>Ga0066429_1000036_pt1 | contig 34707 bp, 29 predicted proteins | sample LakWasMet43_HOW7_2_FD_59517 | JGI IMG/M metagenome (GOLD analysis project Ga0066429, IMG submission 59517) | Freshwater sediment methanotrophic microbial communities from Lake Washington under simulated oxygen tension - Sediment Metagenome 43_HOW7 | ecosystem: Environmental > Aquatic >...
TGCCATGCTGCGTTTCATGACGATGGTGGTGCCGCCTTTCCAGCATTCCAGTACCGGCATGCCGGCAATTGGGCTATTGGGGTCGTTAAGCGCCGAAGGGTTGACGATGTCGTTGGCGCCGATGACGATAGAGACGTCGACATGCGGGAAGTCTTCGTTGATTTCGTCCATCTCGAACACTACGTCGTAAGGCACCTTGGCTTCGGCCAGCAACACATTCATGTGGCCGGGCATGCGTCCGGCGACGGGATGTATCGCGAACCGGACTTTTTTACCCTGGCTGACCAGTAATTTGGTGATTTCGTTGACGGTGTGCTGGGCTTGGGCGACCGCCATGCCGTAACCGGGGATGATGACGATGTCTTTCGATTCGCGCAGCAGTTGCGCGGTTTCCTCGGCTTCGATCGGCTGCACTTCGCCTTCGATTTCCGCCGCTTCGCCACCGCCGGCACTGCCGAAACCGCCGGCAATCACGCTGAGAAAGTGGCGATTCATGGCTCGGCACATGATGTAACTCAGAATCGCGCCGCTGCTGCCGACCAAGGCGCCGGTGACGATCAGCAAATCGTTGCTGAGCATGAAGCCGGTGGCCGCCGCCGCCCATCCCGAATAGCTGTTCAGCATTGAAACCACCACCGGCATGTCGGCGCCGCCGATGGCCATTACCATATGCACGCCGAACACCAGCGCGATGCCGGTCATGATCAATAACGGTATCAGGCCGGCACCGGTTTCGGCGTCCGCCAGAAAGCGGTAGCCCAAGATGAAGGTAACGATAAACAGCGTAAGATTGAACCAGTGGCGGCCCGGCATCAGCACCGGTTTGCCGGTGACCTTGCCGCAGAGTTTGCCGAAGGCGATCACCGAACCGGAGAAGGTGACCGCGCCGATGAAGATACCGATGAAAATTTCCAGTTCATGTATGGTTTTTTCGACGCCAACCAGCGTAGAAGATGGCTCCATGAAGCTGGCATAGCCAACCAGCACCGCCGCCATACCGACCAGGCTGTGCATCAGCGCCACCAGTTCCGGCATTTGCGTCATTTCCACCTTGGCGGCGGCGCGGGCGCCGATCAGGCCGCCGATCAACAGTGCTACCACAAGGATTGCGTAGGCATGGACGTTATCGCTTAACACCGTGGCGACAATGGCGATAGCCATGCCGACCATGCCGAAGTAGTTGCCGCGGCGCGCGGTTTCCTGCTTGCTGAGGCCGCTTAAGCTCAGGATGAATAGAATGGAAGCCGCAATGTACGACATTGTTACTAAACCGTGTGACATGAGATTCCCCTTATTTCCTGAACATTTCGAGCATGCGGCGAGTCACTAAAAAGCCGCCGGCGATGTTGATGGATGCAATCAGAATGGCCAGACCGGACAATATTTGGATGATTTGACCGGGCGCCGAGATTTGCACCAATGCGCCGATGACGATAATGCCGCTGATGGCGTTGGTGACGCTCATCAGCGGTGTATGCAGCGATGCCGATACGTTCCAGATCACCTGGTAGCCGACGAAGCAAGCCAGCACAAACACGGTGAAATGCGACAGGAAGGATTCGGGAGCAACCGCGCCCATGCCGAACAAGGCGCCACCGGCCAGCAATATCGGCAAAAACTGCGATAGCGCGGATTTTGGTTTTGCCGGCTTGGCTTCAACCGCCGGCGCTTCGGTCAAAGGTTTGTGGGAACCGGTTAATTTGGGCGGTGGCGGTGGCCAGGTGATGGCGCCTTCCTTGATCACCGTTGCGCCGCGTATCACTTCGTCTTCCATGTTGACATTGAGTTTGCCGTCCTTGTCGGGGCATAAATCGGTCAGCAAATGCCGGAGATTGGTGGAATAGAGCTGGCTGGATTGATTGGCCAAGCGGCTGGGCAGGTTGGTATAGCCGATGATGGTGACGTCGTGTTTGACGACGATCTGGTCTTTTTCGGTCAAGGCACAGTTGCCGCCTTGCTCGGCAGCCAAGTCGACGATGACGCTGCCGGGCTTCATCGATTTCACCATGCCGGCGGTAATCAGTTCCGGCGCGGGTTTGCCGGGAATCAAGGCGGTGGTGATGATGATGTCGACTTCCATGGCTTGACGGGCAAACAGCGCCATTTCCGCTTCGATGAATTCCTTGGACATGGTTTTGGCATAACCGCCGCTGCCGGCGCCGTCTTCCTTGAAGTCCAACATCAGGAATTCGGCGTCCATACTTTCGATTTGTTCTTTTACTTCCGGACGGGTATCGAAGGCGCGGACGATGGCGCCCATGCTCTTCGCCGCGCCGATGGCGGCCAGTCCGGCGACGCCGGCGCCGATTACCAGCACCTTGGCGGGCGGTACTTTACCGGCCGCGGTGATTTGACCGGTGAAGAAGCGGCCGAAATGCTGGGCGGCTTCCACCACCGCGCGATAACCGGCGATATTGGCCATGGAACTGAGCGCGTCCATTTTTTGGGCCCGAGACATGCGGGGTACGCTGTCCATCGCCAATACCGTGGCGTTTTTGGCAGCCAGTTGTTGCATCAAGGTTTCGTTTTGCGCCGGCCAGATAAAGCTGATCAGCGTCTGGCCGGGCTTCATCAGTTCTACTTCGTCGATGGCTAGTTCGGGATGGCGTTCAGGTGCGCGGACTTTCATGACGATATCCGCTTCCTGCCATAGCGCCCTTGCCGAGTCGGCAATGGTGATGCCTATTTCTCGGTAAGCATCGTCGGAAATATTGGACGCTTCGCCGGCCCCGGTTTCCACGCAAACTTCGAAGCCGAGTTTGATGATTTTTTCCGCCGCTTCCGGCGTGGTGGCGACGCGTTTTTCACCGTCGTGAATTTCCTTGGGAATACCGATTTTCATGCCATCTCCAGAAGTTGTGAGGGATAAGAAAACAAGAATAAAATCGTAATGTTGTATGTGTACCTGTAACGCAATCCGCGGCGGAGGATATGAGATTGACTGGGCTTTTTCAATTGTTTTCTGTGAAGTCGGGAAATTAAACTAGAATCTACGCCTGTAATTTGGAGCATATAATCTTCACGAAGGTCGCATGAGAATTTTGGTTGTTGATGACAGTAAGACCATCAGGCAAGTCGTTGCCGAATGTCTTAAAACTATGGGGCACGATGTCGTCTATGCTGAAAACGGTCAGGAATGTCTGGACTTTGTCGCATCTAATGATGTCGATTTGATTTTGATGGACGTGGAAATGCCCGGCTTGAGTGGGGTTGAAGCCACCAAGTCGATACGCGATTTTAAGAAAGCCGATTGGTTTCCCATCATATTTCTAACCAGCCGTAGCGACGACGAATCGTTTACTAACGGCATACTGGCCGGGGGCGACGCCTACCTGTCCAAACCCATTAATCCGTTACGATTGCAATTGACCGTGATCGCGATGGAGCGCATTTATCTGATGCGCCAAAAATTGCAAAAAACCCAACAGGAATTGGAACTTGCCAATCAGGAGCTGGAGCGGCTATCGTATTTCGATCAGCTCACCGGTCTGGCTAATCGCCGCAGCTTCGATAGCATACTGGATAGACAATTCTCTCTGTCGAGGCGCAATAAATCGCCTTTATCGCTGATCATCTGCGACATCGATTATTTCAAGATATATAACGATAATTACGGACATCAGCAAGGCGATAAGTGTCTGGCGAAAGTGGCTAAATTGATTGGCGAGCAAGCGGAGCGCCCTACCGATCTGGCTTGCCGGTATGGCGGCGAAGAGTTTACCGTCATCTTGCCGGACACCGGTCTGCAAGGCGCCAAACAGGTCGCCGAAAAAATTAGGCGGGTTGTATTTGAAAGCGGTATCCCGCACGCCGGTTCTAAAGTGGCGTCATCGGTGAGTTTGAGTCTGGGGGTCGCTACCTATGCCGGACAATTTAAGGCGCCGCCGGAAGTAACCAAAGCCGCGGACAGTGCATTGTATAAAGCCAAGGAACAAGGGCGAAATCGAGTTGAAGTCGCTATTTGAAACCGCTTTGAAATTCCGCAATCTCCACCGCATTGGCGGTCGGTTAAACTCCATATAAGCCGTGTACAAAGCCAAGGATTTTATTGAAACTTCGCAAGGCCTAATATTTGCCGTGGTTGCGGACGGACGGGAAGCCGGTAAAGTCCGCTGTTTTCTGCGTTATCTTCGACAGGATGGGCAATGGCGGAAAGTCGCAACCGAATTCGCCAACCGTTATCTTGCCGAACGGCATCCGCAATACCTATTCCATTCGCAGGCTTTCGATGCCACGCTGCACGCCGTAGCCGAACAGGATATCACCCGGCATTACTCGCCCAGACAAATGCTGAGGCAATTATTGCAAGGCGAGGCTAGCGATCATGTATTGGCCGATCTGCAGCATCTGTGTGTTTTATTGCAGCGCGATGGCATAGACATCCAACATATAGGCATTACCGGCTCCTTACTGATAGGCATGCAAAATCATGCTTCCGATATCGATCTGGTCTGCTATGAGCGTATGGTATTCCATCAATTGCGCAACCGCGTGCAAGCCTTGATTGCCCAGGACAAATGCCAAACCCTGAACGATGACGACTGGCTGGCATCGTATCGGCGCCGGGCCTGCGACCTGTCGCTGGACGAATATATCTGGCACGAACAGCGAAAATATAACAAGGCCATCATCAATCAACGCAAGTTCGATTTATCCTTGGTAGCCGCGCCACGCGAAGCCGCCGGCAAGCGTTATAGCAAGCTGGGGCCGGTTCGTATCGAAGCGCATGTGATAGAGGATGTTTATGGTTTCGATTACCCGGCCGAATTTGCCATCGATCATGCCGAAATAAGCAGCGTCGCCTGCTTTACCGCAACTTATACCGGTCAGGCTCAAACCGGCGAGTATGTGGTGATCTCCGGTCAACTGGAAGCCGACGAACATGGCGTTAAACGTATCGTGGTCGGCTCAAATCGCGAAGCGACCGGCGAATATATCAAGGTCGTGCGATGATGGGGTTGCCGATCAAGGCGGTGATTTTCGATCTGGACGGTTTGGTGCTGGACAGCGAAACCACCTATATATCGGCCTGGCGACAGGCGGCTGCGGCGATGGGTTACACGCTGAGCGAAGCGTTTTGTAGATCGTTGTCGGGTTTGCATGGCGTCAGCGTTGAACGTCAATTACAGCAACAATGCGGCGGCGATTTCGATGTCGATCGCTTCAAGCGCTTGAGCGGCGAATACTGGTCATCGCAGGTGCGGCAGCATGGCATTCCGGTAAAAAAGGGTTTTTTTGCGCTATTAAATATTATCCAACAGCTTAATCTGCCGTACTGTCTGGGTACCAACAGCCGCCGCCGCGAGGCCATGCAATGTCTGGAACTGGCCGGTTTACCCGCGGTGTTTTCGCTGATCGTGGCGCGGGACGATGTGCCGAACGGCAAACCGGCCCCGGATATTTTCATTCAGGCTGCTGAGGTGCTCGGTATGGCGACCGGCGAATGTCTGGTATTGGAAGATTCTCCGGTCGGAGTGGCCGCCGCCGTGGCGGCGGGCGCGCCGTGCATCTATGTGCCGTCGCTTTATCCGTTAGATGACCGGGCCGCCGCCGATGCCGTTGCGGTAATGGACGATCTTGAGCAGGTGGCGGGCTATCTTTTTAAGTAGTAAATGGGAGGAGAAAAGTGATTTTCAACTTCCCACTAACTTCTTTAGACGCTAAGCGAGCTAATTTTAAATCCTTAAGCCCAAATTTTCCGGCAGAAAAAACTCCGCGACCAGCAAGGGCTGGTTATGAATCGCATAAACCGTGCGCCGTCCCCAGATTGATTGTTCCACTGCTGTTTCCGATTTCAACTTAGGCGACCAGATGCCAGTATCGGCGCAGCTGAATTGGCGTTGGCGGCGCTCAAGGTCGGGATAAGCAAAAATCACCTCGCCCAGAGGACGAGTGCCGAGATGCGAGAGGTTGCGATGAGCGATTTCGATGGTCGGTTCCGGCAATACGGTGCGCGCCAACACCAAGACGCGGCCGTTCGCCTGCAGCAACACCTCCCGGATCAATTGATAACGGGCAGGGGGCAGACCCAACAACCGGCATTCGTCAATATAGGCCGGTTTCCAGCGATTGAATAACACCTTAACGCTAAGAGCTCCGCCATAAATGCCGCGCAGGCGTTTGGTCAGCGAACCTGTTTCATTCAGCCAGGATTGCAGATCGGCGGGAAGTTGCTGTTGTAAACCATGGTCGTGGCTTTTCCAGAGCGGCGGGCGGGCGAACAAAAAACTTTTATCTGGCAAGGTCTAAATCTCGGGGTAATGGCGGCCGCGACGCATTTGCAGGGCGAACGGAAAGAATATACAGCCAATATTATCGATATGTTAAGGTTTTGTTGACTGCAAATACAAAATGCACTTGCTTTCAGCGGCTCAAGGTACTTTGCAAGCCTGGCCGCGTCAACCATGAAAACAGATTTGCTTCCGGGGTTGCCGGAAATAGTCGCAAGAATAGATTGAATAACTGTCGCGGACGATAGTACATGACAGAATATCAATGGACTATCGTTAATAGCTTTTGCCGCTATATGGACATATGAATAAGGCTTACTTACTAAGGGCCGAAACTTGATTATGGCGCGCAACTCACGACCAGTTCATCGCTAAAATGGCCGATTTCAGTATCATTTAATACATAAACCGCCGTATAGCGACGCAACTCCGGCTTACCGGCCACGAGTAACGGCCGGCTATCGAGATAAGAGGGGGCGCTGTTGCGGGCCAGAAACACAAAACCGGCATCGTTTTCGCGTTGGCAGTAAATATTAACGCCGTCGCTTTTGGATTTGAGATATTTTAACAGTACAACGCCGTCGGTCTGATCGGTTCCATTTAATAATGGCTTGAGACTCGACAGATCGACGGTATTTTCCGCACCGATAACGCCCAACAGATTGCCAATAGCTTCGGTATAAGCCGGATGTGCTTTGATGCGCCGGGTGAGGGCGCGGACATGATTTTCAGCATTGTTGCGACAAGCGTTTTTTTCCGCGGTCGCATGGCGAGCTGCAGCGGCCGAAGCATTGGCTGCCGTAATTTTGGCATGCAAATTACTGTTATTGACATCCACCATGGCCAAATCCTCCGCTGATAAGCCTAGATCCGCCTGTCGTGCGACAAGATTATTTTTAAAGCAGTCATGCCAGATCAGCAGGTCGTTATCCGTGTGGGGAATATAATCGGATTTAGCCATGTGTAATTCTCCTGTTTATTTCATGAATGCGAATGGCAGCAAATGAATCGGCGGTGAATACCGGACAAGACGCTAAAAGATTGACTCTAACGTTTATAGTGATTCTAACTGTATTTTATAGTCCTTCACAACATCCTATGGATGCGACCAAATGTCGCGTTCGCATTGGAAAATAATTTTTTCACACTCAAAAGTCTGATTTTTAGAGCAACTGGTGACTTTGTCGCCTATAAAAATCGATTTTTCACAACCATGAACGACAGAGGTGTGCGCCGAAGCGATTTGCTGGCGCATACTCATGTTTTTGTGGCGTATCGGAGCGGTCTTTTGATCTGCATGAGCCGTTCATGGGTACCAAACAATCATGAAAGAGGGCACATAGAAGACTTTTAGGGATGAAAAAATGCTACAGAAACGCGACTTGGGCGGTTTGTGGTACTGAAAGGCAGCCTGGAAGATTTTTATCGACGCGGTTGCGTATTCCGATGAGATTCATCAACATCATTCCAATTTGAAACCAGCCTGGTGGTATTCCGATAACCGTACGTCTGGTTGGAACGGTTCAGTTAGGTCATAACCTGTATCAGTTATGTAAAATTTTTTAAAATCAAGGGCTGCTATGTTTTCGAAATTGTCGGTTTTTGCCGCAACACAAAAATAACTATTCAGCCAATGTTGGATATAACCTGACGGCAATCAACAATAGCACCAAGAATATTGCCAGCATCACGCCAAAATCCGTAGCATAACTGTGAACATGTTCCCCGCCCGAGATCACCAACCCGCGTAGCGCATCGATCAAATAAGTAAGCGGATTGATTAAAGCGATGACGCGCAGCCAACTCGGCATAAGGTCAAGCGGATAGATCGCATTACTCGCGAAAAACATCGGCATCGTCAGCAATTGCCCGATGCCCATGAATCGTTCTCGGGTTTTTACGATGCAAGCGATGATCAGCGAGAAAGTGGCAAAGATACCCGATCCGAGCATCACCGCGCATAACATAGCCAAAACTGCCGGCGGATCGAGTCTGATGGACACCTGCATTAGCAGCGCGATCAGGTAAATGACTACTGCCTGCACGATACCGCGGCATCCGGCCGCGATCGCTTTACCAAAAACCAGCGAGATACGTCGTGCAGGACTCACCAACAACTTATGCACCACGCCTAGGTCGCGTTCCCAGATGATGGCTATGCCATAAAAGATAGCGCTGAATAAAATACTCTGGGCGAGGATGCCCGGCGTAATGTAGGCAAGATAGCTGATCTGTCCGGTATGAATGCCGCGAACCTGGGCCAGCACCTGTCCAAATATCACCAGCCACAATACGGGCTGCACGGCGCGGGCTACCAATTCGGTGGGATCGCGTATCAGTTTGATCACTTCAACTTCGATGATTGCTGTACTTTCCAAGAGAAATCGTTTCATCGCTGCCCGGTCATCCTAGGCGTTGTGCCGTTCGGCGAGTCTGGGCGACATCGTTGAAACTTCCACCTTCGCTGATCGAGTCGCCGGCATAATGCGCAAACACATCGTTCATGGTTGCTAATGTGCCAAGCCCGGCGCGTAACTCGGCGGGTTTGCCGATCACGCTGACCGTTCCTTTATGCAGAATCGCTAGGTTATCGCAAAGCGTCTCCGCTTCTTCCATATCGTGGGTCGTGATCAATACCGTCATGCCAAAATCGCTTCTCAGATTCAATAGCCTATCCCATACCAGGTGCCGGGCGACCGGATCGAGTCCGATGGTAGGTTCATCCAGAAACAAGATAGCCGGACGATGCAACATCGCCAGAGCCAGTTCCAGTCTGCGAATCATGCCGCCGGAATAGGTCTTGACCAGCTTGTGTGCGGAATCGGCAAGACCCATGAAGACCAGCGCATCACCGATGCGAGTCTTCCTTTCAGCTCTTGGCAGAGCATATAACTTGGCAGACAGACGCAGATTCTCGTAACCCGTCAGCGCCCCGTCGGTCGACAACAGTTGCGGCACATAACCTATGCGTTGTCTGACCGACCCCGGCGATTTGATGATGTCAAACCCACCTACTTCAGCTGATCCGGATGTCGGTTTCAATAGCGTTGTGAGTATTTTAATCATCGTACTCTTCCCTGCACCGTTAGCACCCAACAGCCCGAAAATCGACTGATAAGGCACCTCTAAATCAAGATGATTCACCGCAATCAAGCGACCGAACTGCCGCGTTAATTTTGATGTTTTGATAGCAAATTCATCCGATGTGTCGGAGACATGTGTATTCATGTAAAAATAAACACTAGAAATACGAAGGCGTAAAAAATCCGGTTAACCAAATCTTATGTTAACAGACAGCGAAATCTGTTGATTGAGCATATCAGAGAGAATTTGAGGGAAAGATAACATATGCTTATTGTGGTTGTTCCATCATCCTGGATGCCCTTATTCTAAGCATTAATTCAACAGCTTATTGGGAGGATATAAAGTATATGGCTATGGTTGAAGGGATTTTGGCGCATTTGATATTTATACGTTGGACTGTATAATCCCGCCCCACCTTGATCCCGGCTTTACTGGGATCGCTCCTCACATTTTACGTTAAGAATATCTATGGCTCTTTATTGCGGAATCGTTGGTTTGCCCAACGTTGGTAAATCAACTTTGTTTAATGCGCTGACCAAAGCCACCATTGCCGCCGAAAACTACCCTTTTTGTACGATAGATCCCAATGTCGGCGTAGTGCCGGTGCCCGACCCTAGAATGGACAAACTGGCGGAGATCGTAAAACCCGAGCGGGTGTTGCCCACCACGATTGAATTTGTCGACATCGCCGGTCTGGTGGCCGGTGCTTCCAAAGGCGAGGGGCTGGGCAATCAGTTTCTCGGCAACATCAGGGAAACCGATGCAATCGTGCATGTGGTGCGTTGCTTTGAAGACGATAACGTCATTCATGTAGCGGGCAAGGTCGATCCCGTCAGCGATATCGAAGTGATCAATACCGAATTGGCCTTGGCGGATATGTCGTCTGTCGAAAAAGCCTTGCAGAAAACCGCCAAGGCTTCCAAATCCGGCAATAAGGATGAACTGGCCAGAAAACAGGTTCTGGAGAGAGTTCTTGAGCATTTGAATGCCGGAGAACCTGTGCGGACGCTGGGTTTATCCGAAGATGAAGTTAAATTGATCAAGGAACTATTTCTGATCACCATCAAGCCGGTGTTGTATGTCGCCAATGTGCAGGACGACGGCTTCGAAAATAATCCCATGCTGGATAAAGTCTGTGCGTTTGCGGGGAAGGAAGGTTCCAAGGTGGTTCCGGTCTGCGCGGCGATCGAGGCGGAAATCGTTCAGTTGGACGAGGCGGAAAAGAAAGAGTTTCTGGATGATTTGGGGCTTGATGAACCTGGCTTGAACCGAGTCGTGCGGGCCGGCTATGAGTTGTTGAATCTATCCACCTATTTTACGGCTGGTGTAAAAGAAGTCAGAGCCTGGACAATTCCGGTCAATGCCACCGCGCCGCAAGCGGCTGGAGTGATCCATTCCGATTTCGAAAAAGGCTTTATCCGCGCCGAAGTCATATCCTACCAGGACTTTGTTACCTACAAAGGCGAGCAGGGTGCAAAAGATGCCGGTAAATGGCGTCTGGAAGGCAAGGAATATAAGGTCCAGGATGGGGATGTGATGCATTTTCGGTTTAATGTTTAAGCAGGAATTGATGTTTTCTACTGTTCGCCAACGTATTTTTATTGAAATAAGTCGTTGAAATAGAATACGTTGTTGATCTCTGATGTTCGTCGGTGTTCGCGGGTATCCGACCATTTGGGGGCATGATTGGGGGCATGCTAAGGTTTGTACTCAATTCATCGGAGAAAACATGAACAACGTAGCCAACAAAATCGTTTCAAATCATAATGTTGTAAGCATTATGAATGCCCCCAAGCGGGGCATCAGTGATGCAGCATTACGTTCTGCAAAACCAAAGGACAAGAATTACAAAATTGCCGTTAGCGGTGGCCTTTATCTTGAAGTCACAACCAAAGGTTCAAAACTCTGGCGTTGGAAATATCGGATAGACGGTAAGGAAAACAGATATGCAGTTGGCAGCTACCCAGAAATTTCCCTAAAGGAAGCAAGGGACATTGTTGAGATAGCCCGCAAACAAGTAAAGCAAGGTTTGCATCCGGCACAACAAAAACAACTCGAACGAATGAAATCTGCCCTTGAACAGGCAAACACCTTTGAAGCTGTTGCTAATGAATGGCTTGGGTTGAAAGATTGGATGGACGTTACCAAAAAACGTAGGCTGGATATGCTTAGTCGAGTCGTTTTTCCGACAATTGGACGTTTGCCTCTTAGGGAAATTTCTCCGCCTACGATCTTAAAAATCCTGCAACAAGCCTCTAAAAACAATGGTGTTTCTGTAATGGCTGAGGCTAAGCGCACCATGTTTTGTATTTTCGAGTTGGCCGCAGAAACTTTTCGGGTTGATGCAAACCCTGTTCACCAATGGCGTGAAGCACTGCCTAAGAATAAGACCCAGCACAAACGACCTCTTGTCAACGCTGAAATTGGGCAACTGTTGAGAGATATTGACGGGCATGGCGGTAATTACCAAACTCAATGCGCATTTAATCTGATGTGGTTAACCCTCGCCCGCCCATCAGAAGTGATCGAGGCCGAATGGTCTGAAATTGATCTTGATAAGGCAATCTGGCGTATTCCTGCCGAACGTATGAAGAAACGGAAGGAGCACGTAATTCCTTTGCCTAGCCGAACGCTTCGAGGAGATGCAGCGCGATCTCGAAGAAATTGATTCAAGGGACCTTAGAGTGGATGAATATAGGGTTTTTGTGTCTGGTGTGGATGAGGAGAATGAAGAATTTGAGACCCATCGTGAAAAAGTGCCTGTAGAGATAAACAGTCATTTGACTCAAGTAACTAGAGTTGCCAGACTCAGAGAAGTACGGGCAGTGACTGGATTTACCCGAATCAATCCTCCATTTGATCAAGAGGAATCTGAAATCGCACCACTTTCAGTGACTAATCTGGATTGGCTTCCAGCGATTGAAGTTCGCGGAGAAGGGATCTTTATAAGATTGGACCAAAACCGTTTATTAAATTGGGAATCCAGCACAGTTGTCACAAATCGGGTTGCAAAAGCTGATAATAATTGGTCCATAGAATGGGAGAAGCGTAATCCAGGAAAGCCTAGACCATTTCCCGCATCTCCTCGGCTTTTGTTGCTTCATAGTCTGGCACATGCCCTAATTCGGCAATTAACCCTGGAATGCGGATACTCATCAGCATCACTACGAGAGCGACTATACGTCAGTGAAGGTGAAGCCGGGATGGCGGGTATATTGATTTATACAGCCACCCCAGATTCAGATGGAACACTTGGCGGGCTTCAAAGAAGGGCCATGCCTGATCTTTTGGGGCCTACCGTAATTGGTGCTCTTCGATCAGCGCGCTGGTGCTCATCAGACCCGCTATGTATCACAGGAGAGTTAGCAGCCCTAGATAGCCACTCAATAGCCTCCTGTCATTCTTGTATGCTCGCACCGGAAACATCATGCGAATTACACAATCGTTTTCTTGATCGCGGATTGTTGATAGGAAATGATGGATATCCAGGGCTTGGTTTTTTTGAAGACATAATACTTTGAGATAATAAAATGGCGTTGATGTGGCCTACCCTAATTAACTAACCTACACCACCAAAGGGATAAAAAATGAATATCTACAATAACAAAGAAGAGCGATACGCTAATGCTATGAGAGATGCGATTGCTTGGCTTGATGAGATCGGGATTTCTTATCGCCATTTGCCACCATATCAGATTAAGATTGGTGCGCTTAATTTCTGGCCTGGAAAAGGTACGATAACTATTGATGGTGATGATCAGCGACGACCTGAAAATGGATTGGCCGGGTTGAAAAAAATCTTAGTGGATGCAGGATTGATTGGGGGCGCTATCCGGAGTCATGAGAGAAAGATGCGATTGAACCAAAGTTCAACCGCCAATTTTAACCAAGCCAGTCGCCTTGAAGAAGAGGGGCACCTGTCACCACTATAGCGAATACATTCTATATATCAGTAACTTACAGACTGTATTCTGGGGGCGTAAAAATCGACTATTAGACCCCAGAAAATTGAATGTGTATCTACTAAAGTTTAGGTTTTTCAATCTTTTGGCGGTTCATCTTTTTTGTCTTTTTCAAGCTTTGCTAGAAAGAGAGGTGAGAATTGTCGACCTAAAGGCTTTTTATTAGCAAAAGGACTAAGATTGTGATCGGGACTTGCTATTGGCTTGTCATCCGAAGGTTTTTTTTCATTATCAGGAAGTTTTTTATTAGGACTCGGGGAATTAGATATTAAATGTCCTAAAGCTAATTCAATTGCATTTGGTGTGTCATTAAAAGACAAAAAAGAGCACGTTCCTTCGGATCAGAAATAGTATCTTCAAAATGTATTATCTCAGGATATTTATTTTGATTTCGCCAAGACTCTGGTATTTCAAGTGGATACAATTCCCTTTTATCAAAACCCCCTTTTTCCATCAAAGAACTGAAATAGGCTTTTTCACGCACCTTTGGCCAAAGATTTCCTGACAAGCCAACTCGATTCTTGCATTTGATATGCCCTGGATTTTCATAGAAGTATTGAATTATGTCGGATAGTGGAAAAAGCTCTAAATGCCCTTTTATTTGCATTGTAGCGCTCGGATCTAGTCCTTTGCATAGATATTGGAAGCGTTCCCATTGCCGCCTCATAGGATCGCTTGGTGGAGCTACTATTGCCTTAGACGGGTTATTTATAATTGCAGGCTTAATCTTTGATAGTTTGATAAACTTTTTTATGGCCCAAATTTTATATTCTGCGACCTTTTCATTTGGTATGCCGACAAGAAAATGGGTATGAAACCCATGCTTCTCACCGCATTCATTAGAGTATATCCAATATAGATTTTGATATGGCTCGCCGCCAATCCTACCTTCCTTTATATGGTCATTATACCAAGACTGCAAAGAATTGATAAATTTACGTTGAAGCAAATCAGCTGCTTCGGCATGGTCTGTATAACCAAGACTCCCCCACGGAATGGTTGTATGCGCAGTTAATACTGCTCCGTGACTGTTGGCAAAACAAACTGCACTATATAGATTTATGAACTCCTCTTTACTGATATGGGTTCGATTTTCTGATATATCCCCATAATCAGGGACCAGATATCTAGTTCCCTCACCCTTTTTCCAAGAATAAATTTCTGGATAACGTTCCTCATCTATAAGGCGTTGGCAGCGAATGAATTCTTTTTTATTTGCCCCATATGTCGCACGAAAGCGTGAAACATATTCACCATTTCCTATTAATGGCGGATATTCGTCAACGAAGGGGTTGAAGCCGTTCTCAAGGCAGTCACGAGCCTCTTCTTCGCTCTTCCAATCAATCCCGTCGTCAAAATTGTCGTTTTCTGGCGTTTCATCACTATTGTCAGTCATGTTTTCAATACTTTTATTTTCGCTAAACTTCCAGCTGACTTGATTGAATACAAGTTCACCAAACAATCACAGGTGAATTCAATGCAAGTGCCACAGAAGGATCTTTCCAGGAGTATCGATGTTTATAACGATCCTGATACCCTGGCTCTTCGTACAAATCCATTACAGCAGTTATGGCGGGAACACATGCTCAGTCGATCCATAATTGAGAATGGTTTGTACACATCAGGCCGATTTGTGCTGATTTACCCGAGCCAGAATCATCAATGCGGCAATGCTACGAATATTTATCAATCGCATTTGGTGTCTGATGATCCTAATGTATCAGGATTCCAAGTGATAACGTTGGAGGATTGCGTGGAGGCTTTACGAGTCATTGGCGACAACCAGGTCGCAGATGCTTTATATGAGCGTTACCTGGATTTTGGTCGAATTGATAGAAAAATCTTTGAGTCGTATGGTTAGGGTAGGGCGATTCCTTTGGCGTAACTTACTTTGTATAATGCCCCCATTGTTCGCAGATGTTCGCCCCTATCCGATTGAAATGGGGGCACTTTTGGGGGCAAGTTATAGCTCCTCAAACTTTAATCCTAATAAAATCAGAGCATTTAGCAAGGTCTTCCGGTTTAATGTTTGACAGAGAAAAGAAGGCTCATTATAATGCGCGGCTTCTTAAGGCTGTTCCCAGTGGCGATATAGCTCAATCCGGTTAGAGCGCGGGATTCATAACCCCGAGGTTCCAGGTTCGATCCCCGGTATCGCCACCATTTAATTCAAGGACTTTGGTTTCACCTAAGTCCTTTTTTTATGCCTAGGGAACACTGGCGGGACACTTCGGGATATAAGTGTAATCAGCCGGTTGCTGATTCGAGTCCTATCCCAGCTCCATATAAATCAAAGGCGTAGATGATAGTGTCTAGGCCTTTTTTATTGTCTGGGACGCTGCGGCGCGCTTTCCGGTTTAACAACCGCAACAAAACACGATAAGCAGCATGGATAATAGGTTATTGTCATCAAGACCGATCTTTGCCAGTTCGATTCGGTTGGTGAGATAAGTTAATTGGATAGCTTTTGGGAATAGTCAATGCTTGAATGGTCAGAAAAATTTGCAACCAAAATAGGGGTGGTTGACAAACAACATCAGCAAATTTTCGAGTTAATCAATGAATTGAGCCAATGCTGCCAAGAAAATACCGCCGATGCAAAAACTGTCGCGAATGCCCTCATTAGCTTGAATGAATACTCCCATAAGCACTTCATCGCTGAAGAAGCTTTTATGGTGAAAATGAAACTGGATGAACGACATATCAAGGCTCATCGCATGGAGCATCGTTCATTTATGTATGATGTTGAGAGCTTGAGTGTTTATGCCGACACACCGGAAAGCTTAATTGAAGCCACTGAAAAATTGGTTGTTTTTACAACTAATTGGTGGTGTTATCACATTTTGGGTATTGACCGGACAATGGCCAAGCAACTGTTTGCTCTCAAAAGAGGTAAAAGCTCTGCTGAAGCTTATGAAGCAAGCCACAACATCAAATACGACAATAGCGTAATGCATTTGATGTTAGATTCGACTTTGCAATTGTGGCGTTCAACCACTGAACGATGCCATCTGCTGGAAAAAAAATTAGCCTCAATCGGCAAAAACAACAATAGCTAGTTTTTAGTTTCGGCGTCATTTATCCCGCACGTTCTCCATTCGCTGTTTTTTCTCACGTATTCAAAAGCGCATATCCGTAATTTTCGCGGGTTTCAGGGCCTCTGGTTGGCATCGTGAATGGGTGGTCGATAGGATGGAGAGAAAGTATACTGGGCCCTAATCCAAGACCCTTGCCCACGATTATTGCTGGATCGCCATCCGGAGAATCGGTCAAGGACATGTCATACCCACAGCGTTTACCCGAATACTTGTGACCACATTATTTCAAATCCCTCAAAATCATCCGCAACGCTTTATATTGCACAACGAAGTCCATGCCAGGGCCTCGTCCATTCTTAGTCTGCCGGTCAGAGCCAGTTATCTGGCATTGTCGTTGTCAATCGACGAAAAAATGCTGGAACGCCGGCATCTGAAAGCGTTGTGCGAACGATTTGGTTGTGCCTCGCCGGACAATGACGCCGATCACTTTAGCGCCAGCTTCGATGCCTTTCAAATGAGTTGGGAACAACATGGGGAATTCAGCACCTATTGTTTCTATGCCTACGACGACGCCACCAAGGAGCCATTTACGAATCCCGCCTTAAAAAAAGTCCCCGTCGATTGGCTGTCGCGGATAAACGGACAAGTGATCGTTGCGGCTCATGCCAGCGTGGTGTCTGCTGATGACATTGATTACCAGGACGAAATGGATTTGTCGCCATTGTCGGCTTACTTTGCCGGCAATCCGATCGTGGGGTCTAAAGTGACTGGTGGCGCGGCCTCCGTTTTCACCGATTTTCGTATTCATGTGGATGGATTCAGCCGTTTTCTGGTGGTGAATCATAATTTAAGAACCGCACAGGCCGGGCGGCTGATGCATCGGCTGTTTGATATTGAAGTTTATCGGGTCATGGCGCTGTTGGCATTTCCTATTGCGCGCAAACTGTATCCGGAATTGAAGAAAGCCGATCGGCAGTTGTACACCATTACCAACTCGATGACGCAGCCGGATAACGATGACGCCAAATTACTGGATGAATTAACGGCATTGGCGGCAGAAGTCGAAAACCATATCTCTACGCACCAATTCCGTTTTGCCGCAGCCAGTGCTTACTATCAACTGGTCGGGCAACGCCTGGAAGACTTGCGCGAAGTGCGCATTCAGGGCATTCAAACCTTGGGCGAGTTCATGAAACGGCGCCTGGAACCGGCGATGAATACCTGTAACTCGATTTCGCACCGCTTTACCCTGGTTTCGGAACGAGTCAGTAATGCCAGCCAGTTATTACGTACCAAGGTCGATATTATTATCGAGCGACAAAATCAAGGCTTGTTATCGTCCATGGCCTTGCGGGCAAAGATGCAGTTGCGCATGCAACAGATGGTTGAGGGTATCTCGATGGTAGCCATTACCTATTATGCCGCGAGTCTGATCGGTAAAATCGCCGAAGCCCTGCATACCCTGGGCTGGCATATTAATGCCGAACTGGTCGAAGGCATATCCATTCCGTTTATTTTGGTCATCATCGCCATCAGCACTAAACGGATTCATAAGATCATTGCGAGTACTACCGAATGAAGGGTATCCGCATTTTGGAGTCAAAATCCGTCTTTACTCTGGCAGCAACTAATGTAAATCTAATTGGCTATGGCAGACACCTAAAACCGAAATTATTGGTCCTTAAAAAACTAATCGCGTAAAACACAGTTGTATAAAATAGTAATAAAAATTTTTATAAAAACGCTCGCTAATAATAAATATAAATTAAGAGGGGCTTTATGCATCGCCATAAATTGTTGCCAGCCTTGACGGGCGCTATTGTTATTCTAGTAATTGTTTGTTGCATTATATTTTACCAGGTAATTCTCGAATTTTTCGTCGACTTGTGGTGGTTCAAGTCGCTGAATTTTGAAGCTTATTTTTGGTTAAAAACCCTATACCGGTTTATTTTTTCAGGTATGGTCACGGCATTTTTTTCTGCAATATTTCTGTTTCATTTCTGGGTTGCCGCTCGTTATGTCGGCATCAGTTCTTTAAACAAAGTATTGGTGGAGACCTCAGCGAGCCGTAATGCCCAACAGCTCGCCAATGTATTTATCTCGAGTTATATAAAAGTTTATATCCCAGTTTCCTTGCTGCTGGGAATGGTTGTTGCAATTCCTTTTTATATGGAATGGGAACAGGCTTTGCTGTTTTTCTTTGGCGGTGCATCCGGGTTTGTCGACCCAATTTACGGGAACGATGTCAGTTTCTACTTGTTCCAGTATCCGATTTATATACTTCTTCAAAAACAGTTGCTGATTTCTGCCGCGGTCGTGTTGGCGATAACCGGTATTTTCTATTGGGCTGAACATGTTTTTATATCGGCTCAAAATAACAAGTTTTCCCTAGAAGCAAAAGTTCATCTATGTGTGCTTTTTATGTTCGTGATGCTGCTCGTAGTCTGGGGATTCATGCTGGATCGCTTGTCGATACTGTATTCGGATACCAACGAACCCGTTTTTTTTGGACCCGGCTTTATTGAGTTACGTTATGACTTGCCATTGATTTGGCTGGCTATTTTTGCTGTTTTGGCTATAGCGGTATTTGTGGTCTTTTATGTTTTTTCAGAAAAACACCGCAGCAAAATTCCAATTTTTATTGCTTTAACATGCTTTTCTATAACATTATCGTTACAGCATTTTGATTTTATTCCACACCTCATTAACGAGGTTATCGTTGAACCCAATTTTAGCCGGGTTGAGTCGGAAGCCATGCATGATAATATCAAGGCAACTTTGAATGCTTACGACTTAACTAATATTGAAACCGTTGATTTTCATGTCAATATTGATGCGGTCCAGAGTATCAAGGATTGGGCATCCAAAAAACATTTTGAAAATATTCCGGTCTGGGACAGGGAGTTTTTGGATGATAGCTATAGACAATTGCAGGGTATCAGGCCTTACTATGATTTTCCTTCCGTCGATGAAGATCGTTATTTCATTAATGGCCACTATCGGCAGGTTAATCTCGCCGCACGAGAAATAGACATCGAAAAATTGCCAAAGGAAGCGAAGAACTGGGAAAACAACCACTTGCGGTATACCCACGGTTATGGTGCCGCTATTTCTTCCGCCGCCCAGGACGCAGGAGAGCCGATTATCTGGTATTTACGAGATTTAAATCTGACCTCCGATGTCAATTTCTCCGTGAAGTATCCCGATATTTACTATGGTTTGGAAAGCTACGACTACGCAATAGTACCTAACATACTGCCTGTAAAGGATATTTCTGGCACGACGCCAGCCGTTTCATCGGAATATCATGGCGATTCCGGCATATCCATGTCGTCCATTTTTAAAAAATTATTAATGGCAGTTTATCTGAAAGATGAAAAAATATTTCTTTCTCCTAATATAACCAAAGATAGTAAATTACTTTTGCGCCGGAATATTGAGGAAAGAATTCGTGTTGTGACACCATTTCTGCATTTGGACAAGGATCCTTATCTGGTAATGGATAAAGATCGTTTTTATTGGATACAGGATGCATATACCGTATCGAATTTTTATCCGGTTTCCAAACCGACCCCTGGCGATTATTTGGATGGAAAACAGAGATTTAACTATATCCGTAATTCTGTAAAAATTGTAGTTGACGCTTACGATGGCGATGTCGATTACTATATTTCAAATTCCAAAGATCCAATCATCAATGCCTATAACCGTGCGTATCCGGGGGTTTTCAAAAGTTTGTCGGATATGCCGGATGAATTGCGTCGGCATCTACGTTATCCGCGTGACTTGTATTATATACAAATGATGATTTACGCTAAATATCATCAGAACAGCCCGGAATTGTTTTATGAACAAGCGGAAACCTGGCAATACGCATCGCAGGATGGCCATGCATTATTGCCGTATTTTATAACCATGGATTTCGATCACTGTAACGATGAAGAAGAGTTTGCGATGATTAGTCCGATGACTCCCATAAATCGCGAAAACTTAAGCATGATTGGTGTTGCCAGTACACTCGACCCAAAAAATTGCGATATGACTTACAAACCGGGAATCACTATTTTTAAATTTCCTAAGGCCATACAAGTCAATGGTCCGTCTCAGGTCGACGCATTAATCAACCAAAACCCGGAAATTGCCGCACAATTTTATCTCTGGAATCAACAGGGATCGGAAATAAAAAAGGGCCGTATGGTGATTTTGCCAATGAATAATTCAATTCTGTACATACAACCCATCTACATGCTGGCAAAGCAAACCAAAATACCGGAATTAGCCCGTGTGATTGTTTCGATCGGCAATCAGGTGGTCATGGAGAAAACCCTTATGAATGCCTTTAACCGTCTAAAGGATGTATTGGTTAAAGAAACCAGTTTGAATTAGGAGGCTTTTTAAAATGGCGGCAAATTTTACATCACCAAGCATTTAAAGTTTCCTGCGACTTAATGGGTGATTATCGAATTCCTTGCGAACATGCCGCCAATGTTCGAGTACATGTTCTATACGGTTGCCGTCATTGGGTTTCAATAACGTAAAACACTCGGTATTGCGTACGAAAGCAGACAGAAAATCCCCCATGATTCGTTGTTGAGTTTTGTATTCGGCCAGTGCCGAGCGCTTCAACTGGATTTCCTGCCGGGTGAGAATAACGCAGGCGCGACTGTGGCCGCGAAGCGGCAGGTCGTCCGGCAAGGTTAACGGTTTATCGCTCCAGTCCAGCGGTATCCCCCAGTCGGACCCCATCGGCCAGCCGTGTTGCCAATGGATCAGATATGCCAGCAAACGCGGTTCGACATGATGAGGAATCTGTTCCAGCCAGTCGTGAACAGCCAGCAGGGCGAACATGCCGAGCCCGGCGTGATCGGAATCGTTTTCCATGACGTCCGGAAAAGCAATTAAGGTCGGTTGCGTCTCGCGCAAAATCGCTACCAATTCATTACGCAAATCCTGGCCATCCTGGGCAACGCCGCGGTCGTTCGCAGCGCGGTAAGCCACTCGGCTGAAACCGGTAAATTCGGAACGTAACGGATTTTGCCGCCGCCAGTGCGAAATCAGGTTCGGATAAATCGCGCCGTCGGAAAATCCCAGCAAATCCAGATGAATGAAACCGTTGCCGAGCAGCCTGGCGGCACGCCGCGATTCTGCCAGACGGGTTTCGCCATAGCGGAGATAATCGCCTCGGTTGGGAGTGCGTTTGCCGGTTTCCTGTCGCACCGCATCCACATAAGCATCGCCGGCGGTCACCACCACTTCTCGCACCGTGCCGCCGTGTTTCAGCACCTGACTGATCAGACCCGCCGAGCTTAGGGTTTCGTCGTCGGGATGCGGCGCCAGCACCAGCAGACGCTCATGCCGACCAAGAGGTAAAGCTCCCTCGTTACCGGCTAAAACCACCGGAGTAGCTAGTATCATCAGCACATAGCATAGAAATGGCTTGAATATAGGCTTCATGATCAATACCGAGAAATACTTAAAAAACAATGAATGGCATACAGATATGGCCCTATTTGCTAAACAGGCCTATCCATCCACCGGCAATGACCCGGGCAATGGTCATTAAAATCATTGGAACCGAAATCCCGGCTTGGGCCGCCAGATAACGAGGATGCCAGACCGGTGTAAATTTGGCCTTATAGTCATAGAGGCCCTCGAAATTGTAAAATTCGCCGCCCAAATCGAATACCACATTGCCGATCTTATGCCATAACGGTGCCAGTGGTCGCCTTTCCAGGCCCGCCAAAGGCGCCATGCCTAATGAAAACCATCGATAATGTTCGGCTTGGGCCCATAACATCAACTCCGCAAACAGAAAATCCATGATGCCTTTGGGGCTGTCGTGGTCGTAACGCATTAAGTCGAGTGAGATTTCTTCGCGGTTGTCGGTCTGCCATAGATTGGCGAAGGCTCTGATACGGCCGTTTTCGTCCTTGATCACGGCTATGGGCGTACGGCGTAAATACGCTTCGTTAAAAAATCCCAGCGAAAACCGTTTTTCCTGAGTGTTTTTGCCCTGTAACCAATTGTCGGAGATTCGCCGCAGCTCGGGGAACACCTGTGGAATGGCATCGACGTTCAAAATTTCGAAACGATAATTCAGTTTGCCGAATTTATTGATGGCACTGCGTTGGGAATCGCGTTGCTTGCCGGTCAGCGAAAAGTTCGCCAAATCGACTTTGGCTTCTTCGCCCAATTTGAACAGGGATAATCCCAAATCAAGGTAAACCGGAAGCAGTCCATCGCCGATTTGATAAAACACAATATTTGCCCCGTAACGGTCGGCTTGTTCCCGAAATAGCCAGAGCAGTTCTTCAAAATCGCCAGGCTCTCCGACCGGGTCGCCCATCGCAATCCAGAATTTCGGGGTTGTGCTAAACATGATGAAAGCACTGCGCGACTGGTTCCATAGCAAATACTTATCGCCTAGCAAAGCCAAAAAGCCTTGGCAATCGTCATTATGCGCAATCAGGCGCTGAGCTTCGTCCAGCTCCATAGGCGTTGGCTTTTGCAGTGTGTGCGGCATGGCTACGCTAAACAAACGCAATAACCCATAACACAGCGTTACCACCGTAAGCAGCATGGTTGCCCTTAGAAAACGCGGAGCATTGCCATCGTAGGAAAATTGCCACCATAACTCATGGCTATAGGGTATTTCCCGATGCGCGAAAAAACCTAGCCATACGGTGCTACCCAACACCAGCGCAATCATCCCCAACCAATAAGTTGAAAACGGCATTCGCCACAATGACGACTGCCGCTGGAAATAATCTCTGCTGGGCAGTAGCAAAAACAGAATCAAGGTCAATACCAGCGCTTCGTGCCAATTCAAGCCTCTCAGCAACGAAGCCAGAATACCTGTGCCCAGCAAAAGCAGGCTACCATACCAGGCCGCATCGATTTTCAGCCGTATGCCACGAGCCAGGAAAATCAACAGTAGGCCTGCCAGACTGCCAGTCAAATGCGACAACTCAATGACCGGTAACGGCACGATGTCGCGCAGCCAATCCATCATCGCCGGATTGGCGGGAATTGAGCCGGAAATCAGCAATATTCCGCCAGCCAGCAACAATATCACCGAATAAATCTGAGGTATCAGGGTGGCCAACAGTTGATTGATAGCCTTTCCGCTGGCGATTAGCGCCTGACGCCGGCCATACATTTCATTGCCGAGCAGGCCCACGCCAGCCAGCAATAACGGCACAAAATAATAAATAGCCCGATATAGCAACAAGGCTCCGACTAAAACCAGATGCTGATCGTCGTTAATAGTGCCGGACAGTAGCCACAGGAAGGCGCTCTCAAATACGCCGATACCGCCGGGTACTTGGCTGATGACGCCAATCACCTGGGCGACGACGAAAACCACAACAAAGCCGCCAAAGTCGATTTGGAGTTTGCCGAATAATAACGCCCATAGCACCAGTGATGACAACATCACATCGAGACAGGCGATCAGGGTTTGCCAGCCGGCTATGGTTGCCGTTGGCAAAGACAGTTCGAAACCTTTGATGCGCAATGGTTTGCGCCAGAAGCAGATCGCCAGCCAATAACCGCTTAGGGCAATGGCGCAGATCAGCGAGACCCAGCGAATGATGGCCGGTTGCTGCATCGACGGCGTCAAAAATACCGGTAACAGCAAGCTGCCGACCAAGCCCAGCGTCAAAGCGCCAAGCAGATAGGTGATGGTTTGAAACAAGGATATTTTCAGGATATCCCAGCCTGGCACGCCCCACCTCGAATAAAACCGGTAGCGTACCGAGCCGCCGGCGGCCCAGGCATGGCCGGTATTATTGCTGATCGCATAGCTTAGTAAGGCGGCGGCGACCATTTTCAGCAACGGGATATTGCCATGGCCGGTGAAACGGAGCGCCAGCCAGTCGTAACCGGCTAATACCAGATAATTGAGCACGGTCAATGCGAGTGCGGCGGCGACACTGGTGATGGGCGTGGCTTTTAAGCTGGCGATGATGTCTTCGAGGCCGTGTATTTTCAGTTCGTTGTGGACGATAGCCAAAGCGCAGGCAAATAGTGCAAACGGCAGCAAGTAGCTGGCTTTGTGCATGATGCGGATCGAAAAATCACGGTCCATGATGCCACCGATAACCATTATTCCAAGGCATGGCGGTGATAGGCATCGATAATCCGTTGCGCCAGTTTAGGATAATCCTGGTCGAAATGATGTCCGCCGGGCAGTTCCAGCAATTCCGCCGCGGAATTTTCCAGGCCTTTGCAACCGCGATGCTGTTTTTCCTCTTGTCCATAAACGCACATCAGTTTCGTCGCCGGTATTCGTGATAATTCCGGCGCCAGCGGCGATTCGCCGCTTTGCGCGCCCAGCCAGCCCGAAACGTGAATTTCGAAGTTGGCCTGCTCAGCAACCCCCAGCATCACCAATAATTTGATGCTGTCCTGATCGGCTGGCGGCAAGCGATTGAACAAGGCCGGCAAAATGTCGGCGCCAAACGAATAGCCGGCCAGCACGAATGATTGGCTGCCCTGGGTTTTCCGATAATAGGCCATCGTCGCCGATAAATCGTTCGCTGCCTGTTCCGGCGATTTGCGTTCCCAAAAATAGCGCAACACGTCGACGCCAGTCACCGGGAAACCCGCATTGGCCATTTCTTGCGCTACCGCCCGGTCGAGATCGCGCCAGCCGCCGTCTCCGGAATAAAACAAGGTCAAAACCGGATTGGGGCGGGTTGCGGGAACTTCAACGACAGGCATTGGTGGCGCAAGCGAGCCGGCTCTACCGAGCAGGTTGGCGATCTCGTCGACCGTCACTTTATCCAGCGGCGTGTCGTAAGGGGCAATCAAGGTTTCCGCATTCGGAATCGAACGCACGAAAACCCCTGTTTCGTTCGGCGGCTGGTCGGTCCAGACTGCCCGCCAATGGCCTTTGGGTGGCGGGGCGGGCAGGGGCTGTAAAAAATGGTTTCGCTCGTCGACGGCGAATGGCGGACAAGCGCTAATCGTGTCGGGCAGTTTGGCCGAAAAATCGATGGATAAATAATCGGCATGATTGTTCTCGGTGCCCTGTGAGGCCAGAAATGCCAGCAAAGCACCGTCGCCTATGCCGGCGACTATATGTTTTTCGTTTCCTTCGGCATTGGCCCATTTGCCGAGTTGTTTTATGAGTTCGGCAATGGCTGTGCCATCCAGACAAGCTTGGCTTGATGGCGAAAGCAATCGTAATGCCTTGCTGCTGTCGATCACCGCCACTGCGCTACCGGTTTCGACGATACGCCGCGCCAGTTCCGGCGCTGCAAACTGCCGGCTGTCGGCAAACAATAAACTTAGTCCCCGTAATGCCTGCTCGGGCCTGGCAACTGCTACGTCGTTAAAATTGCCGAGTTTCACCGAAGATTGTCGAGGTGCCGCCGCTGGTCGATGGTTGATATGCCAGATTGTCATCGTTAGCAGAGCCGTCCCGGCAACCAGTATCAGCGCAATTTTGACCCCGGCTTTCACGTGATTATCCCGATGTTAGACGGCTTGATCATGAGGCGACATGGCGATAGAAAATCCGCTTGGCGAATTCGGCGCTTAGCATATACAGCAAGACTATCAGTCCCAGTATGCTCAATGTGGTTAAGGGCAAGGGTTGCAAACCCAGGGCGCCGGCGACAGGCGTATACGGCAGCAGCAGGGTAAACGCCGCGATGATCAGGGTTGCCAGCAGCAAGTACCGGCCGGGACGGCTGTTGAACAAGGGTTTATGGCTACGTACCACGAACACGATTAAGGCCGCCGAGATTACCGATTCGGTGAACCAAGCGGTGCGGAATTGTTCGACTGGTACTTGCAGGGTCAGTAATACCGCAAAGGTCAAGAAATCGAACAGCGAGCTGATCACGCCGAACACCACCATGAAGCGGCGAATGAATCGGATATCCCAGCGCCTTGGCTGGTTTAACAGGTCTTCGTCGACATTATCGGTGGCGATGGTCATTTCCGGAAAATCGGTCAGCAGGTTGGTGAGCAGAATCTGCTTGGGCAACAGCGGCAGGAAGGGTAGAAACAGCGAGGCACCGGCCATACTGAACATGTTGCCGAAGTTGGCGCTGGTGGCCATGAACACGTACTTCAGTGTATTGGCGAAAGTGATGCGGCCTTCGCGAATGCCCTGTAACAATACCCGCAGGTTTTTCTCCATTAGCACGATTTGTGCGGTTTCCTTGGCGACGTCGGCGGCGCTGTCCACCGAAATGCCCACATCGGCGGCATGCAGCGCGGAGACGTCGTTGATGCCGTCGCCCATATAGCCGACCACGAAGCCGGCCTTCTTCAAGGCCACGATGATGCGTTCCTTTTGGTTGGGTTCCACTTCGGCGAACAGATTGATCTTGGCGACCCTATGAATTAGCGCGCTTTCGCTGATTCGGGCAATCTCGCCGCCGGTGAGCAGGTTGGCGCCATCCAGGCCCAATTGCTCGGCCACGGTTTCCGCCACCAGCCGGTTGTCGCCGGTAATGATTTTCAGCGTCACGCCTTGTTCCTTGAGTAGGGCGATGGTTTCCGCGCAGTCGGGCTTAGGCGGATCGAAGAAATTTAGGAATCCCAAAAAATGCAGGCCAGCTTCATCGGCTTTGGCGACGGTTCGCTGGTTTGGCAGCGGTTTGTAGGCCAGCCCCAGGGTTCGGAAGCCTTGGCGGCTGTAGTCGGCGTAGCGTTGCTGGATGGCGTCGTTGATGGCATCGATGGCTTGGATCCGGCCGTCGCAGCCTTCGGCCACGCTGCAAATCGCCAGGATGTTGTCCAGCGCGCCCTTGCAGATCAACAAGGTTTCGCCGCCGTCGTCGACCAGCATGGCCAGGCGTTTGCGATGAAAATCGTAGGGGATTTCGTCTAGCTTGGCCGCCTGGGCGATGTCGAAACTTTTGAAATTTCTGACCGCCTGATCGATGGGGTTGTTGAAACCGGTCTCGAATGTCGAATTCAGATAGGCATAACGGGCTACCTTGTCGCTAGGCTTGCCGCTCATGTCCAGTGTCTGTTCGAGTTGCACCGTGCCTACCGTCAAGGTACCGGTTTTGTCGGAACACAGCACGTTCATGCTGCCGAAGTTTTCGATGGCGGCCAGTTGTTTGACAATGACTTTTTGCTCGGCCATGCGTTTGGCGCCGTGCGCCAGATTGATGCTGATGACCGCCGGCAATAATTGCGGCGTCAGGCCGACCGCCAGCGCCAGGGCAAACAGAAACGATTCCATCACCGGTTTATCCAGATAGACGTTGACGGCGAAAATCAGCATCACCAGGATCAGCGTCACTTCCATCAGCAAATAGCCGAAACGGCGCACGCCGCGTTCGAATTCGGTTTCCGGTGCCTTGATGTTGATGCGTTCGGACAATTTGCCGAACTCGCTGCGTGTGCCGGTTGCCACCACCAGAGCCATGGCGCTGCCGCTCTGCACATGCGAACCCATCCACAGGCAGTTGTGGCGCTGGCTGAGTGCGGCATCGGCGGCAACCATGCCGGTGGATTTTTCCGCCGGGTAACTTTCGCCGGTCAATATCGCTTCGTCGACGAACAGATTGTCGGCGCTCAGCAAACGGCAGTCGGCGGGAATAATATCGCCGGCGCGCAAGCTCACTACGTCCCCAGGGACGATTTGTTCGGTCGGCAATTCTTGATGGGCACCGTCGCGTAATACTGCGACTTGGATTTGCACCAATGCCAAGAGTTTGCCGACTGCATCTGCCGCGCCCTTTTCCTGCCAAAAGCCGAGCAAGGCGCTCATGAAAATGATGCCAAGAATGATCAAGGCATCCAGTTTGTCGTGCAGATAAAACGACAGCGTGGTGGCGAACAGCAGAATCAGGATGATGGAGCTTTTGAACTGGGCCAGAAATAAGCGCCAAGGACCAACTGTCTGATGGTTATGCAGGCGGTTGCGGCCGTATCGTTTCAGTCTGGCGTCGGCTTCTTGTTGGGACAGGCCCTGCTCGTTGCTTTGCAACTGCACGAGCAGGGCGGGTGTGGGCATATGCCAGAACGGTATCGCCAGCTTGGCTTCAAGTTGTTTGATCGGCATGGCAAACCTTGTCGAGAGTGGTGAAAAATCGGCTTGGTATCAGTTCTTAGGATAAAACCACATCTGATAAATACTCAACAGAATTTGTATGCCCATCGATAAACCCATCAGCGCGCCGCTCAAAACCACGACATAGGCGAACTGAGCAATATTCTTGGTGATAAACCAGGACAGTACATCGAGCAGCATCGCCACGAATGGTATCACCACGGCGACACGCTTGACGTAAATGTTCATATCGCAGAGCAGGAAAATTCTGCCGATGAAATATAAAATGAAAGCTATGCCGAATAAATGGATGTGAGAGACCCTGACCAGCGCCGGCAAGGTGGCGCCTCCGGCATGTGCGACTTCCGCGACACCTTCATACTGGGTAAGGTCGGGTAATGATGGGTTAACGGCGCGATTGTGGCAGTGGACACAGTCGCGATTCAGGATCGGGACGATGTCTTGCCGGTAACCGTCTTGTTCGGCTCCGTCATGAATCCATTTTAAAATCACCTCTTTATCGGTTTTGAATTTCAGGTTTGGCAACATGATGCCGGTGATTGCCGAGCCCAGGCGAGTCTGGTCGCTGGAACCGTGGTACATGATGACGATGTCTTCAATAGACAAGCCGGGCTTGCCGTCTCGGCCTTGATGGGTGTAGTACATGTTGATCAAGGCCATGATGTAGGCCAGACCGATGGTCAGGAGAAATACTGTATTAAGTATGCGTTCGCTGGTGGAAATATCGGAAAAGCGCTGATAGCGTTTTGTCATAGCCTTATTAAATTGTGCTTTGATTGTGAAAAAAGACCGGCACCGAAGTGCCGGTCAGGCAGGAGCCGACTATGAAACTGTGAGGTACATAGTCGCGAACATACTCAAAAATTCAGCCAAGTATTAAAGTACAGCGTGTTGTTATCACTGGCGTTTCGACCTGTGCCGTCGTAATTTTTATCTGCGCCGTTCAGTCGGGTGTAGGCCACGTATTGGGCGGCAAAGCGTAGATTCAAGTACGAATCGGCTGTCGCGGCTTTTTTGCCGAACGGTACGTAATCCAATTCAAAGGTGAAGTATTCCGTATTGGGTTTGTTGGTCGGGGACGCGCTGTATACGACGCTGTCGCGATTGCCGTAGATATGATTGAAACCGGCGGTCAGACCATAAGTTTGGTTGTAAGTGTAAGAGCCGTTCAAGCCAAAAAAACCTAATTGTTGGTTGACGCGTTCTGCGCCATCGCCGCCATTGTAAGTGGCGAATAATTGTTGCTGTTCGCGGGTATAGTTGGCCTTGACTTCGTAGATGTGTAGCGGGTTGGCGAGGTATTGATAGTTGAAGTCCACGCCAAGGTCGGTATAGCGGTCGTTGGCCAGGGCAGTAGGGTCCGGTTGAATATCGGTACGAAAACCGAAATGACCGAGAGAGACATAATGTCCTTTCCACTCTTGCTGCAAGCCTATCCGCCAATAAGGTGCGCCACCGTTAACCTTGACGGTACCGTCCGGGCTCCATTGCCCCATACCTTTTTGCACATATTTTGCGAAGCTGCTGTAAGCCCCGGCTTCCAGGAAAAACGTATCATTGATCATGGTGTATAGCGTTGCACCACCTACTTGACCACCTACGCCATCAATTGCCGGACCGGCAAAACCAGGGGCGAAAGGTGATGAAACATAGGGAAAGCCCCAGGCCGAGGTAGTGTTCCACAAATCCTGAATGGTAGGGCCGTTGTTAAACGAAACCCCATAAACGAAGTTTTGATCCAGCCAATCGGCATCGTCAGCGATGCGAATATCGGTGTTATCAAGAGCAAATCGGCTGGCTACGCCGTCGTAGGTAAATTGTACAAACGCGCCCATTTTGCCAAACACCTTGCCGCCATAGAGTAATGAGGCTTGATCGAAAGCTAAATTGTTATTGGAATTAAAGCCCCGGTTGGCATTGACTGGGTCGGTGGGAATGTCGGCGTTATTTTTTTTGGTATTGGTGAAAGAACCCATTGCCATGCCGCCGAATCGGCTCAACAGCGAATCATTACCTCCCCAGGTGTAGCCGTTGAGTTTGAATGACCTGCCGTATGAATTCAGGTTTGGACCAAAAGCCTGAGTATGGCAGGCTGTACAAGCCATGCCGGTTTGACGGGCAAAGCTTGGAATAGCTTGGGCCTGCCCTGCAAAACCCAAGTAAAGCAGGCAAAAGCCCAAGCCGGTTAATATATTTTTTATTGGTTTTATTCTTGTATGCTCTTTCATGAATATAAGGTATTTAAAGTTAAAGCCAATAGTGTATTCAATGATTATTAATTTAATGTTAAAAAAACATTAATTTTATTTTGGTATATATTTTAATTATTAAGGCAAAAAATGGCCTTGCCAAATATTGGGCAATATTTAATATTATATTTTTATAAGCCGGCGGCAGTTTTGTTGCGTAAGATTCAGGCCGCCGAAAAGTTAATATGTTCTTATATTTAAGTCGTTATTAACCTGGTGATTAAAAAATAAAAAACTACAGTTCAGAAATTAATAAATACCGAAGCCATTGCCAAATGATGCATGGTCTCTGCACTGTGGTTGGCGTTATCGATATATTGATTCAAGTATCCAAGCTCAGTTCTGAGGTTTTTGTTGAAACTCCAGCCCAATCCCGCAAAGGCTCGGTTTTGGTCGAATCCGGTTTTGCCGCCCCAGGCGGTAGAGTTAACCCGGTAAAACGCCTCATCCCAGGCAATGAAACTCAAGCGCGGTTCGAATTCAAACGGATGCATGAATTTGATCATCTGTCTTGGGCGCTCGCGAACTTGGTCGCCGCGTAGAAAGTTGGTTTCCCACATGGTGCGAAAGGTGAAGGTGCCGAATTCGGTTGGCAGGACATAGCGGAATGCCGGCCAGATATCTTGTTGGGCGATATAAGGCTTGCCGATATTTTGCGTGGGTAGCCAGGTGTAGCCGGCCCAAATCGTGGCCCGGTCGCTCAATGAATAGCCGACGGCGGTGCGCACCATGCCTTGATACCAGTGATCCCAATTGCCGTCGAAACGCGTCTGGCCTTCCATCCAGACGCGTCCCTTTTTCAAGGATGGATCTATGAACTCCATGCTGCCTTCGGCAACTGCTTGCATCCAGGCTCCGGAATCTTCGCTGAGTTCATCCGCGGTCACGGAAGCCGCGAAAGCGGATAGGATCAAAAAATAGACAGGACGGAACGATGTTTTATAAAAAGTGGCAGGCATGATGTGCTCCATTGAATCAATGTATAAATTGTTCGAGTTAATTCGCCGCCGATATGATCGGGTTGGCGATGCGGTGAATATCGACATCGATTTGATGGGCGCGGCAAGTCATCGAACAGTTGTTGGCCAATAAACGGGTAATTTCTGTGTTAGGAAGCAGCCGCACACAAAATTCTGACATCATTATTCACGTTGAAATTTCAAAAATCCTTATCTAGCTTGAATCATGCCAATAAGGTCTTTTACATCAATGAAACGTTGCAAACCCTTGCGGTATCTGAAGATTCTGGCGGATATGAGCGAGTCGATTAACGCTGAATTATGAATTGAGCTACAAATAAACCAATCCAGTTGGTTTATTTGAACCAATTTATCGGGTGCTGAATAAAGTTGTAGGGGCTAATGGAAATAGACATAGGGGAATCAGGCACGAGCCAAACGCGACGAAGCTTCGATGCGAGATTGAATTAAGCGGTATGGGATCTGTATTTATGGGGTTGGGCGGCACACAATATGTCGAGGTGCCGGCCTAGCCGTCTTGCAACTGGCGATCGCGCAACGGTGGCCATCGCCGGATCTGATTGTTCACTCCATCCGGGCAGTCAGTATGCCAATCAAGACGAAGCATTCGTGATGCCGCCACCCATATCGTTAACTTTGAAATAGCTGGCGGCTGTATGCCAAATTAGGTTATCTGCGGCCCAATGCTTGTGAACTAAAAATGGCAGCCAAATGACTCATTTTGGTGGTTGAAAAAATTGACCATCATATTTATTACTAACGATGGGGCGGGCTATTGGTTACCGGCTCGGCAAGTTCTGTTTCTCCGAGTTCCTGTTGAAATTCTTCGAATTCCTTTTTCCAGGGCTGTTTGCTGTATCCCCAATTGCCCTCTGCCAACAGCTTTTCCCCCAGCGCAAATTCGGCCTTGACCTGTGGCAAGAGAGCCTCGTCCTCTTCATCCCAAAGCGCCTGGGCATAAAACAGGTGGTTGATAGGATGTCCGGGATGTTCCTTGACCGCCTTTTTCAATAATTCCAGCGCCATGTCCCGGTCGCCGATGCCATTCGGCCATGTCGGGGCTTTGAGATAAAGCGCTCCCAAAATGCGTAGCGGTCCACCGTCGTCGATGTCCGGACTCAAGGCCAGTGCCCGTTTCATCTCGGCCTCCAGGCGTTCAAGGTTCGCCATGGCCAGGGTGATTTGCTCGCGAATCGCCAGACCTAGGTTGGTCGCTAGATAGTAATGTACCGATCCGTCACCGCCGCCTCCCTGCGCCAAGGCGTCTTCGGCAAAGCTTACGCCTTCGGCGGCTAGCTTCTCGCGTTTTCCCTGGTTGGTTTCGCGTTCGGCCAGGTAAAGACATAGGCGGCTGCCTAGCGAGGTGCGGAGTACCGACTGGTCTTGGGTTTCGCGTAAAACAGTCAGCGCACAAGCCAGAGTATGGCTGTCGCTCAAGGGGCTGAGTTGGCTTTGTTTGGCGGCCAGCGTGGTGGCGGTCTGCTTGGGACAGTCGGAGAGTCCGTCGAATTGAACATGGTCGTTCTGAAGTCCGGCGCACCCTGCCAGAAATGCCAGCATTGAAGCGATCGAAAGAAGTTGTGTTTTGCGCAAAGTCTTATTTCCCCTCGGCCCACAGTTTGACCATGGGCTCGAACACAGTTGAGTCTACGGGAACAAAGGATTCAACCCCGAACAGCTCGCAGAGTTTTTGGCCTTCCGTGTCGGTACACATTTCCTCCAGCGCCTTGCCGAAGCGAGTTCGTTCTTCCTCTGTCGTGATGGCGCTATTGGCCACCACTCCCATCAATGGTATCTCCTCGGAAGTGAACACGGCATCAAGCGGGCTAGCCAATTGCAGCGAGGCGAGTCCGCCGAACTGTTGCTCGTTCAAAATGACGGCGTCCAGCTCGCCTTTATCCAAAGCACGCAATGCACGGATGGCCTGATTGGAGGGTTTCAGGACAAAGAAACTGGCAGGGTCGTACTTCCCGGCGAAAACGATTTTGCCGATAAAGGACTGTTCTTCCAATACCGTGCCGCCCAGGGTTTTACCTTTCAACTCGTCCAGACTCTGGTACTTGCCCTTCTGGACGACAACTCGATAGCGCTCGCTGTTGCGGCCTTTAATTTGGGGCTGCGCCACCGGCACCCAGTTGTGCAGGGTGCGCAATTCCAAATAGAGGCCCAAGGAGGCAATGGCGAACTTGGGGTTCTTTTCGGCCATCTGTTTCCTGCATTCGTCCGTTTTGGAGGTGAACAGGCTGTTGAAACTGTTCTGTTGCCACTGGCCGACGCGCTCCACCACCCTCAGCATGGCGCTCATGGCCCCGTTGGCATCCTTGACATTCACGGATCCGCCGGGATAACACACCACGATCATTTCCGGATCGGGCGCGGCACACACGGCGAAGGAAGCCAAGAGACCGGCAATCGCAAACAGGCACGTTTTCCGCATTATGGTTTTCTCCTGGAATCAAATAACTGTCCGATAGCCGGGTTCACCACCAAAGTAGCAATCAGGCAGCACAATAAGCCGATGGTGATGCTCAGCCCTAAGGAAGATACGCCCCGATAGCTTGCCAGGGTAATGCCGCCCAGGCCAGCTAATTCGGTGCCGGCGGCCAGCCCGATTACCTTGCCGACACTTAGGCTGACCAGTAAGGGCGGCTGGCCTTTCAACTCGCCCCAGCGATAGTTGAACCATACCCCGTAATCGACCGCCAGTGCAATCACCATCGGCAAGGCGACGATATTGGCGTAATTATAACGAATGCCGCTTAGGGCCATAATTCCCAGCATCCAGCCGCCGCCAATCAGCAAGGGCAACGCCGCCAAAGCAAAGCCGCGCACACTGCGAGTTGCCGCCATGATCCAGAGCAGGCATAGCAGCAGAGCTAACTGCGTACCCTGAATGGAACTTTCCACCACCGCCCTGGAAAACACTTGATGGGTGGTCGGGAAGCCGGTCGCTTCCGGCGAAACGCTATACACGTCCTTAATCAAGGCATCGAGGTTGTCGGGATCGTACACGGATTTAGCCGGGAAGGCATAAACCGCGATGCGGCCGTCGGCGGCGAAGAAACGGTCGCGCAGGGTGGACGGCAACTGTTCCGGAGTGAGGGCTTGGGCCTGTCGCCAG
>Ga0066429_1000040_pt1 | contig 32759 bp, 32 predicted proteins | sample LakWasMet43_HOW7_2_FD_59517 | JGI IMG/M metagenome (GOLD analysis project Ga0066429, IMG submission 59517) | Freshwater sediment methanotrophic microbial communities from Lake Washington under simulated oxygen tension - Sediment Metagenome 43_HOW7 | ecosystem: Environmental > Aquatic >...
CTGCTGCCTCCCGTAGGAGTCTGGGCCGTGTCTCAGTCCCAGTGTGGCTGATCATCCTCTAAGACCAGCTAAGGATCATCGGCTTGGTAGGCCATTACCCTACCAACTACCTAATCCTACGCAGGCTCATCTTTTAGCGGATTACTCCTTTCGATATATACGGTATTCTATTTTCAGTTTCCCAAAAATATTATCCCATGCTAAAAGGCAGATTCCTACGCATTACTCACCCGTGTGCCATGAAAAATAAATTTTCCATACGACTTGCATGTGTTAAGCATATCGCTAGCGTTCATTCTGAGCCAGGATCAAACTCTAATATTTAATTTGTATCAAAATCCTATGTATCGTTATATTATCGTCGTCTATCTAATCTATTTAGATTTCCTAGAAGGATTTATTTTTTAAATCGTTTATGGAATTTTGCTAATTGTCCTCTGGACTCTGTATACCCTACTTTGTTTCCCTCATTCCAAATAGGATGAGATTTAGGATCCAGGTCTAGTTTTAAAGGATTCTTATTTACTAGAATATGTAATGTATTCGTGGAACCATCGGTACTTACCACAGATACTTCTCTTCTATGTGGGTGGATAAATTTTTTCATTTTGAATTTCCCCGTTTCCCTAGGCTAGAGGCGGAATCGAACCGTCATCAAAAGATTTGCAATCTTCTACATTAAGCCATTATGCTATCCAGCCTAAATACTTGAGCGGCAACCACGTTTCCCGCGAAAGCAGTATATATGGCGCAAATATGTTTCACTACTTGAGTTCTGAATGGGTTCATGTGGTACCAAATTTGCTATGACCGTCAAGCATGTTTATTATCTATTTTATTCTTTCATACATATTTTAGTGTACAATTTCTTTTTCTGGAATCATTTGCACAGGATTATTTTCATTAAATTCCTTCAGAATCATTTTTATAAAAATAATTTACTCCAAAGCTCCTATCGTCGACAGAAGTTTACAGATGATCTTAAAAAGATAAAGAAATGTATCTGCTAATCTCACATGATATCACAGATACACTTAAATATATGGAAATAGGATATATTTCCACTACTCGCTTCTATGGAATCAAATATTTTCTTCCCTTGCGCATGCGACTACGAAGAACTTTTCTTCCAGAAGGAGATGATGTTCTAGCTAAAAATCCCTGAGATCTTTTTTTCACTAGAATAGATGGTTGAAATGTACGTTTCATCAATATCTCCTATCAGACTTCGAACCTCTTAAATAGAAATCTTTTAAATCGATCTAAAGGTTCATCGATATGGGGCATTATACCTGCCTGCCATGTATTAATAAGCATTAGAGCAATGATGCTAGATAAGCTTCAGAGACATTTTTATATGCTAAATTATCCAATGCATAGACATGTACATAGCGGCGTTTTTTATGATTGTCATAAGTAAAATAAACATGACCCTGGGTAAGGGAGTGAAGTGTATGATCTTTACCCATACCAACATTTAATCCAGGATGATATTCTGTACCTCTTTGACGAATGATGATATCACCATTTCGAACAAAGGAGTTTGTTTTTAGACCAAGTCGTCTACCTGCGGAATCTCTTCCATTACGGGAACTTCCACCGCTTTTCTTTGTTGCCATGATTAACTTCCTATTTTTTACTCATAGATGAAACTACAGGAAAAGAGTCACCCATACTTTCATTACGTAAACTATCTAAATAATATGGATAATTTTCGTAGGAAAGTTTATGTGGAAATGCTAGAATTAATTCTTCACTGAGAAGATGTGTATGAGAATCATTAAAACCTTTACGATCTACCAAATTCTCGAGGAGATAAAAATCTTGCATCGAATCAAATGTTAGATGATTTAGACAATTTTTGATCCAAGTGGGATCAAAAGAAGAATCCAATATTTGATAAAGATGCTCACTGTACAGATTTTGATAATCTAGTCCTTCAATTAGTCGACTATCGTAAAACATTAGAGAGAATGATATGAAACTAATCAAATAACCTAGTCCAAAAAGGCCTAGATAAAAGATCCAAGATGGAATACGCTGTTTCATAAACACATTCCTATTTTTACATTTCGAGAAATACTCTTATCTGGAGACTCTTTAGCATGTACAAGCACAGCGCATAAAGAATACCTGGAAATACCCCTTACGGGGATCGAACCCGTGTTTTAGCCTTGAAAAAGCCATGTCCTTACCACTAGACGAAAGGGACTTCAAGCCAGATGAAGAATTTATTTCTTTCAATACCTAGTATATATCAAAATTTTTATTGGGGGAAATATGATTTCTATCAGATGTATGCATTTGATAGAAATCATGTAAGAATCAATTTATCTACTTCTTTTAAAAGGAGATTTTAAAGAAAAAATACCACCAAGAATAACAAACAAACCTCCTAGCCAAATCCACGACATTACGGGATTCTCATAGATCTTAATTTCCCATCCATCTACAGGATTTCCATCTCCTAACAGAACATAAATATCTCGACTCAAAGAAGATACTACATAAGGCTTTGTCGCATAGAATCCTTGTACGTAATAATATCTTTTTTCAGGGAACAAACTAACATTAGGAACTCCATCTTGAACACCCACAAGAGAAGCATAGAAAGAGTTGTAATTAGGACCATCTAACTGGTTCGTAGACTGCAAGACATAATCTATACCACGAAAATGTAATATATCTCCGATATGTAAAATTTGTGCGATCTCATGCTGTAAAGATGAAGACAAAATTGCACCTAAAAAGAATAAAAAGAAACCTAAATGAGATAAAACCATACCTAGGTGAATCTTACGGCGTATTAAACTATGAAACATAGTTAAAGCTATACCTACAATACATAAAGAACTTAAGTAAAATAGTGAAGCTTGATCTTCTCCGACTAAAAAAGACCCGACAGAAGCAAAAATCCATCCAGAAGAAAGAAATGCTATAAAGAAGACTGATTTTTGACTAAACCATTTTTGAATTGATGCTTTATTCCACGGTAGGTACACGAGACACATAAACAATATAAAAGTACCCATAATAGGACCTAGTAATCCATGAAAAAACACAGTACCAATGCTAATAGCTTCATGGAAAAAAGCTTTATATAAAAATGGATAAAAAGTTCCTAAAAGCACAATCAGTGCAATAAATGATAAAAGCACTAACTGTAAATTCCCTAAGTCCGAGACATGTACTCTCGTACGAAGAAAAAGGTCATAACGACGAGAATAAATAACATACAGACAAAGACATAATAAAAGCAAAAAGAAAACAAGTAAAAATATGCCTCTGCTAGAATCATTTGCAAAACTATGAACTGACTCCAGGAAACCTGATCTTACAAAGAAAGTTCCAAGGATACTGCTTAAAAAGGTTAGCATAGAAAGTGTTACCGTCCAAAGTTTTGCATAGGCAGAAGAATATAGAAATGAATGCACTAAAGCAGTACCTAATATCCATGGAATCAGAGAAGAATTTTCTACAGGATCCCAGAACCACCATCCACCCCATCCTAATTCATAATAAGCCCACCAGCTTCCCAGTAAGATACCAAAGCTTAGTAAGGACCATGTAATGATGGCCCAAGTCTTAGCAATCTGAAAAAACCAAGTGTTAGATTCTCTGGTTACCAAAGAAGAGAGTAGAATCGAAAATGGTATAATAGATCCTATGTACCCAAGGTAAATAAGAGGAGGATGAATTGCAAGAACAGGATCTTGAAGAACAGGGTTGAGCTCAGCTCCATTCTCAAAAGCAATACAGACTGTTAAAAAAGGATTTGATGAAAGCTCGGTGAACATAAGAAAGAAAAGAAGTATGATTCCCTGTAGACTTAATTGCATGGAAAAATTGGAAGTTTTTGGTTGAGCTTGACGATTTATACAGAATACAGTATAAAGCATAGTGTATAAAGAAATTATCCAAGTCCAGAGTAAAATAGAGCCTTCATGATTTCCCCATAGGGCACTGATTTTGAAAAGAAGAGGTAGATCTGAGTGTGAGTGCTCTAACACATTAATTACAGAAAAATCGGAAAAGATAAAACTTAGACTAAGACAAAGAATACTAATACTAATGAATAGAAAATTCCAAAGTGGCAGCGTGTAAATCATTCTCATAGAAGTTTCTTTCAAAAAACTACCTGCAAGAATAATGGGATAAAGTAAGGAAAGAAATAATGAGAGCAAGAAAAAATAGTGACCCAGTTCTATGACCATAAAATGTGTTCCTTCATATTTTCGGAATGATGCAAAATACTAGTTCATAAAAAACTTACTCTGCATCATTCAAGTTGGCGTAAAAAGAGTCTTAGAGTAAATAACCAAATTGATTTTTATGGATTTTTATCATTCGGAAATCTATGCATTTTATTCTTCTTAGAAATAATTTCCCACCTCAAAAGAATCAAATAGCAATAAGCAGAGTACATAAGGAAGCCTGAGAACACAAGAAGTAATGGAATTAACATTGAAAGATGGATAGATGAGTTAACTTGGGTCACGCTTGAGGATTGATGGAGTGTATTCCACCAGTCAACTGAGAACTTAACTATTGGTATATTAATAAAACCTACTATAGCAAGTATTGATGCTACCTTTGCTCCTTGAGAAGGGTTTGCAAAAGAATAAAAAAATATGATATATCCAAGATATAAGAAAAAAAGGACTAATACGGAAGTGAGACGAGCGTCCCATACCCAAAGCGTACCCCAAACAGGTAATCCCCATAGAGAACCGGTAATTAGTGTTAAAAATGTAAATACAATACCTACCAAAGAAGTAATCTTTGAAATAAACATCGCCATAGGATGTTGCCAAACAAGATATGCAAAACTTGAGATGGCTAACGTTGTATATAACAATATACAAATCCATGCAGAGGGTACATGGAGATATATAATCTTATAGTTTTCCCCTTGTTGGGCATCCGCATCCACATAAAAAAATCCTAAAAGGAAACCAATAGATACAAGAACAAGAGAAGTTAAAAAAAAGAATCTAGTAAGATATGCTGTTGCCTTAAGAAACTGTGTAGGCCTGGAATACATCCAAAATGAAGGGTTTAAATGACTCATAAAAATCTCCTGTAAATGTGCTGTTTAGAACTACTGCTATTCAATAGAATATCGAAGCGCATAATAAGATAAAGAAGATGTCAAAGCGAGGAAAAAGATCGAGATACCTATATAGATTTGGATAGGACTCATCAAATTATTGCTCTCGGAATAAATTTCTATTAAATTGACATTCAGTAGTAATATAGGAAAATATAACGGAAGTAACAAAACAGAAAGTATTGAACCTCGATATTTGAGTCTATATGTTAAAGAATAACCTAAAAAGGCAAGCATGCTTAAGAGTAATGTACCAAAACCTATAGTGATAGGAAGTATAACAAATAAATGGGATGGTACAACATAGAAGAGATACAAGAAAAAACTAAAAAAAGTAAGAGGGAGGCCATTTAATAACCAATGAGAAATCATTTTACCTAAGAAAATAATAAAGCTGCCACGAGGAAGAGATAGATAGAATTCAAGAGAGCCATCCTCCAGATCACGCGAAAAGAATTTTTCTATGGAAATGATATAAGAAGTCATGCATACAATCCAACACATACAAAGTGCCAAACTAGGGCCTATCCAAAGGACAGACTTCAAAAGAAAAGAGGAGATGCTAATGACTACTAAAAAGAAAGAGATTGTACTGAAGAAATCACTTCCCGATTTTCTGGCGAGTCGAAACTCGTGGGCAATAATATATGCGAGTAAATTCATACAGTATGTCCTTCGTTGTGTCATTTATAAATGCACAGAGACAGCATTGTTCAACTTCATATTAGAATGACTTGATAAGAATACGATGCCACCGCGCTGCTGATGAAGAGATATCATATCTTCCAAAATACGGATCGAAGAAATATCTAATCCAATAATGGGTTCATCTAAAAGCCAAACAGACTTTTCTTTTAACAGAAGTCGAGACAGAGCAACACGTTTTTTTTGTCCTAGAGACATAAATCGACATGGCACATCTGCTAGGTATGGTATTTGCATAAAGTCTAGACAATGCATCGCATTTTCATAGTGCTTATCTGACGATACTTTAAGAGAAGAATAAGTAGACCAATAGAGCAATCTAGACCAATAAACAAGATGTTCTAGGGCAGTTAGATTGGGTTTAATGGCATCAGCATCACTAAAATAATGCATATTCCAAGAGATATTAAAATTAGAAACAATAGAACCTTCGGATGGAGTAGTAAACCCACCTAAGATACGTAAGAGTGTAGATTTACCGGAACCATTAGGGCCTTTAAGAAAAATCAAATCCCCGGAGTAAGCAGAAAAGCTAAGATTTTTAAAGATCTGCTTTTCCGATTTAATGCAACTGAGACGACTAGCTTGTATAGAATAAACTTCCATCGGAGAGCTCCTTTTAAGAGTTGAATATGAATGATTGGAAGATAATATATTTCAAATGCTTCATGGAATAAAAATAAGACTATAAAATAGATGCAGATGGAAAATATCTCTTAATGAAAGATGAATATAGATCTATTACTAATATTAAATATCGATCACTCTGATTAATTGATTCATTAAAGAAGTATTTAAAGAGTCAATGCTAAAGAAAGGATATTCGACCGACTATGGCAGTACCAAAGAAAAAAGTATCGCTTCGAAGAAGACGAATTCGTAGAAACTCTGTTACAATGAAGATTGTACATGCGGTTAATTGCAAAAGCTGCGGTGAAGCTAAAATGCTACATTATGCATGCCCTCAATGTGGATCCACTAAGTAATTCACTACATAAAGTCTCATAATGAAACTACTGTAGTGAATCACTAGAATTTAAAGACTTACAAATGCTTTATCTTCTCACTTAAACATGCCTGGAAAGATTTGAACTCTCAACCTTTAGATCCGTAGTCTAACGCTCTATCCAATTGAGCTACAGGCATTTACTGGAGTAAAAGGATTCGAACCTTTGCGTGCTGGAACCAAAATCCAGTGCCTTACCGCTTGGCGATACTCCAACGAGAAAAGAAGATGCATACATAGAAAGAAAAGCAGTTTTCAATCATAAAGAAATAATGGGCTTATAACTCAGCAGGCTAGAGTATACACCTGATAAGTGTAAGGTCGGTAGTTCGAGTCTACCTAAGCCCATTGTGTGCTGCTATATAATGTACTGCGAGAGAAGAGGTTCGAACTCTCAACCTTAGCCTTGGCAAGGCTACGCTCTACCAATTGAGCCACTCTCGCATAACGATGAGATTCGTGGCATCTACAAATGCAGTGGCCACGAATCCTAGATTCTATGAAATCACCCTCTATAAACTAGTGGAGATTAATAGCATCATTTAAATAAATGCAAACAAGCAATGTGAATACATAAGCTTGCAAGAAGGCAATAGCTAACTCAAGACCTGTTAAAGCAAAAATAATTGCTAAAGGAATAAAGCTAGCAACGAACATAACGCCACCCATACACATCATTGTCCATGCAAATCCACTGAGAATTTTTAACAATGAGTGACCGGACATCATGTTTGCGAAAAGTCGGACAGCTAAGCTGACGACTCTGAAAAGGTAAGAGATCAATTCAATGAGAACAAGGAATGGAGCTAAAGCTAAAGGAGCACCTTGTGGAAGGAACAAGCTGAAGAAATGCGCACCATGAGTAGAAACACCGATAATATTGATACCTACAAAGATTGCTAATGCAAGACCGAAGGTAACAATAATGTGGCTTGTGACAGTAAAGCTATAAGGAATCATACCAATGAGGTTGCAGAATAAGATGAATAGGAAGGTAGCAAAAATAATAGGGAAATATTTGACACCTTTAGGGCCTACTTGCTCTTCTACGAGATTATATACGAACTCATAAAGCATCTCAACTACAGATTGCCACTTGCTTGGAATAATAGTAGCTTTAGTAGTAGTGAGTGTGAAGAGTAACAATATTGCAGATACTACAATCAACATATAGAAAGATGAGTTAGTGAAGGAGATATTGAATGTTCCTAACTTAATTGGTAAGAAGGAAACTATTTGAAATTGTTCGAAAGGTGATGCTAGCATTAGAGCGATCCTTTTTATTTATCGGAAAGAAGATGAAAAACGTGTTTTTTGATCTGGAGTATAGAGAAACACCTGCATAAACACAAGATTGTGATGATGGTTTCCTAGGTGAGACAAAATTCACTTGTAGAGCATCATCTCTTTACACCAGGACAAAAAAAACGATGATCTACAAATGAATTTTAGAGAGATAATCTCAGAAGAAATTCTTCTATGAATAGCGAACAGTGGAAAGAAAGATTATTTATGAATTAGGACTTCTTTTCTACAGAATTAGAATCTTGACTCTTTTCTGAAGAATCTTTTGTCTCTAACTGCTTCTGAGTTTCCTTTTCATCAAGTGTTTTCTTGAATGTTTTGATTCCTAGAGCTAGATCTTTGAGAAGCTTTGGTAAATTGCCAAAGAGAAGTACAAGGACAAGCAAAACAACTAGAATTTGTCCGAACCCAACCATATTTGATTTCCTTGATAGAAGATCCGTAGGTATTTTGACCTACGGATCTAGATAGGTATTGGCGTAGGAAGCTCAATTACTTCATTGAAGCAAAAAGCGCTTCATAATACCTCACTATGCTCTTTCTGATGCAATCTTGTTAGAAATCCAAGAAACGTAATCGTCTAAAGATACAGCTTGGATAACAATAGGCATAAATCCGTGATTTACACCGCAGATTTCACTGCACTGACCATAGTAAAGACCCTCACGCTTAATGAACATATCAGATTGATTTAAACGGCCAGGACAAGCATCCATCTTAATACCTAAGGAAGGAACTGCCCAGCTGTGTAATACGTCAGCTGCAGTAGTAACTACACGAATGTGTGTATTTGCTGGAACTACGACTCTGTTATCGACTTCAAGTAAACGAAGTTGACCTTCAGAGAGTTCATCTTCTGGGATCATATAGCTATCAAATACAATAGAATCTTCATCTGAAGTATTGTAGTCAGAATATTCATATGTCCAGTACCATTGATGACCAATAGCTTTGATAGTAATAGCAGGATCAATCACTTCATCCATAGCATAAAGAAGAGCAAAGGAAGGAACTGCAATAGCTAAGAGAACAAAGCTAGGTAAGATTGTCCAAACAATCTCAATAACAGTACCATGGCTCACTTTAGAAGGAGTAGGATTTGCTTTTGCATTGAATAAATAGAGAGTTCTATAGAGCATCCATGCTACGACAGTGAGGATGACAGCTAAGAAGAAAGTAATATCATGGTGAAGATTAATAATACCTTCCATGATTGGTGTTGCTGGATCTTGGAAACCCATCTGCCAAGCTTCTGGGGAATCCGCGAATAATGTGACGTTGCTTAATAAAGCAATCATAGCGACCACTAGAAAATGCATAAAAGAACCTTTTCTTCTTACATCGAGAATATTGATTTTAGACATAGATATGATTTAAATCATACTTCTTGTGATTTCGATAAAAAATGACAGATACCATCATTTCCCACGAGAAAAATTTGCATCATATCTATTTTGACAATCAGCATGTATACTTAGAAATCCTTTCCGGAACTGAATTCCATACCCACCTATGAGTTTCTGGAATAGCGCCCAGAAGTATGGAGAAAAAAAACTCTTCTTGAAGAAAGATGAACTATCTTTCTTCTTAATTATACTCTTGAATTTTTTTTGTCTATATCAATCTTTGAAATGTCTAAGTCTAAATTGCACTTCAGCCATGACCAAAACGATCTAACCAAAGTTCTATTTTAATAGACCTCCCCAGGTAGGGGTCGAACCTACGACCTAACGGTTAACAGCCGTTCGCTCTAACCACTGAGCTACTGGAGATTAAATGAATAATTTTTAATTAAAAGCTTGCAGTTTTCGTAATCATGTTTCTTTGGATCAAAGTATTGCAAATAAAAAGGATTGGTATATAGTCAAAATAGGCAAATATACTTTTAAAAAAGCATAGAAGTCACTTTCTCTATATACCATCCCTTTTCTCTCTAGAAAGCACTTAGCTCTTTAGATAGACTACACGTTCAAAATCTCGAGTTAACTGTTCAATAATATCTTGACGTCTAACATTTCCACGTTTGTACATAGTAAGTACGATAGCACCAATCATAGCAACAAGAAGAATAAGACCAGATACAATGAAAAGGTAGAAGTAGTTAGTATACATAATCTTTCCTAAGGATTGAACATTTGGTGTGTGATCTAGTAAAGCAGCCCAATTAACTCCATCAGAAGATTTCAGATTAAGTTCGGAAAGTGCAAAAAGATCACTATCAATGACAATAAGAACCTGAAGGAAAAATATGAAACCTACGATACCACCCAATGGAAGATATCGTAGTACGTTTTCACTTAGCTGTACCACTTTAATATTCAACATCATAACGACGAACAAGAACAACACAGCAACAGCACCAACGTATACCATCAGGAAAATCATGGCAATAAATTCTACACCCAGCAAAAGGAAGAGGGCAGTAGCATTAACAAAAACCAGAATTAGGAAAAGTACTGAATGTACTGGGTTTCTGGAGCCAATGACCATGATTGCGGAAGAAATCGCAATAAAAGAAAAGAGATAAAAAAGTATCATTTCGAAATTCATGGAGAACCCTCTTATTATCAAAAAACAGAAGAATGCGAAGTTAATATGTCGTATTCAGTCTATGCTTATAGGCCTAAGAGAGAAGATCGCTTATCTATAAAGAAACTCAGAGGAGATATTTGCGGAAATTTCAGTTTCCCAACGATCACCATTATCAAGTAACTTTTCTTTATTGTAGAGTAGCTCTTCTCTTGTTTCTGTTGCAAATTCAAAGTTAGGCCCTTCAACAATAGCGTCAACAGGGCAAGCTTCCTGACAGAATCCACAATATATACATTTTGTCATATCGATATCATATCGAGTAGTACGTCTGCTTCCATCTTCTCGAGGTTCTGCTTCGATAGTAATTGCTTGTGCTGGGCAAATAGCTTCGCAAAGCTTACAAGCAATGCATCGCTCTTCACCAGTGGAATATCTTCGTAAAGCATGTTCACCTCGGAAACGAGGGCTTAGAGTACCTTTCTCAAATGGATAATTCAGCGTAACCTTCTCTTTAAAGAAGTACTGAAGAGTAATAACTAATCCTCGAACAAGTTCACTTAAAAAAAGAACTTGTGCACTGCGATCCAATAATGGCATAGGAAGATCCTTCTTTTTATCTTTTTGAAAGAGATTTAATCGCCGATTCAAAAAGAAGCAAAAACTAAAAAATATCGAATTTCCCGCAGAAAGCAAACGAAAGTATCTTTAGAAAAGATACATTTTATTTTCTGATGAAGGGAATCATTTTTTTATTTTTTGTTTCCTCTTGTACGTCAAGAAAGGAAGAGGATTGTATCAATTAAAATACAATCCCCGAGAAAGTGAGAGAAGATTCTTTCGAATCTTCTCTCAAGCACATTAAGACTTAGTAGTTTCTTTAACTTGAGGGAGTTCCTCGAATGTATGGAAAGCTACAGGAGATGGAAGAGTCCACTCAAGGCTACCTGCTTGAGGTTGAACTAACTTACCATTTTCATCATAAGCCCATGGGTTATCTGCACATTTTACATGATCTGTAAGTGTACGATAAATGATATAAACGAACAATCCAAGACCGATTGCTGTAATATAAGAACCAATTGTAGCAACAACGTTCCATCCTGTGAAAGCATCTGGATAATCAGGGATACGACGTGGCATACCTGCGAATCCGAGGAAGTGCATTGGGAAGAATGTTACGTTAACACCAATGAATGTAATCCAGAAATGTATCTTACCAAGGGTTTCAGGATACTGATAACCAGTCATCTTGCCGATCCAATAATAGAAAGCAGCGAAGATAGCAAAGAATGCACCCATAGAAAGAACATAGTGGAAGTGTCCTACTACATAGTAGGTATCATGTAATGCAATATCCAATGCAGCATTAGATAAGATAACACCAGTCAAACCTCCCATAGTGAAAAGGAAGACGAATCCAATAGCGAAGAGCATAGGAGTTCTAAGATCTAAAGATCCACCCCACATAGTAGCAATCCAGCTAAAGATTTTAATACCAGTAGGAATAGCGATAATCATAGTAGCAGCAGTGAAGTATGCACGAGTATCAATGTCTAGACCAACAGTATACATATGGTGTGCCCATACGACAAATCCAAGAACACCAATAGAAGACATAGCGTAAACCATTCCGAGGTATCCGAATACAGGTTTTCTAGAGAATGTAGAAATGATCTGGCTGACAATACCGAATCCAGGTAAGATCAAGATGTATACTTCAGGGTGACCGAAGAACCAGAACAAGTGTTGGAAGAGAACAGGATCACCACCACCAGCAGGATCAAAGAATGTAGTATTGAAGTTTCTATCAGTTAGAAGCATAGTGATTGCACCAGCTACAACAGGAAGAGACAATACAAGCAAGAACGCTGTGATGAGAATAGACCATACAAAGAGTGGCATTCTGTGCATAGTAATTCCAGGACCTCTCATGTTAAAGATAGTGGTAATGAAATTAATTGCACCAAGGATGGAAGAAGCACCAGCAATATGCAAGCTGAAGATTGCTAAATCTACAGAAGCACCGGAGTGGGACTGTATACCAGATAATGGAGGATATGCTGTCCAACCTACACCTGCACCAGCTTCAACTAATGCAGAAGAGAGAAGGAGTAACAATGATGGTGGCAATAACCAGAAGCTAATGTTATTTAGTCTTGGGAATGCCATATCAGGAGCACCAATCATTAAAGGTACAAAGAAGTTACCAAATCCACCGATCATGAATGGCATCACAACGACGAACAACATAAGAAGACCGTGAGCTGTGATTAAAACATTGTAAAGTTGGTGGTTACCACCAAGAACTTGGTTTCCTGGAGCAGCCAATTCCATTCTCATTACGATGGACATGGCAGTTGCTAAAAGACCTGTGATAGTACCATAAACTAGATATAGAATTGCAATATCTTTATGGTTTGTTGAGAACATCCAACGAGTAATCGCGTTCATAGCAATTCCTTTTTTGTATAATTTTCTGTAAGAAAGGAAATTAAAAACAATACATTCCTTGAGGAACAGTGACATTAGCACTGAATTGTGCTCTGGGAAAGTGAATAGTCTTTTGAAAAGTATCAAAAGGATCTAATGATTCAAATGGCATGCTTGAGTCACTCTAGAAAGAATGACTACAGTCATAGAATGGACTTCCCCTTAATGAAGTTATTTCTCCGTATCTATTAGTCAGGACCATTAGATTTACGGAAATTAAGGTTCATCTTCCCCTGAATCCTTCATATGAAAGTCAGAAAAAATTGCTTTTTCCATAGATTCATTTTGAATTCTATTGGTATTATATGATCATAATTATTTTTATGATATCTGCCATCCCAACCTATGTCCTGATACCAAAGATAGTGATCGTAATAATCAATATATTACACAGAAGTTTAAATATCATAAAATGATAAAAATAGATTCCGATTTGATTATTCTCTAGTATCTTAGAAGAGATATAAAAACCTTTGCTCAGCACACAAAAAGAAAACAAAAACAATCCTGTTTAAATAAAGCAATTTTTTCTGACTACTATAAAGAGTTACGAGCTGCATCTTGCGTAGAAAATCGCAGTATCTACCATAAAAGATAGCATACAAGCACAATGAATCTCCGTCCCTAAGAAGCAATACATACTCTATATAAGCAGAAGTTGTCCAGAAGTGGAATCGAACCACTCCCTCAGGCTTTTCAGACCTGCGCTCTAACCAACTGAGCTACCCGGACATGTACGGGAAAGACGGGACTCGAACCCGCGGCTTTTGGCGTGACAGACCAATACTCTAACCAACTGAGTTACTTCCCCTTAACTAGGTGATAACGGATTCGAACCGCTGACCTTCTCGGTGTAAACGAGACGCTCTAACCAGCTGAGCTAATCACCTATAAAAATAAAATAATGACTTTCTCTCTGCTAAGCTAGATTTGGTTCTATCTAAGCTAGCACAAGAATTATTCCGTGGCTTCTTTCTATCTCTATAAAGAATACAAAACTCTTATCTGAAAAATATCATCTATACAAGTACTATAGCGCACGCTCTACAGGGATCGAACCTGTGACCTTCAGCTTAGAAGGCTGCTGCTCTTCCACTGAGCTAAGAACGTATAAGAAAACCAACAACAATCAAAAGAATTTCTAAATTTGAAAATTAATATCAAATATTTCTTTAACACTCATTACTATTATATAGTCGAGATATATTCTATGATATCAGAATTCAAAATTTCTTATTAAGAGTAATTTATCCTTTCTTTTGTTGTGGCAGTTCAGAATAAGACTGCCACAACAAAAAGACAAAATACAAAAAAGATCTTAGGATCTCTGAACAGATTCAGCTAGAAGCTCACAATAAAGTTTCATACAAGCGACATTATCATTGTTTCCTGGAATTGGATAAGTAATTCCTTCTGGATCGCAATCTGTGTCAACTACTCCGATAACTGGGATATTCATTAGATTAGCTTCTTTAATAGCAATTTTATGCTTTTGAGTGTTTAACACAATCAAAAGACTAGGTAATGATTCCATAGAACGAATACCTTCTAGAGATTGCGCTAATCTAAGAACCTTCTTAAGACTTTTAACATCTTTCTTAGGCTGTTTCAGAAGAAGTTCTTCTTTTGTCTGCAATTGATTTAAAAAATTAGAAAAGTGCTTCCAATTTGTTAATGTCCCTCCAAACCAGCTCTTATGTAAATAGAACTGCCCAGATTTTTTTGCATAATAACGAACACACTGAGAACTAATCTCATCAGTACCCAAGAATAAAATAGTACCATTGGACTGAGAAATCTCCTGGGTAACATGCATAGCTCTTTTTAAGCATGCAATTGTCTTTTCGAGATCAAAAATATAAAAATTATTTCGCTGACCGTAAATGTATGGAGCCATTTTAGGATTCCAGCGAGTAGTGAGGCTACCGTAATGGGCCCCAACTTCCATTAGTTTCTGTAGTGTTAGAGATTTCATAGATGTATCTTTTTTTAAAGGGTTCCTATCAAATCCGAGTGCGTAAACGAAATGCTTTTTAAGAATGACTTCTATTTGATGGATCTTAGTGAGTACACAAAAAACCCATCAAATAAATACTTCATAGATTAAAAAGATCCACAGGATTTTATAAGCATAAATATAATGCAGCTTTATGAGTCATAATCATTAAAGGAGAAGGATAAAAGATAAAGAATACTAGGAAGAAGCAAGTCACTGCGAGCACTATAGACTTAATTTTATCGATAGGCTGATAAGTGACAAGGGTCTTAGCTTTGTCAAAGTACATGATTTGAATGAGTCGAAGATAATACACAGTACCGATGACACTGGTAATAACACCTACAAGAACAATGAAATACATAGATACTTTGATAGCTGCAAAGAAAACATAAAGCTTACCAATAAATCCTGCTAAAGGAGGAATTCCAGCCAAAGAGAAAAGAATAAGAGCTACAGAAAGTGCAAGTACTGGGTTAGTACGGAACAAAACATTCATATCAGAAAGATACTTAATTTGCTCAGACTTAAACAGATCACGTGTTGCTAGAAGGAAAGTAAACATACCTAAAGTCATCATGATGTAAATTACACTGTAAAGAAGAATTGCTTGAACACCATCTGGGGTACCAGAAGCAAAACCGATAAGCATATAACCTGAATGACCAATAGCACTATAGGCGAGAAGTCTCTTAATCTTCTTCTGTGAAAGCGCTGCAAATGTAGCAACTATCATAGATGCAATAGAGCAGAATACTAGGATTTGCTGCCAATAGTCAAGAAAATCATAGAATGTAGAAAGGAATAGTCTTAAAAAGACAGCCAATACAGACAATGATGGTGTGATCGCAAAATATGTAGTAACGATGGTAGGAGATCCTTCATAGACATCGGGCACCCACACATGGAAAGGTACAGCATAGACTTTGAAAAGTAAACCTACTGCGATGAGTAGCAAACCGATCAAAGCACCAGCTGTCTGAATAGATTCAATAGAGTTAGAAGCAGTAAATAATTTTGCAAGATCTTCAAAATTAGTCATACCTGTGAATCCGTAGACTAGAGAAGACCCGAAAAGTAAAATACCAGAAGAGAATGCACCTAGAATAAAGTACTTTAGACCTGCCTCAGTAGAGAATTCGGAATTACGCTTTAATGCTGCAAGAACATAAAGACACAAGCTCTGAAGCTCAATAGCAAGATACATTGAAATGAGATCATAGGATGAGACTAGAAGAATCATACCTAATGTTGCCAAAGAGATAAGAATGCCATACTCAAAAGAGTTAATTTGCTGTAAACGTAGATAATCTAAGGAAACCAGGAGAGCTGCAGCAGCACTAAGAAGTACGACAACTTTAACGAATTGAGTAAAATGATCGACAATCAAAGTATTCTGAAAGATTGCGGCATCTTGATAGCTATGATTTGCTACAAGCAATGCAGTAATTACAAGGGTTAAAATGGATAACCATGTGACGTTTCTAGAAAGGATTGGATATCCGTAAGAAGAGGAGGTACTGTAGACTACACCATAAACTAGAAGTCCTAGAATGGAAGTCACACAGAACATCTCAGGAATAACAGCTTTAAAGTCGTTTAAAAACATGAGCGCCATAGAAATTGCTTTCTTCTTTTTTGATAGTACTACCTCTCGTGTATATGTCCTAGGTAAGTCATCATAATATCTAATCCAATACATAAACCCACAATATTTCATGAGTGACTAGAGGTCATGTCTAACCTACTAGCATATCCTTTGATTTTAGGGATATCTTTTTCGACACTTGGAGAATCAAGCACTATGGGGGTCTCAAACAGGCCCTACACAATGAATGACTAGAAGCAAGAAATAGTGTGGGTAAGATATTTGTTAGAACAAAAAATTGTACTAGCAAACATGGCTACCGCAATACGATTGTGGCAATCAGTATGATATCTACAAAAGACAAAGAAGTAGCACTGTACTTCATAGAATGATCAAAGTGATATAATCTGGCACCACATTGGAAAAAGTGACGCCAGATATGGCAATTTTAACATCGGCCACTTCAACAGAAGTTATGACACGCAAATCTTGCGAAGACAATATCTGCGAACCCAACAATTGCTCTCGTAGCAGACATTACTAGTACCGCAATAGAATAGATGGAATTCTAGGACTTACTTAACTAATAAGTTAGCAACAGATACGTGCATAGGGTCTAAAAAGACTTCTGGATAAATACCCATATAAAGTGCTAAGAAAATGAATGGCACAAATACAGCAAACTCACGACGGGTTACGTCAGAAAACTCATGTATATGCTCAATCTTTAGATTACCAAATGCTACACGGTTGTAGAGCCATAAAGAATAAGCAGCACCTAAGATAATACCTGTAGTAGCTAAGAAAGCTACAGAAGTATTGCTCTGGAATGCTCCTACGAGCACAAGGAATTCTCCTACAAAGCTGCTTGTACCTGGTAAGCTGATATTTGCCATAGTGAAAAGTAGGAAAATAATACCAAATATAGGCATCATTTGAACCATACCACTGTAGTATTTGAGCATACGAGTCTTATGGCGATCATATAGTACCCCAATGCAAAGGAAAAGTGCGCTAGAAACAACACCATGGCTAAGCATTAAAAGGATACTACCCTCAATACCTTGTAAGTTACCACTGAAAAGTCCAAGAGTGACAAAGTTCATGTGAGCAACAGAAGAATATGCAATGATGCGCTTAAGATCTGTTTGACGTAAAGTGGTCAACGAAGTATAAATAATAGCGATGACACTCATAGTGAATACTAGCGGTGTAAAATATGCAGTAGCCTCAGGGAACATTGGGATTGAGAATCGTAAAAATCCATAACCACCGAGCTTCAAGAGAATACCTGCCAAGAGGACGGAACCCGCAGTAGGAGCTTCAACGTGTGCTTCTGGGAGCCAGATATGGAATGGTACCATAGGGATCTTCACTGCAAAAGAAGCAAAGAAGGCTAACCAAAGAAGTCTTTGTCTTTCCTCGGAAAACGAAGCACTCATTAAAATCTGAACATCAGTAGTACCTGTCTGAAAATAGATCATCAAGATAGCTACGAGCATGAACAGAGAGCCTAATAAGGTATACAGGAACAAGAGATAAGCAGCATAAATTTTTCTCTCACGAGATCCCCAAACACCTATAAGAAGGAACATAGGAATCAATACTGCTTCGAAGAAGACGTAGAACAAAATCAAATCTAATACGCTGAAGACAGCTATCAAAATAGTTTCAAGGACAAGAAAACAAATCATGTACTCTTTAACGTAGTTTTTAACACTTTCCCAGCTGGTTAAGATACAAAGTGGGATTAAAAATGTAGTTAAAAGAATGAAAAATAATGATATACCATCGACTCCAAGAGAAATATCAATATTGGAAGCATATATCCAAGGGAAAGTCTTCACAAATTGAAACTTGGATGTACTATTGTCAAATTCAAGCCACAATAGGAGAGAAAGGAAGAATGTGAGCATTGTAGCTATGAGGGAAGTTTGCTTAATCAGGGTAGTTTTTCTGGAAGGTATCAAAAATACGATAAGAGCACCTACCACGGGAATAAGCAAGAGAGAAACTAATATAGATTCGAACATCTTCAATTATATCCTTCATCCTTAAATCGAATGCATATTTCAATGTCTAGATTTTTGTATTTTTTGAACCGCTAAGATTCAGCCCTAGCGGACACAAACTTTGTGTCCGCACGCACTGATTCTTGAAACAAAAAGATACAAGACCTGATAGATCGTTCAATAAAAACAATCTACCAGGGCAAAATTGGTACAATTTCAGGACAACATGCGTGACCTAAGCTTTTTCATCTTGCTGAGCATAATAGAAAAAGAGGGCAACCACATACAAGAAATATAAGCGAGCATCGAGTAAGCCTGCAAGCACATCCCAGAAACTAATCATGGAGATGAGCAAGGTGACACCAATAATCATTATGAATGCATAATGGTAAATATAACCGGTTTGCATACCGCTAACTTTGTCGCTAAGCTTTCTAACTGTCTGAGTAATACCATAAGGACCGAGAATCTCGATAATACCTTTGTCAAGGGTTTTGAAAGAAACATTATAGCCAAAAGATAAAAATGCTTTACCGATGTAATCATTATAAACTTTATCAAATAACCAACGCTTATTTAAGAAAGTATAAATATCACGACCTAAAGTAGACATTTTCAACTCATACAAAAGGTAGCCATAATAATGGTTCAAGAGAAGTGCTAAAGAAGCTCCTACTAAGCTAAGACCAACTGGGAAAAGTTTGACGTAGTGAGGAATAAATTCAGCATCTATTTGAATGAGATTCTTTGGATGTGTAAATATAGAGTTACCCCAGAAAGAAGTACCTAAACCGATAATCATATCTTTGAACATATAACCAACAAAGATACTACCAAAAGCAAGGACAATTAATGGAAGAGCCATTACAAAAGGCGCATCATGTGCATGAGCAACAGAAGTTTTATAACCATTTGTTTTTGTTAAGAATGTCAGATAAAGAAGACGGAATGAGTAAAAAGAAGTAAAGAACGCAGAAATACAACCTAGCCAATGTGCAAAACTACCATCTACAGTATATTTTGCATAAGCAAGCTCAAGAATAACGTCCTTTGAATAGAATCCTGTAAGGAATGGGAAACCCATAAGTGATAAAGATCCTATAAGCATCATAGCATAAGTAAATGGAAGCAACTGTACGAGACCACCCATTTTTCTCATATCTTGTTCATCAGCTAAAGCATGGATAACAGCACCAGCACTTAAGAACAATAATGCTTTAAAGAATGCGTGATTCATGAGATGGAACATACTAACTGAGTAACTGGATAAACCACAAGCGAATACCATGTAACCGAGCTGGCTGCAAGTAGAATACGCAATAACACGTTTTAGATCATTTTGTAACATACCTGTGGTAGCAGCAAAAAATGCTGTCATTGCACCTACAAATGTTACAACCATAAGAGCATCTGGAGCATACTCAAACATTGGAGAACATCTTACAACGAGGAAGACACCCGCAGTCACCATGGTAGCAGCGTGGATCAATGCAGATACTGGAGTAGGACCCTCCATGGCATCAGGAAGCCATGTGTGAAGACCTAACTGAGCGGACTTACCAATAGAACCAATAAAGAGAAGTATACAAATTGTAGTTAAGATGTCTACATTCATATTTAAGAAAACAAAATCTTTTCCTGCAAAAGTTTCAGCTGTAGCAAACACTGTAGAGAAATCTAAGGCTTGGAAGACTACAAAAATTGCCATCATACCCAAAGAAAGTCCAAAATCACCGATTCTATTCATAATCATTGCTTTGATTGCAGCTTTATTTGCCTGGATTCTAGTAAACCAGAAGTTAATCAAGAGGTAAGAGCATAAACCAACACCTTCCCATCCGAGGAACATTTGTACAAAATTATCTGCAGTTACAAGCATAAGCATAAAGAATGTGAAGAGAGAAAGATAAGACATGAATCGAGGGAGATGTGGATCCTCAGACATATAACTAGTAGAGTAGATATGCACAAGGAAAGAAACTGTAGTAATAACAATAAGCATCACAACAGTTAATGAATCAAATAGGAAACCCCAGTTTGCGTTAAGCATACCAGAATCGATCCATGGGAACAGTGTGAAATATACCGGACTGTCGCATACCCCTACTTCATAGAAAGCGATCCAGGAGAATAATGTAGTTAGCCCGACGCAGAACGTAGAGATAATAGAAGCTCCATGACGTCCTAAAAATCGTCCAAATAAACCGGCTAAGATAGACCCTATCAAAGGCAATAGAACGAGCAATAGATACATAAGATTACCTTTTTATCAAAATGACATCAACGTCTAGTTGATATCTGTGCCTAGCAAGGAAATCGACTCCATGAATAGTGATTCATAACATGGATGTCTACTATTGGTAGATACCAATGCTCTGTCTCAATGCTTTCTCTACTTCAAATAAGGAGAGCATTGAGGCAAGCATTGAGGTCAACCAACGCTTCGCATGGCGAAACAAATGAAATACATCGTCAAAAAAACAATAAGAATTTAGAGAGATGCCTCTCATTCTCCGCGAAATCGATTTGTTTCCTGCTCTGAGATTTTTTAGAATCTCAGACATTAGGGTTTATCCCTTCATCAAATTAATATATTCGACAGCAATAGTACCTCGTACTCTGTAATAAATGACTAAGATGGCTAATCCGATGGCAGATTCTGCTGCTGCAACGGTTAAGACAAATAAACAAAATAATTGACCCATTAGATCATCGAGGTAAACAGAAAAAATAATGAAATTGAAATTGACAGCGAGTAGCATTAATTCAATGGACATTAGCATAATAATGATATTTTTTCGGTTTAAGAAGATACCGCTAAGTCCAATAATGAACAGCGCTGCGGGTACTGTTAAATATTGTGTTAAATCTAAGGTCATTGTATGGACTTTTTTTCTAAAACACTGGCTATCAGGTAGCCAATGCCTCCGCACAGAACTTTGTTAACAGAGGATATATCCTAGTATCTTGAGCCAGAAAAGACAAGTTATTCAAAAAGTGTCCTAAAGACTCCTTCTTAATAACATGCCCTAGCACTCACTTTAGTGAATGCTAGGGCTTCTGACTATACCTAGAGCATTGCAAATAGACTAAGAGAATAAGCTAATACTTTTCTTGATCTTAGCAATTGCTTTTCCTGGGTTTAAGTGCTTAGGGCAAGTACGAGAACAATTCATAATTGTATGGCATCTATAGAGCTTAAATGGATCTTCTAGATTTGCTAATCTTTCTTTAGTGAAATCATCGCGGCTATCAATAATCCATCTATATGCTTGTAGAAGAATAGCAGGTCCAAGATATTTGTCACTATTCCACCAATAGCTAGGGCAGCTTGATGAACAGCAAGCGCAGAGAATGCATTCATAAAGACCATCAAGATAGCTACGCTGTTCTTTTGTTTGGTGCATTTCTTTAGTTGCATCAAGCTCTGTTTTCTTCTTCATCCATGGCTCAATGGATTTATGTTGAGCATAGAAGTTAGACATATCAGGAACCAAATCCTTAATGACATACATATGAGGAAGTGGATAGATTTTCATAGACTTAGAATCGGTATCGATTCTTTTTAAGCATGCTAAGGTATTAGTACCTTCAATGTTCATTGCGCAACTGCCGCAAATACCTTCTCTGCAAGATCTTCTGAAAGTGAGTGTGCTGTCTTGCTCATTCTTGATTTTAAGCAAAGCATCGAGCACCATTGGTCCACAATCATTCAAATCTACAGGGTATGATGCTACATAAGGTTTTTCATTCTTTTCCGGATCCCAACGATAGATTTGGAAATGCATTATTTTCTTGGATGCTTCGGAAAAAAGAAGATTGGTAGCTTTCATCATGTTGTACAACCTTTTCCTTTTCTTGTTTTAAATAGAAACAAGACTTACATGAATGCAAGGGTAAACAGATAGAAATACTTCATAAGCTGAAGGGTAAGAAGTCTAACAGTAAGATATGAGAAAAATTTAGTTTTCTCATGATGAACATAGTCATCTAGAATAGACTCAACACCAGTTCGAATATGCCAAAAAAGTACTACGTTAATGAAGAGCAGAAGATAAGGATTAGTTTGCACGACTTTGTGCAAGAGAGTTGCAATATCAGGAGTAGCAGAAGCATAGACAGCGCCACTGAAAATGACCCATAAAAGCATAGGTAATAGTAAGGCTGCAGTGAATCGCTGTGCATACCAATGCAAAGAAGCATGTTTCTTTCTCAAAAAGGTTAGAATCTGCATAGTCACTTTCTTTTTTTCTTTAGCCAAGGAGTCCTGGAAGAACCCAAGTCATGACAGTGAGTATAAAAGATGCTGCTAAAACAGCATAACCGCTCGTGTAGAGTTGTCGTATGTCAAGTCCATAGCCAAGGTCCCACATCATATGTCTAATACCATTGCATGTGTGGTAATAGAACGAAAATAATAGAAGGAATGCTGCGGATAAGATGAGCCAATGAGATGTAGAAGTATTTAAATACTGAGCAAGTACATGGCTATAAGAATTTTCTCCTTGGAGAGTATATAGTCTAAAGAACATTAAAGAAACTAAGACTAGTAAGGATAAGACACTTCCTGTGATACGGTGAAATATCGACAATGTAGAAGTTACTTGAGGTTTGTAAATGGTTAAATGAGGTGAAATTGGTCGTATCGTTTTATTGAATACCATAGAGATACCTTTGATTTTCGAGCAAGACCTGAGCAATGAGATATTTTCGTTCTGTATCAACTCTGTGAATTTGTCTTTCAACGGAGTTCACCGCCAAGCTAGATTTTTAAGCGCTTGATTGGAGTATAACTCGCATCATTTTTTGACGGACAGGATATAGGTAGTGAAGTCGTACGAATCGTTTTAAGGATTCGTAATAGTTGCTTTTCAGACACAGTACCATAGACAGGTACTCAGTGGCCATTTATATCCAAATAGAGGATATCTTATCGAATCGAAAATGAATCATATAATAAATAGAAAGAGCTAATATATATTATATACCATGTTACTAACTTAGTATCCAAATCTTTTTAGATTCCATAAAGCTCTCATAAGACCTTATTGCTTTGGCTTCCTATGACATAGTACCATCCTCAAATATTGCGTAAATATGTTGTAATACAATGGCACAAAATACTTTCATCGAATGATCCATATCTCGATCGTTTCTTCACAGAGTTCATCATGGGTCTAAACATCGACATTTTGGTCATTTCAATACTCAGTCTTAGAAGAGAATAGAGAAACGACAGCGAACATGGCGATGATGAAATCTCTGTAGCCACGCAATGTTTTTCTCGTCTCAATGAGATAGCAAACATGGTGCCACAAAATAGAAGAGCGTGCCAAACTCACAAAAGGGAAAAATCATGTATAAGATCAAAACAAAAAAAGCGATCCAAAAAAGATTCAAAATTACTGGAGGAGATAAGATAATGTGTCTTTCTTCAGGATTACGACATCGTCTTGTATCCAAAGCTTCAGACAGAAAAAGAAATGGATTAGGATTTCATGAACTTCATGCGACTGATGTGAAAAGAATGAAAAAATATATTTACAATTTTGCAAGCAAATAAAGAGCAGAAAAGGATTATGCTATGGTACGTGTAAAACGAGGTATTACTACAAAAGAACGACATAAAAAAGTTCTCGCCCGTGCGAAAGGATACTATGGTCGTTCTTCAACAAGTTTTAAAGTCGCTATTGAGCGCGTCGAAAAAGGTCTTCAATATGAATATCGTGATAGAAGAAGAAAGAAATCCGATTTTCAATCATTGTGGATACAAAGAATCAACAGTGTATGCCGACAGCTAGGTACTTCCTACTCTGTCTTTATGCATCAATTAAAGCAAAATCAAATTAGTCTTAATAAGAAAATGCTTTCTCTTTTATCAACACAAGAACCCATGACATTTGTGTCTCTAAATAAGATTTAGATCTTCTCTACCAATTTTAAAAAAGTGGAAAAATACAATGGTGATGGAATATGTATCCATATTAATATTCTTCTTTGTCAGTATGATCTTGTCCATGATCATATTTGGACTTTCATACATTGTCGCTGTACAGAAGCAAGATCCCGAAAAAGTTTCTGCATATGAGTGCGGATTCGACCCATTCGATGATGCTCGAAATACATTTGACATTCGATTCTATCTTGTCTCCATTTTATTTATTATCTTCGACCTTGAAGTTGCATTCTTATTTCCCTGGGCTGTCTCCCTAAGCGACATCGGATTGTTTGGCTTCGGCTCAATGTTTGTATTCCTTTTCATCCTCACTATAGGATTTATCTATGAGTGGAAGAAAGGTGCTCTTGACTGGGAATAGGAAATCCTACCTTAAAAATATTTGTTGCTATGGGAAAATATTTCACCATGACAGCACTCATTGCTCGCCTAATCTCTGGCATCCAGCATCTGTGTCGATGCTAGATAGGGCGATCGCGACATTTATTATTTCTATGATAAAGTGATCGCAATAAAAAGGAGTAAACTCAATGAACAATAAAGCTGAATTTGTTGTATCTAAAATGGATCAATTAGTCAATTGGGCCCGTAATGGATCTCTATGGCCTGTTACTTTTGGACTGGCCTGCTGTGCCGTTGAAATGATGCACACAGCTGCGAGCCGATATGACTTTGATCGTTTTGGTATTATCTTTCGTCCAAGCCCAAGACAATCTGATGTTATGATTGTCGCAGGTACTCTAACCAACAAAATGGCTCCAGCACTTAGAAAGGTATATGACCAAATGTCTGAACCTAGATGGGTGATCTCTATGGGAAGCTGTGCTAACGGAGGTGGATACTATCATTATTCTTACTCTGTCGTAAGAGGTTGCGATCGAATTGTACCTGTCGATATTTATGTACCTGGATGCCCTCCGACAGCTGAAGCGCTCCTCTACGGTGTATTACAGTTGCAGAAAAAGATTCGTCGTAGCAATACTCTCCTTTCTTGGTATCGTAAGTAAATATACGTAACGTAGATCCTCTGACATACATTGAAAACAAAAAGGTATCTGTATGACTAATAATGAGATTTTAAAGCCGCAGCTAGATGAAAAGCAATTAGAGCTTTTTGGAAAATCTGTCTATCAGATGCTGCCAAAATTCATTGAATCCGTGCAAGTAGCCAAAGGAGAACTTACTCTTGTCGTGAAATCTGCACATATAGAAGAAACTCTCACCTTCTTGAGAGATCACACAAATGCACAGTTGAAATGCCTTATGGAACTCACTGCAGTAGACTATCCTGAGAGAGAAAAACGCTTTGAAGTAGTGTACTGCCTCCTAAGCATTAAATACAATGCTCGCGTTATCGTCAAAACTATGGTTGATGAAATGACCCCTATTGCATCTGCCACTACTGTCTTCAATTCTGCAAATTGGTATGAGCGCGAAGTATGGGACCTTTATGGTATCTACTTTGTGAATCATCCTGATTTACGTAGAATTCTAACAGACTATGGATTCCAAGGTCATCCAATGAGAAAAGACTTCCCATTGTCTGGATATGTAGAAGTACGTTACGACGATGAACAAAAACGTGTCGTCACTGAACCATTGCAACTTGCACAGGAATTCAGATCTTTTGATTTTACTAGCCCTTGGGAGCAAATTAACATATCTGGACCGGTCAAACAAAACCGATAACCTAATCATATAGAAAGGAGGTTCTTTTATGGCAAATACTCAAATTGAAAAAAGAATTAAAAACTTTACGATGAACTTTGGTCCTCAGCACCCTGCTGCCCACGGAGTTCTTCGTCTTGTTCTCGAGCTCAATGGTGAAGTCGTTCAAAGAGCAGATCCTCATATTGGTCTACTTCATCGTGGTACCGAAAAGCTTATTGAGCACAAAACATATCTTCAAGCACTACCATACTTTGATCGTCTTGATTATGTTTCCATGATGTGCCAAGAGCATGCGTATTCTCTCGCAGTCGAAAAACTACTCCAATGCGAAGTACCTTTAAGAGCTCAATATATACGTGTACTCTTCTCTGAAATCACACGTATTTTAAATCATCTTTTGGCAGTTAGCTGCCATGCGTTGGACGTAGGTGCTATGACTCCGCTCCTCTGGGCCTTTGAAGAACGTGAAAAACTTATGGAATTCTATGAGAGAGTTTCCGGTGCTCGTATGCATGCTGCATATTTCCGACCTGGTGGAGTATCTTTGGATCTCCCACTAGGCCTCTGTGATGATATATTCGCATTCACTGAACAATTCTCTTCTCGTATTGATGAGCTAGAAGAACTTCTCACAAGCAACCGTATTTGGAAGCAAAGACTTGTTGATATTGGAGTTGTTACAGCTGATCAAGCTATGGATTGGGCATTCAGTGGAGTCATGTTACGCGGTTCCGGTATCCCTTGGGATTTAAGAAAAAACCAACCTTATGATGTCTATCACCGTATGGATTTCGATGTTCCTGTTGGTACTCAAGGTGATTGCTATGATCGCTACCTTATCCGTATGGAAGAGATGAGACAAAGTATTCGTATTATTATGCAATGCTTAAACCAAATGCCTGAAGGTGTCATCAAAGTGGATGATAAGAAAATCTCTCCTCCATCCCGTACTGATATGAAACAATCTATGGAATCTTTGATTCACCACTTTAAACTTTACAGTGAAGGATATTCTGTTCCTGCAGGAGAAACTTATACCGTGATTGAAGCTCCTAAAGGTGAATTTGGCGTATTCCTCGTGTCCAATGGAAGCAATAAACCGTACAAATGTAAGATTCGTGCTACTGGTATTTCCCATCTCCAAGGACTTGACTTTATGTCCAAAGGCCATATGATTGCGGATGTTGTTACTATTATTGGTACTCAAGATATCGTCTTCGGAGAAGTTGATCGCTAGATCTTCTAATCTTTCAATGCCCATGTCCAATGAAAACTTGGGCATTGAAATGTCTCTTTAAAATTTTAGCTGTATCATGCTACCTTGATGTCTAGAATTGCAGTAATAGTGCAGCGCACGCTATAAAGTCGAAAACTTTTCATCCCCGTAGGAATGGAAATGCCGACTTTGACATCGGTTCCTTTCTAGCGCTATGGAGATGATCGGAATCGAACCGATAATCTTATGCGTGCAAAGCATACATTCTAGCCAATTAAACTACACCCCCATATACTTATACAAAATAACTTGTTTAAATTTTTACTTCATTACTATTATAGCAATAATAAATATTATTGTAAATCAACCGCACTGTTAAAATCTATAGGATGTTAAAAAACAATGTCTTCCAGAGGAAAGTATTAGCAATCCAAGATGACCACGAAGATTTCTAATGCTTTTTAGATGATTTGAGATCCAAAAACGAACTCCAACGATTTTGGACCTCGAATCATAATTAATAAAACAAAACAAACATAAGACACAATCCTTCACATATGAGAAAGAACTAGGAATAGGACGAAAAAATATATCTCCAATAAAGAGAAGAGGATATAGAGAGAATTACAAGAGAAAGAATAAGGTGTACAAGATTGAGGCCAAAAGGTATAGCAAAGAATATCAGAACACCTCCTAAAAGTACCTGAAGGACAAGCAAAGAGGCAGACCACTGAGATAGCTTCTTAAACACAGTTATTCTAGGAGTTTTTGATAAAACTCTCCAAAGCAGTAGATTATTGCAAAGCAATAAAAAAGAAAGAATTCGATGAGTTAATTGCAGAAGAAAGAGTTCGTCCGTGATTAACTTCGGATACTCTAGAATTTCCATGGGATGAAATGTATCACAGAAAGGCCATGAAGGACAGACTAGAGAAGCTCCACTTTTTGCCATCATCGCACCCACAGACATAATTAGGACAAGTAAAAGAACTGAAAAGAAAGAAAGGATACCTACACCTCTAGGTAGTAGTGTATCTTGCGGAGATCTTTTGGATATGTCTGAGTCACTAGAATCGAGAAGCTTTAACTGCACCTGAATTCGTAGAGACCAAAGCACGATCAAATAAAGGACAGCAGTAAGTAAATGAAGAGCTACGGTCCAAGAGCTATTTTGTTCAAATACAGTGAAGCTGCCTAGAATGACCTGCACGACTATCAGAAGGGATGCAAGAATAAATGAAAAGGTCAAAGATTTATCCCCCATACCTCGATAGGCTTGTAAGCATAAATGAAAGAGTAAGATGAGCATTAGACCACCAATTAAAAATCCCGCTAAAAAACGATGAGCCCACTCAAAGATTACCTGATTAAACCCATAATCGATATCGGGTAAGAGACTTATTTTTGAGTACGTAGGGAGCCAAAGGCCATAACAAAATGGCCAATCCGGACAAGAAAGTCCTGAATTTGTCATTCTAATGCAAGAACCCACGACAATTAAAAAGCTCGTACACAGAATTAGCAGTGATAAAATTTGACTTGAAAATTTCCAAGAAAGATGACTTTTATCTTTTTGTTCAAGAATCATACAATTTTCCTCTGTTCTTTGCAAAGTGTAGTGCACCCACACATAGATGATCAGTACATACCTTATAGAGGACAAGAAGCGAACGAGAATTCTGTTCTTGTCGCTTGGATTGAAGATCTATCCTCTCCATATCACGTAAATGAGTCTCAGTATCCGGAAAGGATGGGATTCGAACCCATGGTACCTATTCAGATACGGCAATTTAGCAAACTGCTGCTTTCAGCCACTCAGCCACCTTTCCTAAAAGATTTTTAGTCTATTTCAACGACTTTTTTCATACAAATACTCTACCGATAATCCGCATTGTTACTATACTTGCGTCAAATATTCTATAAGGGGAATTCAATACATATACTCTATTATATATGCTATGTACCTTTAGTATACATCATTGCTTTACATCAGTGTTTAAGATGATGATGTTTTTAATTCACGATGTAGACCTTTCTTTAAAAATGCTTCGTGAAGAAATACTTGGTTCGCCGTCGTAGTAATAGCATAACGCTCCTAGCTTGAGTATTCAGGTGATATAAACTTGAGGAGGATAAACTCTAACAAAGTATAAAAAGGGAGTTTTATATGATACAATATGACACAAAATCGCCTAAAAAACAATTGCCTTTAAGATGTCTTAAAGAAGCCATTTTTCTAGTAGATGGAATTCGCTCAAAAAGTGCACGAATGAAAAACACTGCGGAATCAACACAAAGTCCGATGTACCGAAAGTCTGAGACAATGCGAAATCTCAGAAGAAAAAAAGAATATCTTGATACATTCAAAAGAAGGATACGAAACCTTAGTCAAACAGAGACAACTCAAAAAGTCATCTCAGCCGTATGTTTTACAGATGGACTTCCTCTGAGAAAATTAACACATTCATTTTCTCTTAAAAAACTATGGATCATAACTAGAACCCAAGAAATAGCACAGGCGCTCCGATATAAAACAGAGACATTCTCATTCTTTACCTTGTTTTCTCGATCAAAAAATGTAGAGGCAGCGTTTTCTTCACTCGAAGAAAACGTACTTCTATTAGCATATGAAAAAAACTTAATCAGAATGCTTTATTTTTTGTGCAGAGATATGTTCTTCTATTGGCAAATTAATCGCTATGATCAATTCTTTAATGAAAAGCTAGACATTTATACACGAAATTTATATTTAAATAAATTAAAAGTATGGATGAACTCAGATATCTTTAAGACTTCTTATAAATACAACGAAGTTGAAAAATATCTTTGGAGACCTGATGACTTTGGGAATTCCAGTCAAATACCAAACCCTTCCCTCTTTCGAAAGTCCATGGAGTTCTTTCAAAATAAATTTTCACGCCGTTGGAAAACTCTCGGAGATCGTGAAAAAGTCAAGATGAGCAATATTCTATCCTACTACCCACTATCAAATGTTTTTAAACGTATTTCTCAGTCTTACTCTCTCCTTATATCTTCCACGATGAATCAAAAAGATTTTATCCATCCTTTGCGTTACAAAAGTCCTTATCTTCGATATCTAACCTCCGAAGTAATTTGTGATGTTGTGGCACAATTTAAAATGCTTAATGTCACTGAGCCTTGGATCTTGCATAGTGTTCAAATATCAAAGTCATCCTCTGTACAGATTGATACTTTTTTAACGACTATTACACAGACCCCTGAGAATTTGCAATATATGCAAGCATCCTCTAAGCATGAGAACATCACCAATTCTGCCCCACTTGTCGCAAATACACCTACTCAGTTTCTTTTCCGTGAAAAGCATAAACTGTTCTTTCTACCGAAAGATATACAAGAAGCTACTCGTAGAATTCAACAGATCATTGAATTTACTACCATGCAAAGAGTAGTTCTTGAATATGCCTCTGACAAAGTCTCAAATACTATTCATTTACCTGCCACTCGCTTTCCACAGGCTATATCTGCATCTATGATTAAGTTACCGCAGAACGACAGGTCTTCACTCTACGCAACCTATTCGAGACAGAAAAGATGTTTCCTTTCCTTCTATGATACTATCTCTCATCTACAAAAAACTCATGTGTCTGCAATGGAATATATGTACGGTATTTCAAAGAGTCTTAAATATACTATAGCGCAGGATCATCTCCGTCTTGTACTCTCCGTAGCAAAAAGCCCTAAATATAGGTCCATAGATATGCCAGATTTACTGCAAGAAGGTATGCTAGGATTAACCAAAGCAGTAGAAAGATTTCAGCTAGATCGAGGCTATCAGTTCACTACCTATGCTACCTGGTGGGTGCATCAAGCACTTAATCGTGTTACCCTTATTAGTAATCATATTATTCCTTTACCTACTCATATCCAAAGAAAAGTACATCTTATTCTTGCGGCATCTACTAACTTATCTAAGAAATTAAATAGAGAACCATATGTCGAAGAAATTGCTACAGAACTCAGATTGCCTGTACAAAAAATCTATCAACTCATTCAAACTTCTGCTCTTTCTCGCAGATTCCTAAGCTTAGACCAAACCATACGTGCGGGAGATCCTCGAACTTATCTAGCGATGCTTCAAACACCGACTGTCAAAACCCCAGTAGATCTCACACCTCTTTTCTTATACTTCTCATCCTTGCTTTCTCCTAGAGAATCTGCAATACTTCGTCTCAGATTAGGTTTATACCCATTTAAACGACATTCCTTAGATCAATTAGCAAAAGTTTTTTCTGTTCCTAGAGAAAAAATTAAATCCATTGAAAAGTCATCTTTTGATAAAATACGAAATGCTATCATTAACCTTCCTGCATATCCTGCTATATTTGATCTTGTGGGAAAATCACTCACCTCCTTTTAACCTGTATTCATTAAAATATCACTTAAACTCAACATTCTACAAAGCCACAAGAAATCCATACTAGCGCAAATACTTATATCAAATTTATACCAATGCTATCGATTGTGAGAATAGATCCTCACAATCGATATTAAATCATATAATATTTATAGAAGAGATATATGTCGTTATAATATTTTTAATGACAGAGTCACTATGTTCACTGATTCTGGAGAATCATACATAAACTCAAGTATGTTCAAGAAAACAGATCAAGAAAATTTTAATAATCCATAAGAGCCTTATAAAAATTTCTATCGTATTCAATTCATATATAGTCGCCGAATTAGCTTTAGTGGTAGAGCGTCCGATTTGTAATCGGGAAGTCGTCAGTTCGAATCTGACATTCGGCTTATGGCGGATGTAGCTCAGTTGGTTAGAGCGTCAGATTGTGGCCCTGAAGGTCGCGGGTTCGATTCCCGTTGTTCGCCCTCACTGTCTCCATAAGCAGAACAGAATGCCAGTATCGAAGTTACCGACTGCTCCAACACTGCTTAAACCGCAGTTAGAGCCAAGCTCACCGAATCCTTGCTATACACATCATGACTAAAATTAGATTACTCTACTGCTTGCATTCCACTTCTTACGGGAGATTCATTCGCCGAAAGGACTCGTTTCACCGCTGTTTACCGCTTCGATACCTCGTTACCTCTGTGCAATCTCATAACCCTTACTTTTAAATCCAGGAAATACCATATGAAACAGACATTGCGCACTCACCTGAAAACGAATGT
>Ga0066429_1000093_pt1 | contig 25129 bp, 27 predicted proteins | sample LakWasMet43_HOW7_2_FD_59517 | JGI IMG/M metagenome (GOLD analysis project Ga0066429, IMG submission 59517) | Freshwater sediment methanotrophic microbial communities from Lake Washington under simulated oxygen tension - Sediment Metagenome 43_HOW7 | ecosystem: Environmental > Aquatic >...
TCTACCAACAGGTTACACCGCTTCCTTCTCTAAGTCATACACCAGAAATGAGTATAGCTCTTATCGAAAACGACCGCGACTAACTAATGCAACAGAACCAACTATACAAAACAGATAGACATTCCGCTAAGTGAGCCTTAGTAGTATTTGTATTTCAGTTGGTAAGGTATTTAACGTATTGAGAGAAAAACCGCTTAATACAACAGTATTCAGTACCAAGATCGAGGGCAACAAATTTGAGGATTTAGCACGCGTTTTTATCTGCATGTGCAAACTTGTCACGTAGAAGCCGATCCAGATAAGCACGTATGGAAAAACTCTTGATCTGACTAGCATAAGCTCATACACTGCCATATAAATTTCTGTGCTTGTATAATTTGCAGTGAGAATTTAGTAATTGCTGTGTGCTGAGTGGAGATATATCTAGGAATTGCTTTTTTGCTTTGTATTAACTAAATACGGCGCAATCGTGTCCAGCCTAACACGATATCCACTTCATGGATTGTATAAATTAGCTCAGCAATTCTTATTAATTATCAACAACGTCATAGCAGCTTAGTTTTCGAGTTATTACGGCTTTTAGCTATTGAGCACAAGATTTCTGCTCCAACATATCAATGTTGTGCCCAACATTAATAATAAATAATAAGAATAGCATGCATATTTCCAAACTCAGCCTAATCAATTACAGAAACTTCGCTAATACAAAACTTCTATTTAACAAGGGCGTTAATACCATTATTGGCGAGAACGGTTCTGGTAAAACTAATATCTTTCGAGCAATCAGACTGTTACTCGACGAGAACATGATACGTTCAGCTTACAAGTTGGATGAGCAAGATTTCAACAGAGGGCTGGAGAAGTGGCAAGGCCATTGGATAATCATTAGTCTCGAATTTGAGGATATCTCTCCTGATGAATCGATCCAAGCCTTATTTCTGCATCCCACTGGTAATATATCCGACAATGCTGTTGGCAAAGCGACCTATAATTTAATATTTCGGCCAAAAATGGAAATTAGACTTCGGCTCTCGCAACTGGCTGAAGGCGATAAAGAGGGCCTCGAGAAAATCCTATATTCAATCACAATTGATGACTACGAGACTATTTTTACAGGCAGGAGCGATGCCGATTTCAACAGCGAGACTTTCTATAATGAAGTCGTCGGCGATTTCGATAATGTAAAATTCAATAAGGAAATGGAGCTTCCTTGCCTTGGCATTAAAATTCCTAAAATTCTTTCTATCGAGAAGGAAATTTCCTTCACTTTTGTTCAAGCACTGCGAGATGTCGTTTCGGAGTTTCACAACAATAGAACTAATCCGCTTCTCACATTGCTGAAGAGCAGGAGCGGTCAAATTGATGATGCATTATTTAGGCCCATAATAGAAAAAGTTAAAGATCTGAATGACTCAATTGAAGGATTGCCTGATGTGCAAACTGTTAGGACAGATATTACAAACACGATCAAACATGCTGCAGGAGAGACCTATTCACCGTCATCCTTGTCAATAAGGTCAGAACTATCGAATGAAGCTGATAGGCTATTTCAATCTCTTAGGTTATTTGTCGGTGAATCGGAAGAAGTGTATGAAGGGGCAGTGCATGAGCTTAGCTTGGGAGGGGCTAATCTGATTTATCTGACATTAAAACTACTAGAGTTCAAATACCAGAAGACTAAACAATCATTCGCAAATTTTCTGTTAATCGAAGAACCTGAGGCTCATATTCACACTCATATACAGAAAACACTGTTTGATAAGCTTAACTACGATGATACCCAGATCATCTATTCAACTCATTCAGCGCATATTTCCGAAGTTAGTAATGTGGAAAACATGAATATCCTTGGCAGAGAAAAAAGCCGATGTAAAGCTTATCAACCAGCAAAAGGTCTCTCTCCAATCGAAATCAGAAACATCCAACGCTATCTCGATGCTGTGCGCAGTAATCTGCTATTCGCAAAAAGTATCATCTTGGTCGAAGGCGATGCTGAAGAAATTCTGATTCCTATTCTGATCAAAAAAGTGCTCGGCATCAGTTTGGATGAACTGGGCATCAGTCTGATCAACATCCGAAGCACAGGATTTAAGAATGTAGCTATCCTATTTCACGATGATCGCATTCAGAAAAAGTGCAGCATTATCACGGACCTCGATACATCCATCATTGATACTGCACCAGTTGCTAGTGATGCTGATCCTGTGCGTAGGTTTAAAGAAAAATGTCTAAGCAGTCAAGAAGTAGGTAAGGCAAGAAAAGCCGCGCTAGAATCATTTATGAAAGATAGCCCTTGGGTAGACGCATTTTTTGCTCATAATACCTTCGAAGTCGACTTCATCACTGCAGGAAATGCAAACAAGGTAATTGATATTCTTAGCGAGGTCTACACAAACCCAGGAACCATTAAAGAAGCAAAGGAAGACCTTGAATCTAGTAACATTGCTGTTTATGGCAGACGGATCTTGACTATTGCAGCTAAAGAAGGGAAGGGATGGTTTGCAATATTGCTTGGAAGGAACATTGACTACAAGACTATCATTCCAGACTACATCCTCAATGCCATCCGCTTCGCACACTCTCATATTACAAGGGAAATATGGTTTAACATATTGAGCTATCGACTGGGGTGTATCGAAAAAGACAGCGTATCCTTTTTAGAGAAGGAGAAGATTGCTAATTTCAGAGCTAAACTCGATGAGTTCAAAGCTGAAGCCGTCGATTTTTCTGATATTCAAAGCAAAATGTATACAGAATTTCCTGACGATCAGATTAACCAATTCCTCAAAGGCTACTAGCCATGTTCGTCTGGAATAAAGGAGATTTGAATCTGGAACAGGAAGCGGCCGTCTTAGAGAACAATAGCGTTTTTCTTGTTGCTTGTCCTGGGAGTGGAAAAACGCGTACACTCACTTACAAGATTGCCTATGAATTGTCCAGACTACAATCAGACAAGCAATTCGTTATCGCAATTACCTATACCCATCGCGCAGCGGACGAAATCCATGAACGCGTTGAAAACCTCGGCATGGACACATCGCAGTTATGGATCGGTACGATTCATTCGTTCTGCCTCGAGTGGATATTGAAACCTTATCGTATCTATCACAATGATTTGAAACGAGGATTTCGCGTTATTGACTTGCATGAACGCGAAAATATTCTGACTGAACTATGTAAGCCATACAGAAGGATAAGTCATTGGGACTGCGACTTTTATTTCTCTGATAAAGGATATGTTCTTTCGTGCCAGCAAAACTGGAAGCATGAACATCTACACCTCATCCTTGAGAAGTACTTCAATACCCTCTTGGATAACCGCCAGATCGATTTTGAGCTTATTCTTTACTTTGCCCATCAGCTGATCGCTAGCCATCCATCGATCAGCACGCTTCTTTCACGGCTCTTTTCTTTCATAATGATTGACGAATACCAGGACACGAAGCAGATTCAGTATTCGATTATTGCTTCAATCCTGAAAGCCGGTCAAGATACCACAAAGGCATTTATCGTGGGTGATCCCAATCAGGCTATCTATCACTCACTTGGTGGATATCCAATTGCTGCAGCCGATTTTCAAATTATGGCAGGTATCGAATTAAGGGAATTAGCCCTATCGAAAAACTATCGATCATCTGAGCGAATTGTTAGATACTTCGGCAATTACAACATCCATGATACCCTCATTGAGTCAGCGTCGGATGAAAAAGAGTACTCTAGCCTCATTTCGTTCAACACTACAGTCACCAAATCAGAACTAGAAGATGAATTGACTAAACTCATCCGATTTAATATTGAGGAGCTTGGAATTGCTCCTCACGAGATCTGTGTTCTTGCGCCTCAGTGGATATATCTCGCTAGCATGACTAGAAAGCTGGCAGCACGCATGCCCGAATATCAATTCGATGGTCCAGGAATAGTACCTTTTGCAAGAGACATAGATAACTTCTGGTACAAACTTGCAAGAATCGTTCTCACAGAGCCATCGCCAAGAATGTATGTGCGCAGGCTTCGGTGGGCAGGCGAGGTATTAAAAGATATGGAAGTCGCAGGAGTAAACATTGTCAAATTCAACAGAAAGCTATTGTTGAGGGAATGTAATTCAATAGCGATCAATGAGACAGATGGCTTAATATATTTAAAGGCTTTCTTCGAGTCCTTGTTTAACCGTCTCGACATTGACTTTCGATTATTTACGATGCTTCGAGAACACTATCTTGCATTTTTTGAGAGTTCGCAAGCGAGAATCGATAGGTTGAAAAGAGAAGATGCTGAATTCATTGGTGATATCGACACCTTCAGAAAGGTTTTTCAAAATCGAACTGGCATTACTATTTCAACAATTCATGGAGTTAAAGGCGCTGAATATGATAGTGTCATTGCTTATGCCTTGCTTGAAGAAATGGTTCCTCACTTTAATGACCCAAATGGCCAGGATAATGCTAAGCGTTTGCTTTATGTCATAAGTTCTCGAGCACGAAAGAATCTTCACCTTATTTCTGAAAGGGGGCGCTATCAACGATCAGGTGCGGAATATCAATCTACATTGGTACTTGATGAATGCGATTTCAACTATGATATAGACTTCATTCAAGAATGAATGACAAAAACCACCATCTTTTTCAATGGATCGATGGAAAAAAGACAGTATTCCAATTTTGTCAGCATGGACTAGCGGGAACATTTGAGCAAAAACCTACGTTTTGTGGCTTAATAATTCAATACGCGACCTTGAAACTCGGGCTGTCTTCCGGCCGGATATGGCGTTTGTCGTAGAGGCGAGTGGTGGACACGTTGGCATGGCCTAGCCATTCCTGGGCCTTGGCGATATCGGCCTGGTGCTCCAGTGCGTTGGTCGCGGCCGTGGCCCGCAGCGAATGCACGCAGAAGCCGTGCGTATCCAAAGTGATGCCGGCCTGCTTTATACTAGACTCTATGGACATTTTGCCTGTTTAGGTTTCAAATTTTCGAGATTTTGAATCGACATGACGAATATACTTAATCACTGCTGATCCTTGTTAAAAATCCAAGCTAGTAAACTGCCCCAGTCTATCAATTTCTACTACACTCAAAGTACAGTGACTGATCTTTACATTAATCCACGCAAATTAAAGTTCATAAATTCTTTTTCTTTAAGCAACCGAGGTTTTAGTTATGTCTGACAATGCGAATTTGATTCCTGGTCTATCCTTGCTTGACCACGAGATAGTGGCGAATGTTCTTCAGGTTAATGGATATGCTTGCCTTGCCAAGTGGGATTGGGAGCAACAGAAGGGCCGTGATAATAAGCAGCATATATCCGAATTCCGCACAGAATGGAAAGTCCCAAACCCACCGGTAAGCCATTCTAAACAGACAATTTTTCTTTTTAATGGCATGCAGCCATCTGCTCGTAATTTAACGGCCAAAGCGATACTTCAGCCAGTACTACAGTGGGGAAATCCCGGTGCAGGCGGTGGCCCATTTTGGTCAGTTGCTAGTTGGTATGTGAAAGTCAAGATGGATGATGAAAAAATGAAGCTAGATACAGTGGCTAGAACAAAGCCAATACCAGTAAATCCTGGTGACATCCTGACAGGCTTAATAACTCAGACTAAGGCGCTAGATGAAGACTTTTATACGTGCGTTTGCGAATTTGCTGGAATAACTGGCACTAGTCTCATCGTACAAACCGCTGACGAATTGGTTCAAAATGGGCTGGCGTTAGAGGCATATAAACTAGATAAGTGTGACGAATGGCCATCAGAAAACTATACTTCTTATGAAAATATAGTTATTAAAACCAGCGATTCTGGCACGAGTCCGGCATGGGATGTTATCAATAATGTATTTGATTGCAATATTCGAGCAGAAGCTGTTGCCCATAACGGCGTAGAGGATCAGATTAACATTTATTACAAATAAGTGTCTTTGCGCAGTGACACCCTTACCAAAGCTAAACAGATCGTTGAATTGACTACGCTGTACCCACCAAACATAGGCGTAAAGGGGTAACTTCTGCTGTTATTAACACAAATGTTGTATGCATAAATTTACCGAATGTCTGATTATGTTAAGGGTTGTCTGATGCCTGCCCATCTGCACAGGTCTATCAATGGCGACAGAGTTTGGCGGGCAGACGTCGGACAGGTTTTGTCGCAAATTTTTTGTAATCCGAAAAGACGATTTTTCGTTGGACAGAATTATCCTGCCAATGCCATAAATTGCTGGTAGGTAAATGCCTCATTTTGGGGCGGTTATTTCTTTCGAATCATGTGAGTGACTCCAATACCCGCCAAGGTTGCCTGAGCTGAATGAAAGGCCTTGAAACCGAACATCGGCTTGGTCAACTTTTTGATGAACCAATGATCTTGCTCAATCTGATTATTCAAGTATTTGATTTGCAGTATCTCAATCAAATAGCCCCAGCCGGCCAAGAACAACAACATGTTCATGTTGAGCAAAGCGGCTTCGTTGGCGCCACTTTTATCGACAACTACTCGATGCGGTAAGCCATTGTTGTCGATCACCTGTTTAAAAATCGAGTAGCCGCTTCTTCGTCCCGATGCTTGGATAGCATGAAATCCAGTGTGTCGCCGTGTTTATCAACCGCTCGGTAGTAATAAACCCATTGTCCCTTAACCTTGATATAGGTTTCATCAACTCGCCAAGACCCCACAGACGGTCATTTACTTTTCATCGCGGCCTCGGCAATCAGGGGAGAATACCGGATTACCCAACGATTCAACGTGGAGTGATCCACCTGGACGCCACGTTCATCCATGATTTCTTCCAAATCCCGGTAGGAAACGCCATAGCGAACAGAGAAGAAAACCGCAGGCAGAATTGCTTCTTTAGGATAATGGGCTCCACTGAAATTGATCATGCTGCCAATCTACTCAAATTCTGAACATTGTCGCAGAGCATCAGCAACTTTGCGACAGAACCGTTTTTCCGGCGGAGCAGGAAATGCATCAACTCCGGAGACATTTGAGGGAATGTTTTAATGGGAGTTCAACGGTTCTGTGAATATTGGACAGATCGTGTCGAAGTGTTTAAGTAATGTACTGGAATGCCAATTTACATTGGATTTGGTGAAATAGTTTTCTGGCATTTCCTGATCCAGGCTGGAATTCCATTTTTATATTTAGAAGGGTCACGGCCACAGGTTGGTGATAGGGTTTCATTATCTCCTTCTTTTTTACCGTTCTCTTTAGATGGTGAATTTTTGTTAGTTATCAACTTGTTGATAACTGTTTTCTCATCAGCAAGGAAAACATTAGTGAATTTAACAGTAATTTGATTACCACGTGTTCCTACATAAGTCGACTCATAGACATTACCAAGTTTTCCGCTTACATAAGGATTAGCAGGCGCCCCAATTTCTACATAGAGATTGTCTTTGTCGGTTTCAGTGGCACTAATATTAAATGTTGCTGTAACTTCTGGAAGAAATCCTAAATGAACATTTCCTGCTTCCTTTTCCATTGCCTTAATGGATTTAACGGTGTCTACCAATGCGTTTTCAAGTGTGATAGCTCCAGGCTTTGGGACTGGATTATTAGAACAACCTGTGAAGAAAACAGCAAAGCAAACACAAAAAATAAACTTATACATTGCACTCTCCTATTGTTAGTTGTGCGAGGTTTCAAGTGTCCGAGATTGACCAGAAGCGGGCTTTAGCCGGAATGCTACGGTACGTCGCCGCGTATTAGGGAGTCCTCTTGTTCAGCGAAGGCCCTGCACCAAAGCATTGAATTAGTTTCACGGCAAAAAAAATTAACAGTTTCTGAGCGTGTTGCGGCTCTAGGCTGGACTTTTTTGTAGTTACTCGACACCGCATGATGATATCAGCCACTTGTAACATACTAGTATCCATGCTGTAATGTAAAGCATGAGTGGGAGCCAAGAGCCACTTCCATTCGATCTATGAATCAGAACGCTTTGCCTGTCGGCGAGCTTTTGGTCTCGATACAATCCAACCCAACCCAACCGGGTTTCTAAACTGGAGATAAGAGCATATGAGCGAAGAAACAGTAAAAGCGATTACTGAGATTGCAGAGTCACTGTCGGGATCGAGTAAAGACGATCTCGCTGAGCTTGCCAAAGCTTTAGCTGACTCACAGCTGGACACAGAAAAGCTGGAAAGACTATCAAAACTGGCAAGAAAGGCAATGGCGGAAAAGCTAATGGTCCAACCAGTTGCTTATCACTACTGAGACCTATAAGATCGAATTATGGACTTAACTTTTCTGGGCCATCAAGGTTGGATGATCTCGTCCGATGGGACAAATATCCTTCTTGATCCTGTTCTTGAGAGCAATTTTGGGCATTCGGAAGGCACGGATTTTAGAGTCTATCCAGCGCGTTCGATCGACATTGACTCGATGCCTAGAATCGATGGCATTTTTCTCAGCCATGAGCATTTGGACCATTTCCATCTACCTTCCCTGAGCAAACTGCTATCGAGACCTCCTTTCTTCGTTGGTCCGACTATGCCTCAATGCGTAATAGACGCGATCAGCAGGCTCGGTTTTTCGGTGCAAAGACGGTTGTATTTTGAGGTTATCAAGGTAGGTAGATTACAAGTAACCTTCTATCCAGGTGATGTGCAAACTGTTTTCTGGGAAAAGCGAGTTACAGCGTTTTATATCAAGGATAGGGAACGGTCAGTATTCGTTGCGGTAGATGCGGAAATTGGCTCGGAGTTCCGCTTTGACTTGGCCGAAGGCCGTTTGGCTGTGCCGGACGCAGTTATTGTTTCAAACAATTCTCAAATAGTTCCATCGAAAGGTTTTGGTTCCCGGAGTAACCTGCTTCCAATACATCAGCCATTAGAGCGAGGTTTTGGGGGGGTGCGTCTTCTGAATGAAATTCTGGTGCGTCATTTAGAAGGGCTTCCGCCAATAAAAAACGTCGTAATCTGTGGAAACGGATTTGTAAATTACAGGAAGCCATACGGACCATTTCTGTTTTCCGATAATAAGAGTCTCGCAAATCTTGCCAACGAGTTGTCTATTGATCAAACGGCGTTCGGCCCTTATTCGGGGGAAGTAATTTCACTCGTTAAAGAAGGTGTAAGAACTTCTCACGCTAATTGGATCGTATTAGATATTGCGGAGAATCGTCGACTCTTAGAGCAACAGGACGCCTTTTGCTCTGCTCCATTTCAACATACTTTAACACCCACTCTCGGTACTTTTTCGTCGAGTAGTGAATATAATGCTGCATGTAGTGTTGTATTGGAAGAACTTAAGGTATTGGCTAGGGCGATCATGGTCTCGCCAGTCGGCCAAATAGCAGCATCATTGCGGGAACATCTCGCTGGGCCGCTCGGAGGAGAACGAATAGTCTTTTCATTCCTCACCGGTCAGGACCAGTTTCCAGCACTGTTCTATGGGCTTGATATCAATACGGCTTCTTTTTGTCGGATTGAAAAGCTGGATGAGAAAGCTCTGGAGATCTACCCTTTTGGACTAATGGTATATCTTAAGGACTTCGCAGGAATGTTGAATGGCAAACTTCAAATTTGGGATCTTGCCGCGGATTCTTGCAGACATTGGTTTGTGTCCGATCCTTACACAAATCTTATCTCATTTCTGTTTTCCTATTATGGAGAACAGGTTAGACCTGATCTGGCGTCGAAGCTTTATGGGAAAGCTCTCAAACGGCTTGGCTATGCCTAATGAAGGCGTGCCGTCCTTCCCGATCGCCTCGGTTAGACCACTATCTCCTGCTGCTCAGACAATAGCTGCTGAGAAAGCACTTGCGGCACTCATCAAAAACAACCCATTTGGAACTGAACTAGTAGCATTGGAGGCGATTAGCTCTACCAACAAATCGCAAGTTTACAAGGTAGTTGCAAACGGTGAGCCAATTGCCGTCCTCAAAAAAGCGGAATCCTCCGATAGCTACTTTAAAGAGACCTTAGCTTATGAATTCCTTGGAAATGCAATCCTTCCCAGGCTGATCGCAGCCATCCCTTCTAATCAGATTCTTATCCTAGAGTACCTGGCGAAGCCAGCTTGCCTTCGAGCCGCTGATGATCTAAAAAGGGTTATTGATACTATTGCGTTTGCACATTCGCTTCTGAGCATCACTGGCTCCGAAGTTTTACAGTTGTTTGATGTGGCATCATTACTTGCTCCCGAACGAATCACACCTGATCAAAGTTTCTGGAGAGACATCTTCGCCTTATACAGATTGGAGTTGGGCGGTGACTATTTACCTATTTGCGTGGGTGATATCAAAACAGAACATATTTTCGAGAAGGGGGGGCGTTGTTTTCTTGTTGACTTAGAGACGTTTACTGTTGGAGGTCTTGAACCTATGGATCTGGTATTGTTCGCGGATATGATTCCGGTCCATTTGCGGAACCAAAAAATCTTTAGATGGCTGTTGGAGCATTATCGTTCAACCAGACTGAACATCGGGGCAAATTCGCTAAGAACGGAATCACTATTGGCAGTAACACGAAATATTGCCTCTAAGTATGGGCTTGCAAAATGGATCGTTTAGAAAGAGCAGTGCAATTTCTCACTAGAACCCGCTCTACGTGGGTTGATATTCATGTAGACATTCGACGTTTGTGCAGTGAAGCAATAGCGGTGTGTTCAGAACATCGAGACCAAGAAGGGTGCCTTCGGAAGAAATTTGAAGCGATATGGGACCCCGCAATCGGGGCAAATAGCGAGTATGGAAACGGGCTCGCCATAATTCACGACGTTAAAGATCACATATTCTTCGGACTGGGTATTTGCCCTTTAACAGAAATTCAAACGCTAATACAGATTTATTGTGGACGCGACCTGGAGCGGGGCCTCAACGAACCAACAGACGAAACAATGCATTACCTGTTAGAGGCGATTCACGATGAAATGTATGGACCGAGGGGGCAGCGTGTTTACGGCCCCCTTGAGACAGGTACGCTAGACCTGTTTGCTTCTGGAACAACGGTACAACAGCGGCGAGCGGCCTACAAACATCTCGTAGAAATAGCGTTTGGCATTATGTGGCCATTGGTAAAGCCGCTTTTTTTAGAGATGGAGGAACTTAAGACCCTTTCCTTGAGTACTAGGCGCAACATACCGCTGGTGAGTAAGTTTCTTAATGGTATAAAGTGGAGCAATGAGGAACAGCTCCTTTTTCTTGTTCGCGATAACGTTGGATTTGAAAAAAACGTACGGGCGTTCGTTTTTGATGATGCCTACCTGGTGGCACAACAGATTAAGGCAGCGATCGATGATTACAAGATCAGATACCCAGAGTTATACGACTTTGGGCGAGTCTTCGATACCAGCGAATATCTGGCATATTGAATAATGGAACGGCGAATTTTATTGGCTAGACACGGTGAATGTCTATCGGCGGTCTTAAGCGACTCAGACCTTATACTTCGAGATGAAGAAGACGGAATTACCGAAAGGGGTAAAACTCAAGCGCGAGAGCTGGCACATGCGTTGTTATCATTAACGAAAAGGGCCCGATTAGTAACGAGCCCGCTCAGGCGCGCCTTGGAAACCGCGATCATTGTTTCCGAAGAAACTGGGTGGAATTTCATGAAAGAGGCTGCCTTGCGTGAAGCAGAACTCTGCTTTCCTGCTGAAACCACGGTAGCACGCGCAAAAGAAATACAATTATCGCGCCATTTGATGGTTTCAGAATTACCTTTCGAGGGTGAGAGTTTAGCGAAGCATCGTAGGCGGGTGTGGGCTTGGGCTAAACGGGAAATAGAGTCTAGCAATGGGGATTTGGTTATCATTGCTCACGGTGGAACAATCGATCAGTTACAATACTGGCTCTTCAGGTGTCCGCCGGATATATCAGCGCACGTCTATACTAAATGTGACTTTGGGAGTTATCATTTGTGGCATCAATCGCGAGTTAGTCCAGATGAAACGGTCTTCAGACTTGATGCTGTGAATGTCTCACCATTTGCACGATATCTGGTCGAGTAGCGCAGAGGAATTTCGGTTCCGCCGCAAATATTCAAAAAACGTAAAGACGCACTTATCTGCGGGCACAGTTATCCTGCCAAAGCCATAAACTGCTGATAGGCTGGTATATTATTATCGGTCAGCTGGCCTTTGCGGATCATGTGTGCCGCTTCGATCCCATCCCATCCATAGTGGCACATAGCGGCTCTTCGCCCAGCAACTTAATCTTCCCAGACTGCGCCTCGCCAAAACAGTGAGCGCTCATCAATTCCCGAGTTGATCTTTGGACCTTGCTCGAGTGATGGACAACTTGGTTGAATGAAATTGTCTAGTTTGGGCAATTCTTGCCGAATGCCTGCTTCCATGGCCTATTTCCAAAATCTGTTCTGACCCACGCTCACTATTTGATTAATCAAATAGCTCATACTGTGCGATAACGCTTCATTATCGCACAGTATGAGTCATTCGAGTAATAAAAAAATGAGTGTGGGTCAGCATGGCCATCAGCCGATTTTCGGGGGTTGGGGAGTATACTGGAACGATAAATGTTCTTAAGAATTATCCTTGTAGATTTCGTAGTCATTTCGGCTCGGCTATCCATCCTGGTCCATGAGCATATCAATATATTGGGATGTTATTCGTTCTGCCACAGGGTAGGCTCGCACAACCGTAATAACTGTGACCGAATCTCTATCGCCGGGGCCGCCAGGTCTACAGTAGCAAATCGTATGTTGTGCCCCTGGATGACAACCGTCTCATCGACCATTTTTTCAATAGCAGGATGCAGAAGCAATCCACTTGCTCGATCCGCAAGCGAGTCACCGCGTCCTACTTGAGAACGGAGGTAGGCGTAGATCTGGTAGATGTAACCGCTGCGTAGAGTTTCGCTTCGATACCAGCCCCTAGTCACAATGGAGGTGAACTTAGTATCGATGATAATTCTTCGCCCTGAAACAACATGGTCAAGCACGACGTCAGTTTGCATCGTTGGCAGAATCCTCTCGATACCTGAAGTCTCGTGCTCGATTTGCCAACCTAATTTGCCACCGCACTGCACATGCCATCCTTTCGGACTCAAGACTACGTCATAAAAGCCACCAACGGCTTTTTCGAACAATCGACGCACCCATATTCCTTTGCGGTCTGGCAGAGGAAGCACACTTGTTCCTGCCATTTCAGTAGGTAGTGCAAGATCAAAAGCTAGCTTGGCTGCGGCAACCATGATCTGGTCATTCGCATCGTGTCGGCCAAACCTATCCACACTCATTTCAGCGCGCGTAGGCACATTACCTGACACGCCCATGGCTTTCATACTATTGGCTAGTGATCTACAACGATGAGCAACATCTCGTCGCTGCACAAGCCTGGATATCGTCTCCAAAGCCGCACGGACAAAGCGATTGCGCGGGGTATCAATGGTCAATTCATCGAATCGACAAGCCACTTGGCCACGTGTCAATAACTGGTGACACTCAGTAGTCAAGATGTCAATCCGCCCGCGAACTCGGTTGAGCACTGCATCTCGAGATCGATATCCAAAACTGAGATGACGGCGCTGTCGGGCTTCCACCGCATCAGCCAATATCTTGGCAACCAGATCGGGTAATTCATCCGGACTGTCTTCTAAGCCGACATTTCCTGTGCCTCGAATGCGAAACAGATCCGATGCATACAGCATCAAAAGCCAAAGGTTACGAACTGGAATGCGCCCAATATATCTCTCTGCGCCTGCAACCGAGTTGTCTATTTGCTCTTGGGTCAAGATCATCACCAATCTTGTAACAAGAAATCGTATGCCTCTTGCGCTACTTTTGGTGTATCAAACCAGTATTCTTCAAGCAAAGGGGCGATTTCGGTTTCGACGACTTGCCTGAACCACTTCTGTGTATCTCCAGATTCCAGACGATAAGGCGGCGTCACATAGCTGTGACCAATCCGGAACTGCTTACCTAAACGAGCATCCGCGTCGATCTTTCTGTTCAGCTCGACGATCCGATGCTCGATGTCTGCCGCCAAGGTAGGGTCGATATTACACTCCTTAATCACCCAGTCACGCCAAGTCCCATCAAGTCTTGGTTCCAGATTTACAAATGCAAATCGACGACGTAGCGCTAGATCGACTAACGCTAGTGATCTATCAGCGATATTCATCGTGCCAATCACATAAAGATTCTCAGGTACATGAATCCGTCGTTCGCCATTCGCATCGGGATAGCAAAGTTCCAGAGCTTCGTTAGGTGTACGCTTACCTGCCTCTAATAAAGTCAGTAGTTCGCCGAAAATCTGTGCAGGATTACCTCGGTTGATCTCCTCGATCACCACAACAAACTTTGATGATGGATGCTTCAACGCAGCTTTAATTGCTTCCATAAAGACCCCGTCAGCCAGCGATAGCTTACCATCGCCAGATGGTCGCCACCCTCGGACAAAATCCTCATAAGATAGGTTCGGATGAAACTGCACAGCACGGACCTTGCTTTCGTCCTTTTGGCCCATCAAAGCGAAGGCTAGCCGCTTTGCCAACCATGTTTTACCGGTTCCAGGAGGTCCTTGAAGGATAAGGTTCTTTTTAGTGCGTAGGCGTTCAAGTAGATTATCAATCTCGGCTCGTTCAAGGAAGCAACCATCTTTCAGAATGTCGTCAATAGCATACGGTACAATAGGCGGTGCCGGTCGGATACTTTCCTGTATAAAATCTTCCGATTCCTGGTCACCATCGATACCTTCATAAGCAATCTCTTTATCTGCTGATATCTCATTAGAAGGATCTTGGTACTGCCATGCTTCCAGGGAGAGCTCGGGATAAGAGTGAACTGGATAGGATGTTTCCTGGAAGAGTGGTTCTAAGTCATCCATTACTGCAAGGTAATCATCTGAGTTGCACCGCTTTTTAGGGCCATGCAGACCAATTGAAATCCCGAGTTTCTTAGAAATATAGATTTGAGAATTAATATCAAGACTCGGAAACGCCCAGGGTCGAATCCAATACAAGCCAATAGTTAAGTTCCACGCAACACCACGACGCCCATTTGCATTATCAAAGGAACTAGCGAAACTAGCACGAGCATCCTCCTCATTGGAGTCTGCGAACTTGATACCTGCCGCAAACACATCCCACAGCGCATCGATATGGTCAGGAGTGCGTTGTGTCTCGTAAGGGAAGTACCAAGACTTCAAGTTGTTCAGAAGTGGGATAGCTTCAAAGGTATCCGGAATGGCCTCTTCAACACCCAAGAAATTGGCCAGCTCAGCAGCAATGATCTTGCGGTTAGAGTCCTTAATGCCACGGTTGAATAGACCCATCGTCGTGAATGGACAAATATCCCTTACAAAGCCTGTGGTGCCATCGGCATATTGATCCTCGGACAGATGGCCGATCCCATCGACTCGCAATGAAATCTCACGGATGCCTTCGACTAGCGCCGCCCTATTGTTGCGGTATAGCAGCAGCTTGTCAGAGATGGCTTCATAGAACTTCGTCCACTTGAAGCGTTGCTTATCGGGTGTGATCGAACCGTATCGCTCCCTCCAATAGGGTTCATTGCGGAAGCGCTCGATGTCTTGAGACTTATTATCAAACGCAAAAGCAATCAAACCATCGTTCATCCACCAACCGGGAAGTATGCGCCAGATGGTGGGCCGATATGTATAAAAATACCACTCACGCACTGGGTCGAGCAATGTCCAGTCGACCCGAATTCGCTCACCGTCCTGTAAGTTTTCGGTGATAACACCAATAGCTTTTATCGCCATTACCGACACAGTTTGTCCCCGATTGTCAAAAGGCAAACCATGCTTACGCGTATAAGCCGCTTTGATAGCGATGCGGTCACCGGCTTTCATCGACTTCACTAGTGCAATTTCGTTATTCGTTGGATTATGGAGTTCCCAAATCTTTTCGGTCAGAAAGCGAGGTAATTGATCATTCCGGCCATAGGTGGCGCCAACGAACCAGCATGCCTGCGCTCCGGTATTCTCTATTTTTTCATTCATAGGGTAGATATTAAATAATGGTTCATATTAAAGATCACAGGCTAGCTTTTCTTTTTGATTATTGACGGTAAGGATAGGTGATCACTTCCAGCTATTCATGTTGTGCTCAATATTTCAGCCTCCTATAATGTGTAGGGGTTCTGTCGCAAATTTTCAAAAAGCGTAAAGACGCACTTATCTGCGGGCACAGTTATCCTGCCAAAGCCAGAAACTGCTGATAGGCTGGTCTATTGTCATCGGTCAGCTGGCCTTTGCGGATCATGTGGGCCGTTTCGATTCCCTCTATGGTAGCCCTGGCTGAATGGAAGGCTTTGAAGCCCATCATGGGGTTCGTGATTTTCTTGATGAACCGGTGGTCCTGCTCAACGATGTTATTCAAATATTTGACCTGGCGTATGTCGATAAAGCAGATCAAACCGGCCAGCATCAGCAGGAAGTTGATATTCTCCAATCCGGCCTGGTTGGCACCACTTTTATCCATAATCACTTTGGAAAGCCATGGCCATCAATTGCTTGCTTGAAGAAAGCGGTAGCGGCCCTTTCATCCCGATGCTCGAAGAGCATAAAGTCAACGGTATCGCCGAATTTATCAACAGCCCGATATAAGTAAACCCATTTCCTTTTAACTTTGATATAGGTTTCATCTAGGCGCCATGAAGTGGCAACCGATCGTTTGCGTTTTTTGGCCTCTAACGCCAGGAGGCTGAATACTTGATAACCCAGCGATTGAGCGTGGCATGATCAATATTAACGCCTCTTTCATCCAGAATTTCTTCAAGATCCCGATAGGAAACGGCATACCGGACGTAAAAATACACTGCGTAGAGAATGACTTCCTTGGGAAAATGAGTACCTTTAAAACTTATCATCCGCGCTTTTAATTCACAAAAGTTGGCTATTATCTCCCAACATGGCAACTTTGCGACAGAACCTCAAATAGGGCGGCACCAGGCTGCTGTTGAACTTGATGCCCGAGCCGGAGCGATCCCGCACTTTCGGCACTTTGATCGCAATGTCGCCGAGCCCGGTTTGAATCGAACGCTCAGGCAGATAACCGTTCCGGACCACGGCGGCTTTATCTTCATTGGTTTTTAAGCCGCCGTGCTGCGCGAGAAAGGCGGCGACTTCGGCTTCAATGGCGGCGGCCAGCAGTTTACGGGCGCCTTCACGCAGCACTTCCTGCAACGGATCATTCTGTGCTGGCTTATTCAGGGTAATGACATTACTATCTGTCATGGCGGTGTTTTCCTTATCGTTGGTGGTGGATCTGGCGAGATCTTTACCAACAGATTACACCGCTTCCTTCTCTAAGTCATACACCAGAAACTATCATACCTCTTTATTTTTTACATAGCGTTAGTATAGCCACCAATAACCCAAGCATAGCAATGACAGCATTTATTATTTGCATTACGTCAACCAGGTCCGTAGATTTAGAGATCTCCTCAAGTATGAGCTTGAGTATGGAAAGAATACCGGTCATGATTGCACCCCATAGTGACTTATGATCAAAAAAAAGCCCAGCTGAGCTCCATTGATATATTTACTTCTTGTTATGCCGGTAAATTTCGCCGAAGATCATGGCGGTATCGATGGAAGCGTCCTTACTTTTTTAGCCATGTTAATTTAATAATGTGGCCTGTGGCCGCTGGATCTTGATTTCTGGGGGCGATGTCATTTTCAGACGACAGCTGCCCGGAATATCAGAAGCCGAATGCACTCCAAGCGTGATGGGTTTACCCCATGACTGGCCCATGAGATAAGGACAGCGTTACAAGTTTCTGTTTTACTTGGCGTAAGTTAACAAGGACAACGGATTGCTAATGCCTTGTTCTGCTTTTTTTAACCAATTTGTAGCAGTAATCGAATAGACCGTCAGAAGTCAGGCATGGCAAGCCATCCAGTAAACCGGACTGAAAATATACCGTCATTTATACCGTCAGTTCTGTTTGTGATATTGCAATGTCATAACAAATGATGGAAACCAACGCCGCTGATTTTTACTCCTACCAGTTCGTCATTCGCCTGAAAGAGGAGGAATAATCATGAGTTCAACAAACGCATTGAAGAAAAGAGCGCTTCCGTTGATGTTGGCGTCAGTAGTCGGCACTGGCGTGTCATTGTCGGCTATTGCAGGCGGCATCAATGCCGATCCTGTAGTTTTATCTGATGCTCAAATGGATGAGATTAGTGCTGGCCAGCTCGAACCAGTCCCAGCGCCTACAATTCCACCGGCTTATGGTCCTGGCGGCAATGGAGCCCATGGAGTGAAAGTCGGCAACGCTGTTGGCGGTGGATATGGTGCTAACAGTCCCCCTGTCGCCCAAGGCATAGGCCCGATCAACAATCCGCACATAAATTTTTAATCAGCGTGATACCTACGTGGGGGCCCTGACACTGGGAGTGAGGGTCGCTGCGCTGTCTGCCCTGGGTGAGGCCGGTTTGGGCTGACCAATCTCAATCTGAAAGTCAAGTTTTTTAACCCCAAGGATTATCGACTGCGAATAACGGCCATTATGTTAAATTATTTTTAGGTAACGACGAAAACCGTTAGAGCCTCAATGTAGATACATGCCCCAAACCAGTCTATTTATTCAGAGCCTAAAAATGTCGGTTGAAAATCTTATATTGTCCATTCGAAATGTCCTTTTTCGAATGGACACGGTTCGTTTATCATAAACAAAATGGTGACTAAGAGTAGTCGATACCAATCCTAGTAACTATTAGTTAAATGAAAAAGTGTTTTATCCAGCGTAAAAGTTTTGCAAGAACCCCTTCCCTATTGATGTGCATCGCCTCGTAATATGCCTCTCTACGCATTTGCTCCTGCTTCCGCCCGGCAGCGATCTGCTTATCGCTCCATCTGTCAGCCCATAGAATTTCTCCATGGTCAATTACATAGTGTGACTTACAAACCTGCTGCCAATTGCCTATGGATGGCCAAAGACTTGGCCCCTCGCTTGTTTCTTCGATCGACCACTCAGTCGGACCGAGAGGGGTTCGAATCTTTGCACCACATCCGCAAGCGCATAGATGAGCGGCCGTGCCAAATTCGTAGGAAACATACAAAACTCCTGACTCCAATTGCTTTGGCATGTAATGAACTTTTTGCAGCTTAATCTTCATCGAAATTGGATTCTCCAGCAATTTTTAAATCGTCAACTCCAAACAGGAGATGAAGATTTGAAAGCTCTTCAAAGTAGAAGCCGCGCAGCTGCTTATACCGAATGATTGCTAAACTTGCATTCAATGCGTTCAACTCCGCGATCTGAATATTTGTCTGATAAAGGTCACCCGGACCATCGTTGAGTTCCGCCAACCTCAGGTCTCGCATTTTCGCCCCGCTATCAGATGGATAGTATGTCGTTCGCGCCATTCCCGTTAAGGCATCTTGCTTTCGGCTAAGCCCCATGCCCACGTCAATAAAAGGAATGCCTTTGTTGATAAGCAACTCGAATATTCCCGCCCTGGACGAACCTTTATCAACGCACACGAAGGCAAAGGTAATACCATCTATAGCTTCGGAGCTCGTGGCGTCCACATATTCAGGCACAATCCGAAGGCCGTGGCGGAAATTCTCATATCGCGATTGATAAACTTCGGCTTTAGATTTACCTAGCTCGTTTGGGTCCAGTTTTCCAGGTGACCGAAAGGCATTGTGAACATGATAACCGTCCAGATCAAATGCCCGAATCTCGCGTACTGGCGTTTTGACCAGAAAGTCCAAGAGATAGGCTCCCGTCCCGCCCAACCCGAATACTGCGACCACTTCGTTTTCAAACTTAATCGCCAGGTCAGTAATTTCCGCGCGACTCGTGAGCGTATCCTGGAATTTGAACACGCTGTTATCCAGTACAGTGCTATCGACCCGGAAGGTATAAGGCATTTTCCCGTATCGCTCAATGGCGGGTCCTGAAATAATGCCTGTATAGCTTTCTATCTTCGCGAAAAAATCCGAAAACTTACCTTCCACCTTTGGTTTATTTGAGAATGACCGCTCGACCACTACGTCCGAGCATTTTTCGCTGAGGGTTAGTTGTGTAGTTCCTCCCCCCAAATTAGCTATAGGTGTTCCATCAAGTTGACAAGGATGGCCGCCTGCGAAAAAGACCTGGTGATCTTCTTGAGCAACACGGTTCTGATCAATAAACACCAGTTTAGTAACAAATGCCCCGTTCCGATGGTGTCCTTCCTTATCCAAGTAAGGGATGTCCCGAACTACGAGATAATTACTATCGAAAGCAACTGCGTATCCTTTTTCAACCAAGCGGCGAATATCGTTATTATGATTGACCAGTCTCTGAAACATAAAAAATCATTTCCTCTTTTACTTTTACAGTGGCCCCTGGAGTCAGGATGCCTTCCGGTTTGTTGCCATGACCTGCTTTATATCTAACTGAATATGTAATTTCGGGATGCTGAGCGTAATTTGGCACTTCAAGGGTGACCACTTCCGCATAAGAAATTTCACCTTTAGGCCATTCATGAGGTGTGCCTTCTACCACTATTGTTACAGTTTTGTGTTCTTGCGTCATTTAAATGTCCTTAATAAACGGTACTACTGTTGGTTAGCGTAAGATTCGATTTGTAAATTTTATAAATCTATATTTCAATATAAAAAGTTCGGTATAGCGAACTTTTGGTAATGCTACGCTGATTCCCGAGCTTGTCAATAAAAAAAGTTCGCTGTACCGAACTTTTTTAACTATCATAAAGTAATGTTATTCTTAGTTTTAGTAATTACAATTATCTGGAGGAGACAAACACAATGGCGACACGCCTTGGTGAAAAACTGCACGAGCTCAGGAAGCAAAAGAAATTGACTTTAGAGGCTTTAGCAGAGCAAGCAGGTCTAAGTAAGAGTTATTTGTGGGAGCTTGAGAACAGAGAATCACAGAAACCTTCTGCTGAGAAACTAACTGCTTTAGCAGATGCGTTGGGCGTTGCAGTATCATACTTTATAGAAGAGGACGTTCGTGCTCCAGAAGAACGTCACTTAGATGAGGCATTTTTCCGTAACTATCAAAAGCTCGACATAGATGCAAAAGAGCAGCTTCGTAAGATACTAGAAACTTTTAAAAAATAATGTCTCACGCTGAAATTTGGACACCACCACGAGCCGCGAATAGAATAGTTAAAGTTGTCGAGGCGGTAAGCGAGATTCATAGAATGGATCGCTTCCCACTAGATGTCACCCAAGTTGCGTTGGAGGCAGCAAATATCTTTGGATGGCTCGATCCTATCAGCAAAGTACAGGCAGCAAATATCCAGGGATTCGAAGGGGCGCTTTTTCCTAACGACAGCCGTAGCGAATGGTTCCTCCTTTATAACGCTACAATGGCGTCGCCTGGCCGTATCAGGTTTACCCAAGCCCATGAACTTGGGCACTACGTATTGCATCGAGCCTTGAGAGACAGCTTCCAATGTGGCGATTCAGATGTATTAGGTTCGCCCAGTGATGAAGCAAACCTTGAGGCTCAAGCAGATGAATTTGCCTCGTATCTGTTAATGCCGATGGATGACTTTCGTAGGCAGATAAATTGTGATGCGGATCTAAACGTGTTGGGTAATTGCGCTGAGCGGTACGGGGTATCCTTAACTGCTGCGGTATTAAAGTGGCTTGAGTTTACTGAGGAAAAAGCTGTCCTGATTATGTCCAAGAGTGGATTCATCGACTGGGCATGGTCTAGTGTTCCAGCATGGAAAGCAGGAGCCTTCTTTCGGGCTAAGGGTAATGTAATAGAAATTCCACGAGGAACAATAGCCTCAGACGATTCGATTCACATTGAGAAGGTTGGTAAAGCAGTGCCTGCGACATCTTGGTTTCAGTACGCTGAAAATGGAATTGCACTTAGAGAAATGAAGCTCAACATGGAACAGTTTGATTACATATTGACGCTTCTGATTTTGCCCAAATCGTTAGAGGTTTGGTCTCCTTACCAGAGTGAATAGGCATAGCCGAACCTGCTGGGGCTCGAAATCTACTTGTCATTTTTCAAAGTCGCTGTCAGCAGCAGTCAATCTGAACCCGCGTAATCTCTTGATAAACGCAAATTAAAATGTCACAGTCGATGTCAGCAGCGTTCAAACCCGATGTCAGCGCGTTGCAAATTGTCAAAGTCGACGTCAGCATCAGGGGTTACGCATTAAAACTATTTTCTGCCGACACTGGCTTTTTTGCGCATCCGAAAAATAGATGAGCCATATAGTCATTGTTCCACCCTGCGTTTTGGCGCCGCCCACGCAGACTGAATTGGTTGCTCTTATCGTTCCTGGGGGGGTAAGCCGGAATCCCAGATTTTTCCGGCACAGCAAACTTTCCCATTTACGATGCTTTGGACAGCCGGAATTGTGCCCATGAAGCCCTGAATTGACCGTGATTGATGTCAAAAACTTTTCCTTTTTGGGTTATTGACGGAAAGTTGTCAAGCTAAAACCTTTTTCAGATGACCAATAACTTGCTGTATTTATTAACGTTACAAAATTTCTGGGGTTAGGGCTTAGAACTCTTTACTAATTTGTTACCTAAACGTACCTTTTTTGGTACAATAATTTTATGAAACCATTACTCTCCGTTAATTTTTTTGCTACAGAATCTGGTACTGAGCCAGTTAGAGAATGGTTAAAATCTTTATCTGCTTTAGATAGAAAGACAATTGGCGAAGATATTAAAACTGTGCAATTTGGGTGGCCGTTAGGTATGCCTTTAGTCGATCATCTTGAAGGTGATATTTGGGAAATACGAACTAGGCTCAATAACCGAATAGCTAGAGTTCTATTCACAACAAGTGGCAAAACATTAATCTTATTACACGGTTTCATTAAGAAAGCCCAAAAAACCCCAAAGTCAGAACTTGACTTGGCAAAGCAAAGATTGAAAATTCTGAGAGGTAAAAAATGAATGATCAATACAAAAACCCGCATATAGGAAGCAGCTTTGATGATTTTCTTGAGGAAGAAGCAATTCTTGATGAAGCAACAGCCGTTGCAGTAAAAAGGGTTATTGCATGGCAAATTTCACAAGAAATGCATTCTCTGAAATTGACAAAAACCATGATGGCGAAGAAGATGCATACTAGTCGCGCATCACTTAATCGTTTACTTGATGAAACTGATACAAGCTTAACTCTAACAACGCTATCAAGTGCTGCAAAAGTTCTGGGTAAAAAATTAAGAATAGAGTTAGAACCAGCGTAAATAGTGCAGCGCATCGTTGTCGGGATGCCGCCCCGGCTGGTTATTGGCAAACCCTGACCTTTCCTTTATTGCCGGCTTGCGTGCCGACCGGCTCACGGCGCCTTGGTGTGTAGATTAGACCATGACCGGTGAGAGCTTTAAAGAATACCTGCGTTCGCAATTGGGGCCGGCCTTAAAACCCGGCGATATTATCTTTGTGACAATCTGCCGGCGCATAAGGTGGCAGAAGTCCAGGCCATTGTTGAAGCGCACGGGGCGACCATCAAATATCTGCCGCCTTATAGTCCTGACCTGAATCCGATCGAGCAGGTCTTTGCCAAGCTGAAGGCGCTTTTGTGCAAGGCAGCGGCACGAACTTATGATCATCTCTGGCGCACTGTCGGCCAATTAATGGTCGTTTTCAGGCCGATGAATGCCTGAACTTCTTCAGGCATTCAGGCTATGCTTCTAACTAAAAGATAACCGCTCTAGCTGTTAAGCCTATCAATAGACCTTGCTCTAGTGATAGCATCATGACCCCGCCTAAAAGCCTATCAATAGAGTTTGATTTGTTTTATGATAGATATTCTATCACAGCATCTAGAATTCTATTGAGAACAACATGATTATCGGCTATGCCAGAACGTCGACGACGGAACAAATTGCAGGTCTTGAAGCACAACTGAAAGCGCTCGAAGCGGCTCAGTGTCAAAAAATCTATCAAGAGCAAGTCTCCTCGGTCGCTGTTCGGGCTCAGCTAGAAGCCGCATTGGAATTTGCCCGCGAGGGCGATATCCTGGTCGCGACTAAGCTGGATCGGTTAGCTCGGTCCGTGGCGGACCTCATGACCATTATTCAGACGCTGAAAAAAAAGCAGGTAGGCTTGCGCATTCTTAACCTAGGCATGGATACGCAGACACCTACCGGCAAGCTGATGCTCACCGTCTTGGGGGCTGTCGCTCAATTCGAACGGGAAATCATGTTGGAGCGGCAGCGGGAAGGTGTTGCCAAAGCCAAAGCCGCTGGCAAGTATAAAGGCCGAAAACCCTTGGCCATTGAACTGCGCCAGGAAGTCGTTGCCCTCGCAGCCAATGGCGTAGCAAAAGCCCAGATTGCCCGCCAGCTGAACATCGGAGAAGCCAGTGTCTACCGAATCCTAGCAACCGATAAAAAGACCTAAAGATAATGGAAAATCCTTTTTGTGAAGGTTATCCACAATTTCTGCGTATAATCTTGTCAATAATTCGTCAAAATAGCCAATAACTCTTTGTAAAACATGATATTTGGTTAAATTGGCTAATAATTGTCAGCTAGCAAGAGCTTTGGGCTAGGTCCGTTGATCATAGTCAGCAAATTGCATTCAACGACAGGAAAGGTATCGGGGCCCATGTTTAAATCTCACTCTTGTGCAGAGGAGTTTTAAGCATAAACACGAATGGTGCAGATGACTACTGATCAGTATACGTTCAGAAGTCCTATGCACATGACCGGCCTAAGCCAATTAAATGGTGCAGCCGCCTTCTGAAAATGACATGGGGTACGATAATGATTCCTTCATTTTCGGGCCACAAGGTAGTGCGGAAGTGCTTTTATTTTGTTCAAAAACGGACGATTCTGGTTACTACTCATGAATTGTGACAATCATTGCCGATAACCACTTGTGCTGTAAATAACATAATAATTTGTCGGATATTACTTGGTCTGTTATAATGATAAATTTTACTTCCTATTTGTAATCCTCCTGTTAAATTTGCCATTACAAGCCGTACCACACCTATGACTGGTTGTTGAAGAGTGCGGGCCGTTTCCTTCGCTATGCTGTGCCCTGCCTGTGCTGGCTGTTTCTTTTTTACTTCGTTTGGCATGAAACAAACAATTCTTGAATATACGGATGAATTACGCCGTCTGGGTTTCGTCTATAAAAATATTTGTCGGCGCCATGAATGCGATGAAATATTAAAACGGTATCCCTGCAACAGTTGGTTATTTGTGTCGATGCCTGATAGCTATTTTGATTTCGTAGAATTATGGATAGTACCGCTACA
>Ga0066429_1000115_pt1 | contig 23464 bp, 25 predicted proteins | sample LakWasMet43_HOW7_2_FD_59517 | JGI IMG/M metagenome (GOLD analysis project Ga0066429, IMG submission 59517) | Freshwater sediment methanotrophic microbial communities from Lake Washington under simulated oxygen tension - Sediment Metagenome 43_HOW7 | ecosystem: Environmental > Aquatic >...
CTGCCGGTTATATCCAATAGGCGAAAAAGTTAACAATGAACTACGAATTTCCATATATTTAACCGTCTGTTATGCAAACATGATGACGAGGTATTGTAAAATCTTTGCTCATGAATGTACATAACCCCATGTGCGTTTCTGCTAAAATGCCAACTTTTCGGAAAAAATCCATGAATATAAACACACAGACAGAATTAGAAGCGGCTGCATTCAGGCAATTGGTCAGCCATTTACAGAGACACAACGAAGTGCAAAACATTGATTTAATGATTTTGGCTGATTTTTGCAGGAATTGCCTGGCAAAATGGTACGCGGCTGCGGCTGCAGAGCGGGGCGTTGATATCGATTATGAGCAGGCGAGGGAAGTGATTTATGGCATGCCCTATAAAGAGTGGAAAGATAAATATCAAAGCGAAGCGACAGCCGAACAATTAGCCGCTTATGAGCGTAAACAGCAGGCAAAATCATAACTGATAAATGAGTAGTTAATATGAGTGGTAATAAAAAATCCCAATACGATGCACTGTTCTCCGGCGTAATAGGGCAGGACTATGAAATGCTCAATCTGATCAGTCCATTAGCGACGGAAATGAGCCGTCTTGTAGGCGCCGCAGTTGCAGAATATCCTGTTCGAAGTGCAGATAAATTGAAGATCGTCGAATTGGGCGGAGGAACTGGCATTACTACGTTATCAATATTAACTGCTAAGGATAAGGCGGTTGTAATAAGCATTGATAACGAACCCACCATGCAGAACCAAGCCAAAAACCATCTAAAAAAATGGGCTGATGAAGAAAGGCTATTTTTTTATAGCGATGACGCATTGACCGCACTAGAAAATATGGCAACTGATAGCGTTGACATCGTGGCATCCGCCTATACTTTGCACAATTTTCAAAATACTTATCGTCAGAGAGTTATAGGGGAAATTTTCCGCGTTTTAAAGCCCGGCGGGCAACTTATTAATGGAGATCGTTATGCCCTGGACGATGTTTCCATACATACACGGGTTGTTCAGAGAGAGGTGGAGGGGTATTTCAAGATATTGACGGAAGCCAATAAGCTTGATTTATTGGAGGGTTGGATAATTCACATATTAAATGATGAATCCGAAGACCATATCATGCGTGAATCGCTGTCGCTAAATCAACTGAGAGACGTCGGTTTTTCACAGGTTAGCCTGAGTCACAGAATGGAAGCCAATGCCTTGGTCACGGCTATCAAACCTGCTCAATAAGGGAGCGACTTAACAAGTATTTACAGGCACATTCAATGCCTGTCTTTGCTTTAATTCAGGCAATAAGGCTTTAATCGGTTGCCGAGGTAAAGCTTAAATCCGCGTAATGGCTCAGGCTTTGGCTGTAAAGCCACAGCTTGTCCTAATAAGGCTGCATACAGAGGAATCATCACGTTATTAATGGTTTTTTGCCAGATCATGCGTGACTTTGATCTATTAAAGTCTTTTCACCGCCGAAAGCCCCCCGAGTAGAACGGCATCCCTTCGCATGACTGCAGAGCGCGAGTCATTGCGCGTCTTGAGCCGGCGAAACTGAGCGAGAACTTTATCGCCTGGGGGCAGAAAACTGACGGCGGACGAAGTCGTGGCGATTAATGGCGGCAAGACGGCCTGGCGCTCTTACAACCATCAGGGCAAACGGGGTGCCATCCACATGGTCAGCGCCAAGCCAAGCCGGGCTTTCTTTTGGTCAAGTTTTTTCTTTTTGATATTTATATGCGCTTGTCCTGGGAGCCATAGCACAAATACATGAATGCGCCAGAATGATTGTTATAATGGCAGATTTTTAAGCGTAACGATTACAAAGGAGAAATTGGTTTTGACACAAGTGCAGGACATTACGAGTCCGATGAGCCCATCGGAAAAACGCGCCACCTGGTCTTTGGCCAGCATTTATGCTTTCCGCATGCTCGGCTTGTTCCTGATTATGCCGGTATTGTCGTTATTTGCCGAGCAGCTTGAGGGAGCAACACACTCATTAGTCGGCCTGGCTATCGGCATTTACGGCATTACCCAATCGCTTCTGCAAATTCCTTTCGGTTTGATGTCGGATCGGTTTGGCCGTAAAAAGATCATAATCATCGGTTTGTTGCTGTTTTTTGCCGGCAGCGTGATTGCCGCCATGTCCACGACTATTTACGGCGTTCTGCTGGGGCGCGCCATACAGGGGGCCGGCGCAGTAGCCGCCGCCGTTATGGCGTTGGTGGCCGATTTAACGCAGGAAGTGCACCGCACGAAAGCCATGGCGTTGATCGGCGCCAGTATCGGCGTATCCTTCGGCGTTGCCATTACTTCAGGTCCCGTGATTGCGAGCTTTATTGGCGTGCACGGCATATTCTGGCTGATTGCGGGACTGGCGTTGCTGGCTATATTAATTCTTCTATTTATAGTGCCCAATCCCCAGGAATCCAAGACACATCGCGATGCGGAACTCGTACCGACGCAATTTTCGCATGTGCTGAAAAATGTTGAATTACTGCGGCTGGATTACGGCATTTTTATCCTGCACGCCATTTTAACGGCCAGTTTTGTCATCGTGCCTTTGTTAATGCGCGATGCCGGCCTGCTTCCGGCACAGCACTGGCAGGTTTATCTGCCGGTATTCATTGTCTCCATGGCCGCTATTATCCCGTTTGTCATATTGGCGGAAAAAAAACGCAAGATGAAAACCGTCTTTATAGGCGCCATTGCCGCACTGGTGCTGGCTGACATCGGTTTGATGCAGTTCAATAGTAATCTGTTTGCCATAATCGGCTTTCTCTGGCTGTTTTTCTGCGGTTTTAACCTGCTGGAAGCGACCTTGCCGTCGTTAATATCCAAGAATGCGCCGGCTGACCTGCGAGGCACAGCGATGGGGGTCTATTCAACCTGTCAGTTTCTGGGCGCAGGCATCGGCGGCGCAGCAGGCGGCTGGTGTTATGGAGAATTTGGCGCCGGCGCCGTATTTTTGTTTTGCGCGGCCGCTGCCGGCAGTTGGCTGCTTTTATCCCTCAGCATGAAGCCGCCGCGTTATTGGGCGAATCTGCTCATTTCTCTGGAAAAACTGACGGAGCAGGAAGCCAACGAATTTATGGCAGAAATGGTGAAGATTGTCGGTGTGGAAGAAGTGACCTTGCATTATGAAGAAGCAGTCGCTTACCTCAAAGTTGACAATCAGAAGCTGGACAGGGATGGCTTGCAATATCTGATTTCAAGCTATACCAGTGCCTGATTTTGTAAGGCAATGCTGTTTGCAACATTGAATTCAAAGGTCTGTCTTGATTAGTAGAAAACCCGGAATACCTTTATAATCTCAAAAAATAGAGGATTTTTCTGAGAAATATCCGGGTAATACACAATGAAAGCCGGAAAACAGAAGTTCGACGCCTTCTTATCAAGATAAACCCGTAGATGAAGAAATTCGCCGGCAAAACTAATCAAATTCCAAAGAGCTGTTTTTATAAATAAATGTCAATGCCAATTAAACGACTTGTTTTAGTTTGTTCACTGCCTATCCTGGTTACAGGCTGCGCCGAGTTTTATGGCTCTCAGCCTCCAGCACCGGTATATGGCGGACAACCTCGTGTCCAACCGAACATCTATGCTAAGCCTGCGCCCAAGCCGAAGCCTCCCAAAAAAGCCAAACAGGCTAAACGTCCGGCCGCTCCGACGGTTGAGACCCAACCGCTTAAGGACTCCGGCCCGATAACGACAACGCCTATGGAGCCCATAGAAACAACACCTATGGAAACAGCCCCAGGGGCGGGGGCTATTCCGGGTTCTGCAGTACCTTCTGTCCAGGTACCTGCGGCGCCTTTGCCGGAGCCCACGGAAATGATGCAGCCATTGGAACCGGTTGCGTTTGTATCATCGTCGCCGGCGGTAGGCGCTCTGGTTTCCGCGGCGGACCAAAACAGCCAGTCCGGCAACCTTGACTCGGCAGTGGCCGCTATAGAACGTGCCATCAGAATAGAACCTCGCAATGCAGCCTTGTTTTATAAGCTTGCGGAGTTAAGGCTCAAACAGTCCAAACCGCGATTAGCGGAAGACCTGGCAAAAAAATCGGCGCTGCTGGCATCCGGAAACGCGCGTTTGAAAAGGCAAAGCTGGCTATTGATCGGAAACGCCAAAGTGATGCAGCAGGATTTCGCAGGCGCCAGAGCGGCAAGAGCCAAGGCTGCAAGTTTTTAAGACGATCATTTTCAAAATCGGCGGTCATGTGCCCGCCGATATCTTTGAACTGTTCAAGGCGGTGGCTTTAGGCCGGAAACGGTTTGATTATTCGCTATGGGCCAAAATAGGCCGATGCTTATCTAACGAGATTGACTATTTATTGATCAATGAACACAACTCCATCTGATGTTTTAACCACACTCTCCACGATTCGCGATTACATTCGCTGGGGTGCCAGCCGGTTTACCGAAGCCGGAATCGTTTTTGGCCATGGCACGGCGACAGCGCTGGACGAAGCTGCGGCGCTGGTTCTGCATACTATTTATCAGCCCTATAATCTGCCTGAGGCTTATCTGGAAACTGTTTTGACACTGAAAGAGCGCCAGGACGTCATTGATATTATCGATAGACGCATCATCGAAAGGAAACCGGCCGCCTATTTGACTCATGAGGCCATTTTTGCAGGCCTGCCTTTTTATGTCGACGAAAGGGTTCTCGTGCCGAGATCGCCAATCGCCGAATTGATCGAGCAGCGGTTCGATCCTTGGGTAGATGAAGATCAGGTCGAACGCATCCTGGATTTGTGCACCGGTAGCGCCTGTATTGCTATTGCCTGCGCTTATGCATTTCCCGAAGCCTATGTCGACGCGGTCGATTTGTCTGCCGACGCATTGGCCGTTGCTGAGATGAATGTGGCAAAACACCGGCTCGATGATACGGTGACGCTGTATCAGTCGGATCTGTTCAATGAATTGCCCGATCAGCGCTATGACATCATCGTCAGCAATCCGCCTTATGTCAGTCATGCCGAATGGGAACAGTTGCCTGCCGAGTTTCGCGCCGAACCCGATATGGGCTTTAAAGGCGGCGAATCAGGGCTGGATATCGTGCTGCGCATTCTGGTTGAAGCCGACCACTATTTGACGGAGCAGGGCATTTTGATCGTGGAAGTCGGCAGCAGCGCGGAAACACTGCAATATACATTCCCCGATGTGCCATTTTACTGGCTGGATTTTGAGCGGGGAGGCGACGGCGTATTCCTGCTGACGGCCGAACAGGTTAACCAATATCATGAACTATTCTTAGCGGCTTTAGCGTAATGTCTGGAAACACTATAGGAAAATTATTTACCGTCACCACGTTCGGTGAAAGTCACGGCCCTGCTTTGGGTTGCATCGTTGACGGCTGCCCGCCGGGATTATCACTGACTGAGGCCGATCTGCAACAGGATCTGGATCGCAGAAAACCCGGCACCTCCAGGCATACGACGCAACGCCGCGAAGCCGACGAAGTCAGGATTCTGTCCGGCGTGTTCGAAGGCAAAACCACAGGCACGCCTATCGGCCTGCTGATTGAAAACACCGATCAGCGCTCCAAGGATTATTCAAAAATCGCCGATAGTTTCAGGCCAGGGCATGCCGACTATACCTACCAGCATAAATACGGCATCAGGGATTATCGCGGCGGCGGTCGTTCATCGGCCCGCGAGACGGCCATGCGCGTGGCGGCCGGCGGCATCGCCAAAAAATATCTTAAAGAGCAGGCCGGCATTGAAATAAAAGGCTATTTGTCGCAACTGGGCCCCATAAGAATAGAGAAAATCGATTGGGATATTATCGATAGCAATCCCTTTTTCTGTCCGGATGCGGATAAAATCGAGGAAATGGCGGCTTATATGGATGCCCTGCGCAAGGAAGGCGAATCGATAGGCGCCAGAGTCAATATCGTGGCAACCCATGTCCCGCCCGGCCTGGGCGAGCCTGTTTTCGACCGGCTCGACGCCGATCTGGCGCATGCGTTGATGAGCATCAATGCCGTAAAAGGCGTGGAAATCGGCGATGGTTTTGCCTGCATCGACAGCAAAGGCACGCAGTTTCGTGATGAAATCACGCCGGACGGATTCTTGAGCAATCACGCCGGCGGCATTTTGGGCGGCATTTCAAGCGGTCAGGCCATCGTCGCCAGCATCGCGTTAAAACCGACATCGAGCCTCCGTCTGCCCGGGAGAAGTATCAATCGTCAAGGCGAAGCCGTCGAAGTGGTTACGGAAGGCCGTCATGATCCGTGCGTCGGCATTCGTGCGACGCCAATCGCCGAAGCGATGGTGGCAATCGTGCTGATGGATCATTTTTTACGGCATCGGGCACAAAATGCCGATGTCCAATCCGGATTGCCGGTTTTAAGATAAGCGGTCATCAATGACCAGCACAAACACCACAAGACATGACACCCTGTCTTGTGGTGCTTGAATAAAGACCTTTATGTCTATTCCTTACTGGCGTCTGTCAGGATTCTACTTTTTTTATTTTGCGACGCTGGGCGGCTTTTTGCCTTATTGGAGCCTCTATCTGAAAGACAGCGGCTTCAATGCCGATCAGATCGGCGAACTGTCTGCCTTGTTGGTGGGCACCAAAATCATTGCGCCTAATCTGTGGGGATGGATTGCCGATCATACCGGCAAGAGTCTGCGCATCATCCGCATTGCCTCATTTTTTGCCGCCTTGCTCTTTGCCGGCTTTTTAATCGATCGCAGTTACGTCGGGTTTGCCTGGATCACCATCGGGTTCAGCTTTTTCTGGAATGCCGCTTTGCCGCAGTTTGAGGCGGTAACGTTGTTTCATTTAAAAGGCGAGCCTCATCGTTATAGCCAGATCAGACTGTGGGGCTCAGTCGGGTTTATTGTCGCTGTGTTAGGCATTGGCTGGCTGCTGGATAAACAGCCCATATCGATGCTTCCGGCCGTCATTATCATCTTGTTGGCTTTAATCTGGGTTGTTGCCTTAGCGACGCCGGATGCTCATGCCTTAAGTTATGAAACCGAGCCAGTCGGCCTTATGCAAATCCTGAAAAGGCCGGAAGTGTTAGCTTTTTTAGTCGTTTATCTGCTGCTGCAAATGGCTCATGGACCTTATTATGTTTTTTATTCCATTTATCTTAAGCAATATCATTATTCGACAACGATAACGGGAGCGCTCTGGGCTTTAGGCGTCTGCGCGGAGATCGTGCTATTTATTTACATGAGGCGCCTATTAAAGCGTTATTCATTACGGCATATTCTGCTGCTCAGCATCGTGCTGGCCGCCGGCAGATGGCTGATGATCGCCTGGTATGCAGATCAGTTATGGTTGCTGATTCTTGCCCAGTTGCTGCATGCCGCTACCTTCGGCGCAGCCCATGCTGCAGCTATTCATTTGGTTTATCTTTATTTTGGTCAACAACATCAGGGTAAAGGCCAGGCTTTATACAGTAGCCTGAGTTATGGGGTAGGCGGCATGCTGGGCAGCCTCTACAGTGGTTATTACTGGGAGTCCATGGGCCCGGCGTTTGTTTATTCATTAGCCGCCGTCGCATGCGGATTGGCCTTTGTGATCGCTTATCTGTGGATTGGCTTTGAAAATACTCAACACCAGGTACTTTAGGTTAAAATAGCACTTGTACAGTGTGTGACCTATACTTACGCATGTGGTTTTTAGTTAACAATACTGATTTTAGGAAATAACGTGTTTGAAGTAATTAAAAGCGGCGGCTGGATGATGCTGCCAATCATTTTATGCTCAATTGGGGCAATGGGTATCATTGCTGAACGTTTATGGTCTTTGCAAAGGAAGAAAATCGTACCTTCGGAGCTCGTTCCTCAGGTATGGAACTTATTTCGTGAAGGAAAGCTGGATAAAGCGGCTCTGCATCGTTTAAAGACCAGTTCGCCTTTAGGATATATTTTGGCGGCAGGCCTGGCTAATAGCGAGCATGGACGCGAAGTCATGAAGGAATGTATTGAAGAAGCTGGCCGACAGGTTGTTCATAATCTGGAGCGCTTTCTTAATACCTTGGGCACTATCGCTGCCGTCAGTCCTTTATTGGGATTGCTGGGAACAGTGTTCGGCATGATTGAAATCTTTTCAGCGCTTATGCAGCGCGGTGCCGGAGGCGATCCGTCTGTTTTGGCAGGGGGTATTTCCGTTGCATTAATCACTACGGCAGCCGGATTGGTAGTAGCCATTCCCAGTTTGATTTTTCACCGTCATTTTGAAAGACTGGTCGATGAATACATCGTAAACATGGAAGCCGAAGCGATAAAACTGATGGAAATCCTGCACGGAGACCGTGAAGAGGCTTTATGAACTTTCACCGGAAAAAAAGAGAAAAAGTCGATATCATGTTGGTATCGATGATCGATGTGCTTTTTGTATTGCTGCTGTTCTTTGTGGTATCCACTACTTTCAACCGACAAACAGAAGTCAATGTAAAGCTGCCTGAAGCCAATGGCGCTGAAGCCGAAGCGCATGAAAAGATGGTTACCTTAATCATCGATGCGGACGGCGTTTATTATCTGGAAGGTGAAGACGGTCTGCCGCACGAACTGGTCAATCAGAACAAAGATACGTTAAGACAGGAATTGCAGAAAATCGCCACGCATTCCTCACAACTGCCTTTTATTATCAATGCTGACGGCAAGACACCTCATCAGGCTGTTATTGCGGCGCTGGACAGTGCCGGCCAAGCGGGCTTTACACATATCTCGTTCGCGACGGAAGAATCGAAGACAGAAAAATGAAAAAAACACTGGCTCGATGGGCGCAGGATATCTGGTATAAAGATCATTTTATCGGCGTATGGCTTTGCCCATTGGGCTTTCTGTTCTGCGATGCGGTCAGGTTTCGCAAATTATTGTATCGCCTGGGCGTATTGAAAAAACAAACCGTGCCTGTTCCTGTTATCGTGGTAGGCAATATTACGGTAGGCGGCACCGGTAAGACGCCGTTCGTAGTATGGTTGGCTTCATTGCTTAAAGAAGCCGGCTATAAGCCCGGCATCATTAGCCGAGGCTATGGTGGACTGGCTGAATCATGGCCTCAGAGAGTTGATGAGAATAGTAATGCCGAGCTGGTCGGCGATGAAGCCCTGTTATTGGTCAGGCAGACGGCTTGCCCTGTAGCGGTAGGCCCTGTCCGTGCCGATGCCGCCAACCTGTTGCTGGCGCAGACGGACTGTAATGTCATCGTATCGGACGATGGCCTTCAGCATTATGCGCTGACCAGAGATATCGAGATTGCCGTTATTGATGGGGAAAGGCGGTTTGGCAACGGCTACTGCCTGCCTGCCGGACCGCTGAGAGAACCGATAGATAGACTGCAAAGCGTCGATTTCAGGATTGTTAACGGCGCAGAAAAGGAAGACGAAGAATATTCCATGCAACTGATTGGAGATCGTGCGATCAATCTGGCCACGGGCCAGCAAAAATCATTGGAAGATTTCAGTACTGTTGAATGTCATGCGTTGGCGGGCATTGGCAATCCTGAGCGCTTCTTCAATCTGTTGGCCACTGCCGGCATCTCATGTGCAACGCACAGCTTTCCCGATCATTATAAGTTTGAGCGGCATGATATCGCGTTCAATGATGATAAACCGGTATTAATGACCGAAAAGGATGCTGTAAAATGCACCGCTTTTGCCGGTTCGCAGCATTGGTATGTGCCGGTAAAAGCAGTTCTGGAACAAGGTTTTTCCGAACGATTATTAAATTTATTAAAAGCAAAGAACAATGGATAAAAAACTACTCGATATTCTGGCCTGTCCTTTATGCAAAAGTCCGCTGGTTTATGATAAAGCCAGACAGGAATTAATCTGTAAAGCCGATCGTCTCGCTTTTCCTATTCGCGATGACATTCCAGTCATGCTTGAGGATGAAGCGCGCGAATTAACCCTTGATGAAGTTGACGCTTTACATCAATGAGTTTACGTTTCAAAGTCGTTATTCCTGCACGATATGCTTCCACGAGGCTGCCTGGCAAACCGTTATTGAAGATTGCCGGCAAACCTATGATTGCGCATGTCTGTGACCGCGCGCAGGAAGCCGATGCCGAAGAAATTATCGTCGCAACCGATGACGAGAGAATCTTGCAGACGGTAAACGATCTGGGCATTAAAGCCATCATGACAAATCCGGATCATCAAAGCGGCACGGAGCGCATTGCGGAAGTCGCCAGACTGCGCGGATGGCGTCATGATGAGATCATCGTTAATCTGCAGGGCGATGAGCCGTTGATCCCTCCAGCTTATATTCGCGAGGTCGCTGCGGCATTAGCGGGCCACCAGCAAGCGGGCATAGCCACGCTGGCTGCTGAAATTATTGATAATGAAGAGATTTTTAATCCGAACGCCGTCAAGGTTGTAGTGAATAAAGCCGGTTTGGCGCTTTATTTCAGCCGCGCCCCTATTCCATGGGAAAGAGGGCATTTTACGCATGCCGGCGGCACGCCTTCCGGGAAAATGCCTTATCTTCGGCACATCGGCATGTATGCCTATACAGTCAATTTTTTGAACCGTTACTGCCAATGGGAAGCCTCGCCACTCGAGTCGGTGGAATCTCTGGAACAACTTAGAATTCTGTGGCACGGCGAACCTGTTCAGGTAAAAGTTGTAGCTCAAACGCCGGCTGCCGGTGTCGATACGCCGGAAGATTTAATACGCGTGGAACAGATATTGTCCGCATACCGTTAAACTTTTCAGTTCGTGTTTCAATCAAGCCGGTGGCATTGTCAAATAGTTGACATGGCTCAGTAACAACAGTACTTTAGACTGTTTTTTTAACCTTTCACTTATATACTTGAATTCTCAAGGGCTGTTAATGGAACAATTTCATAGAATAAGTCGCTTACCTCCCTATGTCTTTAACATTGTTAATGAACTAAAAGCCAAAGCCCGTGCAGCCGGCGAGGATATTATCGATTTTGGCATGGGCAACCCGGATCAGCCTACTCCCGATCATATTGTCAAAAAGCTGATTGAAGCGACGCAAAGAGGGGATACGCACCGTTATTCAGTTTCAAAAGGCATCCCCAGACTCAGAAGAGCTATCTGTAACTGGTATAAAAACCGTTTTGACGTTGATTTGGACCCTGAAAGCGAGGCTATTGTCACGATAGGCTCGAAGGAAGGTCTCGCGCATTTGGCCCTGGCGACTTTGGGGCCCGGCGATATCGTGCTGGTGCCCAGCCCCGCTTATCCGATTCATCCTTACGGCGTTGTGATTGCCGGAGCCGATCTTCGGCACATACCCTTGGTGCCAGGCGTTGATTTCTTTGAGGAACTACAGAAAGCCATCATCGATTCCTGGCCTAAGCCGAAAATGCTGATCCTGAATTTTCCCGGCAATCCGACCAGCCAGTGCGTGGAACTGGATTTCTTTGAAAAGATCATTGCTTTGGCCAAAGAGCACAAGATCTGGGTAGTCCATGATATTGCCTATGCCGACATCGTGTTCGACGGCTATAAGGCGCCATCCATTCTTCAGATTCCTGGCGCAAAAGATATAGCGGTCGAATTTTTCTCGCTGTCGAAAAGTTATAATATGCCAGGTTGGCGTGTCGGCTTTATGTGCGGCAACAAGCAACTCGTAGCCGCTCTGGCACGTATCAAATCCTATCTGGATTACGGCACTTTTACGCCTATTCAGATCGCAGCGATCGCTGCACTGGAGGGCCCGCAGGATTGCCTGACTGAAATTGCCGAAATGTACAGAAAGCGCCGGGATGTGCTGTGTGATGGCTTAAATGCAGCAGGCTGGCCAGTCAGCAAGCCCAAAGCGACCATGTTTGTCTGGGCGCCTATTCCGGAACCCTACAAGGAAATGGGGTCGTTGGAATTCTCGAAAAAGCTGCTGGCGGAGGCCAAAGTGGCTGTTTCTCCCGGCATTGGTTTTGGCCAGCATGGCGATGATCATGTCCGGTTCGGATTGATTGAGAACGAGCATAGAACCCGTCAGGCGGTGCGCGGTATTCGCAATATGCTGAAGAAAGACAACGTTATATGACATTAAATTTAGTAAAAAATGCTTTGTGCAGGAGTTTAATTTGAAACCGGTAAAAGTGGGGGTTTTAGGATTAGGTACTGTCGGGGGCGGTACTGTCAATGTTTTGAAACGCAATGCAGCTGAAATCGCACGCAGAGCGGGCCGTGAAATCGTCATCACCCGCGCGTCGGCAAGGGATTTGAACCGTGAACGCATTTGCGATACGCAAGGTATCGTTTTAACAACGGACCCTTATGAAATCATCAATGATCCGGAAATCGACATTGTCCTGGAACTGATTGGCGGCTGTGGTCCGGTCAAGGAAATGGTTTTGACGGCCATCGCCAACGGCAAGCATGTTGTCACAGCCAACAAAGCGCTGATTGCCTTGCACGGCAATGAGATTTTCGCCAGAGCCAGCGAAAAAGGCGTCATGGTGGCGTTTGAAGCTGCAGTTGCCGGCGGCATTCCGATTATCAAGGCCATTCGTGAAGGATTGAGCGGCAATCAAATCCAGTGGCTGGCCGGTATTATCAATGGCACCGGCAATTTTATTCTGACTGAAATGCGCGATAAAGGCCGTGATTTTTCCGATGTTTTAGCCGAAGCACAAGCGCTAGGTTATGCAGAGGCCGACCCGACTTTTGACGTGGAAGGCATTGATGCCGGCCATAAGTTGACGATTTTGGCCTCTATCGCGTTCGGCATACCGCTGCAATTTGATAAGGTTTTTACCGAAGGTATTACTAAAATCACGCGTGAAGATGTTGAGTACGCTGAAGCATTGGGTTACCGCATCAAGCATTTGGGCATTGCCCGCAAGACGCCTGAAGGGATCGAATTAAGAGTTCATCCGACATTGATACCGGCACGTCGCCTAATTGCCAATGTCGACGGCGTCATGAATGCTGTGCTGGTTAAAGGTGATGCGGTAGGCCCCACTTTATACTATGGAGCCGGCGCCGGTGCTGAACCGACTGCATCTTCTGTCGTTGCTGATGTGGTTGATGTCGTGCGGGCATTAACTGGTGATCCTGAAAACCGGGTGCCACATCTGGCCTTCCAGGCCGATTCGTTGGCAGATATACCGGTGTTGCCGTCAGAAGAATTTAGAACCGCTTATTATCTACGCCTGCATGCCGAGGACAAGCCCGGCGTTCTCGCTGACGTAACAAGAATTCTTGCCAACCACCAGATCAGCATTGAAGCCATTATCCAGAAAGAAGCACTGGATGACAAAGGGTTCATGCCGATTATTATGCTGACTCAGATCACGCTGGAAAAAGAAATGAATGCGGCCATTGCTGAAATTGAAGCTTTACCGATGGTCAACGGCAAGGTCAATCGAATCCGCCTAGAAACTTTGGGATAAATAAAAAAACATGTCTATTCATAAACGTTATACCGGTCTCATCGAACATTACAGAGACCGTCTGCCCGTCAGTGAAACTACTCGTCTGATCAGTCTGGGCGAAGGCAATACGCCGCTCATTCAACTGCAAAACATTCCCCGTTTGATCGGCAAAGATGTTGACATTTACGTCAAGTACGAAGGCCTGAATCCTACCGGTTCGTTCAAGGACCGCGGCATGACGATGGCTGTGACTAAAGCCGTGGAAGAGGGCAGCAAGGCCATCATCTGTGCATCAACCGGAAACACATCAGCTGCTGCGGCAGCTTATGCCGTCCGCGCAGGCATTAAAGCATTCGTATTGATACCCGAAGGCAAAATTGCCTTGGGAAAACTGGCCCAAACGCTGATGTATGGCGCTGAAATCATTCAGATCAACGGCAATTTTGACAGGGGTATGGCGCTGGTTAAAGAAGTGGCTGACCACGCCCCCGTTACTATCGTGAATTCGATCAATCCGTTCAGGCTGGAAGGCCAAAAAACAGCGGCGTTTGAAATCGTTGACGAACTCGGCCGCGCGCCAGACTATCACTGTCTGCCCGTCGGAAATGCCGGCAATATCAGTGCATATTGGAAAGGCTATAAGGAATATTCAACCGATACAGCGACGCATCAAGCTGTCACCAATACGCGTCCAATCATGTGCGGTTATCAGGCGGCCGGAGCGGCTCCGTTTGTGCTCGGCAAAATGGTTGATGAACCGGAAACACTTGCTACGGCCATCCGTATCGGTCATCCTCAATCCTGGGATTTGGCCTGGGCGGCGCAAAAAGAATCCGGCGGCTGGTTCGACAAGTTCTCAGATGAGGAGATTCTGGCAGCTCAGAAAATGCTGTCTCAATATGAAGGCGTATTCTGTGAGCCGGCATCGGCTACCTCGTTAGCGGGCGCTTTGCATGATATTAAAACCGGCAAAATACCTGAAGGCAGCAAAGTCGTGTGTACGTTAACCGGTAATGGCTTGAAAGATCCCGACAGCGCGATTAAACAATGCGCAGCGGCCCATCCAGTTACGATTGAAGCCAATCTGGATGCCGTCAAAAAGGCGATTTTGGATAATATGTAACTTGAGTAGTCTTTTGACCGATAAAAAGCCGACAATAGTCGGCTTTTTTATTTTCAAGGTTATGCATCAACTTCTCTATTGAGCCCGGATATTTCATAAAAAAGAGCAAATTCCGTAGAGTTCGGCTCCCGGGATTTCATAGGAAGGCTCCCGTCTCATAGGCAAGCCTGAGCACATCGCCCGGCGGCACGTAAACAAACTCCGCGTCTGGATCGATAAACTGGGCAATCAGCCAAGGACAGGCAATGCGGTCGATTTTAGGGCATTCGTGGGCGATCCACCTCATGTTTTCTTTCTGGCTTTGAGCTTGGCTGTTTTTTGCGTGTCCAACGCCGATTTAATAGCTTTGGCTAAATCATTGGCAGGTCCGGTACCCCAATAATGCAGAAACATGATTCGGGGCGACTCCTCAACCATATGATTGTGAATGGCCGTAATGTTAATGCCGCCCGTGCGTAAGGCTTTTAATACGCCTTGCAGCTCGGGTTCCTGCATGGCAAAGTCGCCATCCACGCTGGCTTGTTCATTGCTGCCGACGAATACCGCCCAGGTATTGACGTCCATGACTTTGCCAGCCTTATGCCCTGCCATTTTAGTGGTTCGGCCTATCGTGACTTTATAAACGTCACCGGCTTTCTCAACCGGGGCCTCGATAATGACTTCAATCGCCTTGGAGTCCAATGAGGTCTTGGTGACATCCATCGAAGCAGAAGGCGCGGCGGATTTGCTGCCGGCGGTGGACTGAATGGCCTGAAACACTCTGCCGATCGCGGTCGCCATCGTGTCCGAATCACCCGTGCCGCCAATGTGCATGAACATCACCTTAGGCGTATCCCAGAGGAAGTGATTATGCAGAGCGGTTACTTCGATGCCATTGTCCAACGCCGTGCTCATGACCGAATTCACCTGATCTTCCTGGAGAACCAAGTCGCCCATCACCATGACCTGACGGCCCGCCGGCTTGAAAGCCGCCCAGGACGTCAGCCCCATGGCCGGAATGATCTTGGTGCCGGCCACGGTCACGCTGAGATCGGAGCGTGGCTGGCTAACCTTGAAGACATGCTCGGCCTTATCAAGCGTACCTTTCATTCCGGTCAATTGCTCGATTTTGGCGGTATCCAAGTCAACTGGATGGGCTTGTTTGGGCTTAGCGGTTACGGGGCTTATGAGGGCTGTGCATAGCGCCAGTACGACAGCTTGAGAATAACGGACAGTATTCATAATAAAACTCCTACCTGGAGCAGCCAGGGCTTGAAGAAAGTGAACAACAGTCCAGCCATGCCACAGACGGCAATGGACGGGATGACGCCAACCTTGTAGCGAAACAAGGCCAGCAACGCGCAGAAGCCGATCAGGGCGGCAGCGCCGTCAAACCGGCCGGTAAAACCTTGTGGCCAAAAGACGTGATAGGCAAAAAACACGGCCAGATTTAAAATCACGCCGACCACGGCGGCGGTAATACCGGTTAATGGCGCCGTGAACTTCAGATTCCCGTGCGTGGATTCGACCAGAGGGCCGCCCGCCAGAATGAACAGGAAACTGGGCAAAAAGGTGAAATAGGTCACCAACGTGGCCGCTACCGCACCGGTCCAGCCTAACTGCTCAGGCCCGAATAGCGCCTGCGACCAGCCGGCCACGAAGCCGACAAAGGTAACCACCATGATCAGGGGGCCGGGCGTGGTTTCTCCCAACGCCAGCCCGTCGATCATCTGCCGAGGCTGTAGCCAGTGATAATGCTCGACAGCCCCTTGATAGACATAAGGCAGCACCGCATAGGCTCCGCCAAAGGTCAGCAGCGCCGCTTTGCTGAAAAACCAACCCATCTGCGTCAAGGCATGGCTCCAGCCATGATAGGCCGTGAGCATTGCCATCGGAATGGCCCAAAGCAGGCTGCCGACAGTGACAATAGCCGTCAGCCTGGACCAGCAAAACCAAGTATGTGCCGGCCGGGGGGTATCATCATCGATCAAGGCAGAGCCGTAAGACTTGTTGGTTTCATTATGACCGCCTCCGACTCGGAATGTCTCCGGGGCAATGCGGCTGCCCAGGAAGCCGATCAGTGCAGCCATGACAACGATTGCTGGAAATGGCACCTGCAGCAGGAAAATGGCCAGAAAAGACAAGCCGGCGATAAACCACAAGATTTTATTTTTCAGTGCGCGCGAGCCGATGCGGTGCGCCGCTTGCAGCACAATTGCCGTCACCGCCGGTTTAATGCCGTAAAACAAGCCGGCCACCCACGCCACATCGCCAAACGCGACATAAATCCAGGACAGCGCAATCAAAAGACACAGTGACGGCAGGATGAATAAAGTGCCTGCGACAATGCCGCCCCAGGTCCGATGCATCAGCCAGCCGATGTAAATGGCCAGTTGCTGGGCCTCCGGGCCCGGCAGCAACATGCAGTAGTTCAAGGCATGCAAAAAGCGGCGCTCGGAAATCCAGCGTTTCTTCTCGACCAACTCCTGATGCATGATGGCGATCTGCCCGGCGGGGCCGCCAAAGCTGATGAAGCCAAGCTTCAGCCAGTACCGAAAAGCTTGCCCAAACGTGACGGGTGGCGGTGTTTGCGATAAGTCGGGTTTATTCATGACTCGGTTCCTGAAAAAGCCTGATAAAAGGCGTCAAAAATCTTTTCTGCTTCGGCCAGCAGTTCATCGTCATCGGTCCAGCGCTGGCGCATCCCGCTCATGAGCATCTCCAGACCGGCTGCTTCAAGAACGGGAATCCCCCCCACATCGAGATAATGCACTAAAGCGCCGATGCGGTTTAAAGCCGTATCCTTTGTCAATCCAAAACTGACCAGTAAAACTTCAAAAGTGACTTTCGCCTCTACATGCGTAAATACAGCCCCGTCGAAATCAAACCCCAGCGCTTCGGAAGGGCAATCGGCCGGTGGCTTAAGCCAGATGAAGCGCGCTTCAGGATCGATGAAACGCCGGATAAGCCAGGCGCTGGCAAGCCGGTCTATCCACGGCCGCTGACGCGTCGCCCAGATTCTGTGACGATAATCCTGAGGCTGGAGCCGCTTGATCCGATGCTGGACGGCATGGGGTTCATCCGGCACAAGGCGCTCTTGGACGGCATGTTCCAAATCTTCCAGAGCCGTTGCGGTCTGTTCCTGTGCTGCACCAGAGAAAAAATCATGGAGAGCAATGGCTTCAAATGTCTTGCGCAACCGGTGCATCTGTTTTTGCAGCTGTCCCGTGTCTTCGATCTGAAGACTCAAGCCGGCGGTTTGCCGGATCTCCTCAATCAGTCTTGCGTAATCGGCCGAGCGGTCGAAGAAGCGTTCGAAGAGTGCTTGCTGTTCATCGTTTTCACTGTTCAACGCCAGGATATGGGCGCTGCCTCCGCCCGAGATGACGTCTTCGGCCTGAAGCTGAAGCGTTTGCCGGAACTCCGGGCGATAGGGCAGTAAATAGACGCCGTCGCGTAAAACGCCGCAGCCCAGCGCTTTCAGCGCCCGCCACACACGCATGCGGCCAGCGGAATTGCGGGTCGGCAAACTGACAACCAAAATGAGCCAAAAACAGTTCATGTGTATGGGTTCTTATATAACAATATTGTTGAATATTCTACTTTATAAGCGTATAAGAACGTCAATGGAAATTCTGATCGTGGAGGTATTTGCCTCCACGATTCTCTGCAGGAACGCGGCTAATGTGTTTGAGTTAAAACATTCGTCCCTACCTAAGGAGTATTTATGAAAAACCAATACCTAACGACAGTAGTTTTCGGCGCTTTACTGGTGGTGTCAGTCGGCCCCGCGAATGCCGGCGAGAAAAAGTTGAGCAAAGAACAGGTGCCCAAAGAGGTCATCACGGCCTTTGAAAAAGCCTATCCCCATGCCAAGGGCATGAAGTTCGAGGAGGAAACGTTTGAAGGCAAAGCGGCCTATGAGGTGGAATACAAAGAAAATGGCAAGGAATATGAAGCGACCTATAGCGCCGATGGCACCCTGCTACAGAAAGAAGAGGAAGTCGATCGCGAATCGCTACCTGGGCCCGTTGCTGATGCCGTCAAAAAAGCTTATCCCGAAGCCAAGATTGAGGAAGTAGAGAAATTAATGAAGCCGGATAACACGGTGACAGGCTATGAAGTCGAGATCAAATCCGTCGGCAAGGAAATCGAACTTGAACTGGATGTTAACGGTAATATTCTAAAAACCGAAAACGAATAAACGCATGCTATTTGCCCCATAAGGTACTGCCGTGAACAGCACCTTATGGGGCATCTCTATAATGCAACTTGACCAGATCGACAGCATTGACCAGCAACTGTGGATTTTTGATTGCCGAATTAGAACGTAATGGAAGGATTAATTTCAAGAATTAAAAAATAATTACTTTGTACTAACACTTCATTCTTTAATAGTAGTAAAATATAAATAAGACAATAAATGTTGCTCCATCATTAATTACTGGCTCTTCGTCTAGCGGTAGGACTCTGGATTCTGATTCCAGCTGCCGGGGTTCGAATCCCTGAGAGCCAGCCATTTAATTCTTAAGCACCTTAGCTAATTTCAACTGTTTCCCGATTTCTTCCTTGGCTTGCAATCAATAGCAAGCTTAACAATCGGACAATTGAGCAGCCATTTTCAATTTTGCATCCTTTTCTAGTTGCATAGAGAACTGCGCCTAAGATAATGCTCAATGATCGACAGCAAGATGTTAAATTCTCCAGCATCGCCATTTCGATTTCTTTTTTTGACTTCCGTCCAACTAATACGTCAATCATTGTTTATTCCAGCGAATCTTTTTGCCATCAATCATTCTGCTGACAATGCCCAATACAGATAAATACACAGAAACCAAGACAACAACGAATCATGCCTTTTGCGTCGCCCCGATGCTGGACTGGACAGATAAACACTGCCGTTTTTTCCACCGTCTGATTTCACAACATGCCTTCTTGTATACTGAAATGGTCACAACTGGCGCTCTATTACATGGTGATCATCATCGGTTTTTACAGTTTGATGTAACCGAGCATCCTGTCTCATTTCAATTGGGCGGCAGCCATCCTAAGGATCTGGCAACTTGTGCAAGGATGATTGAAGATTATGCATATGACGAAGTTAATCTAAACGTCGGCTGCCCCAGCGATCGGGTTCAGAACGGCCGCTTCGGGGCCTGCCTGATGGCAGAGCCGGAACTTGTCGCCGAGTGTGTGGCGGCAATGCGGCAGGCGGTTTCAATTCCGGTAACGATCAAATCGAGAATAGGCATTGATGAGCGCGATTCATACGAAGGACTGGTGCATTTTATAGCGACTGTGGCCGATGCCGGCTGCAGCACTTTTATCGTTCACGCCAGAAAAGCTTGGCTAAGCGGTCTGTCGCCCAAGCAAAACCGCGAAGTTCCACCGTTACGCTACGACATGGTCTATCAGTTAAAAAATGATTTTCCGGCACTAGAAATTATATTGAACGGCGGCATTACAACATTGGATCAGGCTGAAGAGATTCTGAAGCATGTCGATGGGGTCATGATGGGGCGGGAAGCCTATCACAATCCGTATCTGCTGGCCGACGTGGATAAGCGTTTTTTTACCGAGTCCCGTGAACCCAAGTCACGGCAGGAAATAGTGATGCGACTAATTCCTTACATTCAACAGCAACTCAAATCCGGTGCTCGCTTAAATAATATCTCTCGGCATATTCTGGGCCTGTTTCATGGTGAAGCCGGCGCACGAGGCTGGCGCCGGCATATCAGTGAAAATGTCAGTACACCCGATGCGGATGAAAATGTCATTTTGGATGCATTAAAATTCACTGCTCAATGATGTATAATAGCAAGCCTTTTACAATTGAGACTGAAACAATGGAAGAGCATTTTTCCAAAATTATCGAAGCAGTTGGTGAAGACTTAAATCGAGAAGGCCTGATCGATACACCCAAACGCGCAGCCAAGGCCTTTAAATTTCTGAACAACGGCTACGGTAAGACGCTGGATGAAGTGCTTAACGGCGCTATTTTTACAGCAGACACCGAAGACATGGTTATCGTTAAGGATATTGAATTATATTCCTTATGTGAGCACCATTTACTGCCGTTCATTGGTAAATGTCATGTCGGCTATTTGCCAAAAGGCAAAGTGCTCGGCTTGTCCAAAATCGCTCGTGTTGTCGATATGTATGCGCGACGCCTGCAAATTCAGGAAAAATTGACCAAGCAAATTGCTGATGCCATTGAGATTGCAACCGGCGCCAGAGGCGTTGCTGTGGTTATCGAAGCCAAGCATTTATGCATGATGATGCGCGGCATCGAAAAACAAAATTCAGTCATGACGACATCGGTAATGACAGGTGTGTTTCGCAAAGAGATCAGCACCCGTTCTGAATTCTTAAACCTGATAAACCGCTAGGCTTTTACATGCCGCCTCAAAGCGCCACCGCCAATAAAACGGGCGTTCTATTGGTGAACCTGGGATCGCCAGCGGCACCTACCACTTCGGCAGTCAGGCGCTTTCTCAAAGAGTTTCTTGGCGATCCTCGCGTAGTCAATCTGCCGCGTCCTCTATGGTGGGTGATACTACGTTTTTTCATTCTGCCTTTCCGTCCGCACAGGTCGACGGCTGCTTATCGCAAAATATGGGATGAAAAGGGATCGCCTTTAGTTTTTTTGACCCGCCAGCTGACCGATATGGTCGCTCAACGATTAAATGCCAAAGGCGTTATAACCGATTATGCAATGCGCTATGGTAAACCTTCCATAGCCGAGCAGTTAAACGTCCTTAAAAAACAAGGCATCGACAATCTGATCATCCTGCCGCTTTATCCTCAATACTCTTCAACAACGACGGCATCCGTATATGATGATCTGATCAAGGAACTGAACCGCTGGCGGCATCTGCCCAGCTTTCAGTTTATCAGTGATTATCATCAGGATGAGCATTATATTGCCGCGGTTGCTGAGTCTATTGAGAAAATCTGGCGCAAACAAGAGAGGAATGATCTGCTTTTGATGTCTTTTCATGGTTTGCCTGAGCAGTTAACCCAATGGGGCGATCCTTATTTTCATCAGTGCCATAAAACCGCCGCTTTGATTGCAGAGAAACTCGATCTCGACAAAGAAAACTGGCGTGTTGTATTTCAGTCCAGATTTGGCAAGGCACAATGGCTTAAACCTTATTGCGCGGAAACACTGCAAAATCTTGCAAGACAAGGAGTTAAAAAAATTGATGTGGTTTGCCCGGGGTTCGCCGTGGACTGTCTGGAGACTCTGGAAGAGATCGCTATGGAAAATAAAGCCCTGTTCATTAAAGCCGGCGGTGAGACCTATCGCTATATTCCTGCTCTTAACGATTCAAAGCTTCATGCTGATGCTATAGTTAAGCTAATTGAACAAAAACTTTGAAAATTATCGGCATAAAAGGGTACGATTCAATCTGTGCAATATATCGCTTAACGCGCAGCCTTTCTTTTGCCTGCATTGGCGTGAGCAAGAGATTGATGTCTCGAATAAAAAAACATCATGCTATCCGGCGTTTTCGCGGCGATTATAGTTTTTGAGTCCCGGTAAAAATAAAGAGCTAAAGTGATGAAAGAAACCATATTACAAAGTTGGCAGGATGTTATTTGGCCTACTGTTCAGTCCAGCAAACCGCTGAAGACCGGCGAGGGCGTCATTGATGAGCGCTCCTTCAATACGATCGAGGTCAACGAAGTGTTTGATGCCATTAATCATGCATCAACTCTGGTTGGACAAGCAGTCCTGTTTCGCTCTTTAACACAGCCGCTGGACGTTATGGAGGATATTCAGGCAAAGCAGGAAGCCGTCGAGGAACTTCGCAATAACCCGTCATTAAAAGACAACATCGAGCGCATCGTGCAAAACGCAACGGCGCATGAGAAAAACTTTTACCTGCTTTTGTTCGGCGAATTCCTCGGATCCTTTGGTACAGCCAGGGAGGAACATGAAATCGAAGGTTACGGTTATTTGCAGTATAAAAGAGGCATTCGCCTTATGCTTGAGCTGGTTGACCAGATTCAGACCAGTGAAGCACCCAGGAGCCGCTATCTCGCAGGCATTTTTGAAAAAATAAAAGCTTTTGCAGAAACCCGGTCTTATTCATTGATGGAAGGCCCTGCCTATATTACTGAAAACGGCATTCGATCCAAACGGGAGAGGGAAGGCTCATTTTCTCCGGCCATCATATTCAGACCTCGTATCTTCAAGCCGCTCTTGCTGGCGCTAGTTTTCGGCATTATCTGGGTGCTGGCACATCTGTTTCCGACGGATATGTTCCGGATTTCGGTGGAAGTCATTCCAACCCTTTCCATCTTTTTTATCCCTTTATTACTGGTTTATTTTCCGGTAGTAGGAGGATTCGACCGAGACAGTTGTATTATCCCGTTAAGAAATGAGTTTAAAAACTCACAGACGGTTGGTGAAACACTGGATGCGCTGGGGCAATTGGATGAATTGCTCTCATTTGTAAAATTTGCCGATGCGTTTGGCGGCGATATGGTTTTACCCAAGCTGATTGAGGCCGACCACCATCGCATCAATCTTGTTGACGCCAGAAATCCGGTTTTGGGCAAGCAAAATCCCCAATATGTCGGTAATGATTTTGTTTTGGAAGATGATAAATTGGTCCTGGTAACAGGCCCTAATAGCGGGGGTAAAACCGCATTTTGTAAAACCGTCACTCAAATCCAATTACTGGCGCAAATAGGATGTTATGTGCCCGCCAAATCCGCAACCCTTACCGTAGCGGACAGAATTTTTTATCAGGTGCCGGAAATTAGCCATTTGGATGACGGGGAAGGGCGCTTTGGTACTGAATTGAAAAGAACTAAAGATATTTTTTTAGCAACCACGGCTAAAAGTCTGGTTGTGCTGGATGAGTTGTCCGAAGGTACGACGTTTGAGGAAAAGATGGAATCTTCTGCCAATGTGCTTAACGGATTTTATCGAAAAGGCAACAGCACCGTATTAATCACTCATAATCATCAGCTTGTCGATAGTTTTGTCAGTAAAGGCATAGGTTTGCCCAAACAAGTCGAGTTTTCTAATGATGC
>Ga0066429_1000118_pt1 | contig 23254 bp, 27 predicted proteins | sample LakWasMet43_HOW7_2_FD_59517 | JGI IMG/M metagenome (GOLD analysis project Ga0066429, IMG submission 59517) | Freshwater sediment methanotrophic microbial communities from Lake Washington under simulated oxygen tension - Sediment Metagenome 43_HOW7 | ecosystem: Environmental > Aquatic >...
CAGCGTGTCATTGCCCGTGCCACCAATCAGCACATCATTCCCGTACCGGCCGTTGAGCGTATCATTGCCTGCACCCCCGAAGATCAGGTTGGAAAGATCGTCACCGGTCAATGTGTCCGCTGCACTTGTCCCCTCCAGCATATGCCCGAAGTTATCCGCAGTTGCTGTCAATAAGAGTGCAATATCAGACCTATCAGCAAAATCTGTGGCAATAGCCGCCTTATAAGCCGTCATATCCTGCCCAAACACATTGACAGCAGCCCCTGTCAGCACCACACCCATTTCTGCGTAATAGGCATAAGCTGCCGTTGGATCAGTCGGAGCCTGATCTTTCACCAGATCAACTACAAGATTGAACAGGTCAGGCGAGGCTGTTCCATTCAACAACGAGAGCGGCCAGAATTTGCTGGTGGTAAAATCACTTGGATTCCCCGAGAGTTCAGACTTCGACCACGCCACCTGTCCAAAGAAGGTTGTCATCATCGAGGTCAGAATATTGTCGTAAACACCCTCCAGCCATGCCCCATTGGCATAATTTGGATTAGGGGACGTTACCCCGAAAAGGTTCGTATCTACATAATTCCCGTCATACAAAAACTCAATGACCTTGAGGTGCTGGCCGTCTATAGACGTCCCGCGCCCGGTTGTAGAAACCCCAGCGCCTCCCGTCCACGTCAGCAGGATACCTTCAAACGCGCTGCGCAACTGCGCCCCGCTCATCGTTTCGCTGTTGGTGACAAGGGTTTGCACCTGCGCCAGCAGTGCCGGATTCAGAGTCATGGCGGCGGAGAGGTCTTTCACGCTGCCGAAACCTTTGAGGTCAGGCAGTTTGTCTACCGCCGCGCTAACCGTAAAGTTCGGCGGTGCGATCCAGTGCGACAGCAGTTTTTCATTCGCCAGAAAAGCTGAGTTGATGGTGGTGGTACTGTTGTCCGTCTTGGTGACGGTCGCGCGGGCACTGATGTAATTCGTGCCCACGGTCTGCTCGACTGGCAGCGTTGAGGCAGCAAGTGAAATTTCTTTGATATTCCACTGCGCGAGCGTCTTCACCTCAGTTACTTCGGCCACGCCGTTGCTGTTGAGGTCTTGCCAGACACGCAAGTTGGCGAACTGCGCATCACTCGCGTTGATCTTGTTATCGTTATTGCTATCAAGCAGTTTGAGAGCAGCAAAAGCATCTATCGCTGCATTACCAAACAAATCTGAAATGCCATCAATCTTGCCATTGCCATTACGGTCAATCGCGAGGAACCCGTCTAACGGGCCAACCCAACCCACCTTTTCAGCATAACCATTCCCGTCCATGTCCATGTGGACGTTCGAATCTTTGAGCGCGATAAGTTGCACCCCACCAGAGCCATTCAGGTCAATCACCAGAGGATCAACCGGAGCTGGAGAGAGAGGGTTGACGCTGGGTGCCCAAAGGGGGTTTTGTTCTCCTAATGATAATAGAGGATCAAGTATGTAGGGGATCATTGCTTGTACCATAGCGTCTAACCCATTAGCAAAAGCAGCTGAGGCGGCATCCAAGATAGAAGTTATGTTGTCGAAAAAACCGGTCAACAGACCTGACAAATTATTCGCCATCTCGGTGGCTTCACCGAATGCTGCGCTTGCATAACTATGAATAGAATTAGATAGATTTTGCGGACCACCATTGGCTTTCCAAGCACCATAAGAATCCACAAGGGCATCTGCTACGTCATTGGCATATATTCCTGCGACTAGCGCGCCAACAAAAATAACCGCAGGGGCGGCGGCCATAGTTCCCAAACCAAACAAAGCAAGTCCGGCCGCAATCTCTGGACCAGCGACAACGGCTCCGGCCATTGCCAGTTCAGCAATTGTTAATTTGGAAAGAACGCTGGCATTAACACCACCTCCTTCAATCGCTTCACTCATTGCTCCCATTACCTTGCCGTAGACGCTCCACTGTAAAGAAGCAGCTCCGGGTGCAATCGTAGCCGCAGATTCGTAAGTTATACCTATATACTTCAAAAACTCACCATAAACATTAGCTTGTTGTTGATGTGTAAGTGCCATTTTTCAATTTCCCTGTTGTGTGGTCAGTTGCTTAATGATTTTCTTATTGTGCGCGAAGCGATAGGCTGAAAAATGTATGCATTGCACCGCAACAATAACCAAAGCTATCTGTATAGCTAAATAAAAATAACCTCCGTCGCTAAATTGTATCTTCCTCTCAGCTTGGTATGTTTGTTCGACACGAGATGCTCCTACACAGAACACATAGAAGAAATAGAGAGGGTAGCTCAAAGCCAATACGGCCATCCACCAACCCGTTTTTTTACCAAGTGGCGCCAGTGGCTTGCTCCACGTTTCATTGATTGTGCTGTACCATGCGAGATAACGGTTAGCTGGGATGATGCCAATAGGCAGAGCTACTGCGAGCCCAGCCAGCATCAGGGTGAAGAAAGACATAATGGATTCCCATCGTGTCACTTCTCCGCGCGCGATCAGAAACTCACGAATATGGTAAGGACGCGGTATTGAAAGCAGCATATCCTCTGCACCAAGGTTTTTTAGAAAAAGGTAAAGAGATTGTGTCGTCTCAGTACTCAGCGAGAGAATGATGATTGCGACTGAGAACAGGTATCCTGCATACCAAACCCCAACATAATAGGGGTTGAAGGGGTGTGATTGCTTGGTCATCTTGCTCGCTTCTTCTCAAAGACACATCACCCGTAGCACAACGCAGGAAGCGACTACAACTTGAGATTGGTTAATATCCCCGGTTTTATAGGATAACCGCCATGTTTACTCGGTCGTGTTTTGGAACATGAGCCAAAACAATACGAATCTCTCCCTAATTTTATTAAATACAGAAATACGGTTAGCCGTAATTAAGGCGATACTGTACACCCTTATTTTGGATAGGTGCCTTGCAAGGCCAAGGCATAGCGAAAAGCAGCGCGGCGCTCTTCGGTGGTGCCTTTGTGTCCCACGAATGGCGCAAGGTTTGGTTCATCGCTCCAGCAAGAAGCCTCTAGCCAATCGTCTATATTTTCCGCCTGTGTCATACCACAAGCGGCCTCTAGTCCGGCTATTTGTTCGGGATCGTCCGCCCAAATTAACAAGACTCTGATTTTATTATTGAGCGCCAAACATGAAACGGATTTGAGCGCGGCGGCCTCTGCACGTTTGCGCTCGTCGTCTCGCTCTCTGCGCTCTTGGTCTGTGGCCTTGAGGTTTGCCACAACTTCGGCGGTAATGCGCTCAAGGTCAGCAGGTGACAAGTTCACCGCGTCCACGGCGGCGGAATCCTCTTTGAATTGCTCGGCAAAGTCGGCGGCGTATCCTCTGGAGCGTTCCCGCTCTTCTATCAGTTCCCGCGCTTCGGTTTCTGGGTCTATGATGTCGCGACCTTCTTTGTAGTGCTGCTGAAAAAAAGCGGTCGCTGTTGCTGTGTAAGGGTGGGTTGCGTCGTCGCCTTTGTGCTGCATGGGGTCGGCAACTATGACGCTTTCCCCGTTATCCTCAAAGACAACGCAAAAATCACCAAAACTTACAGAACAGCCCGTGTCGTTCTTGTGAATGCGCATTCCCCAGCCCTTAAAATTTTGTTGCTGGTCGTTCATTTTGCCCCCACTCTGTTTTGTTGATGAAGAGATATGAAGAAGCATAATTCGGTTACTCTGAATCAGTCAGCATCATTTACCGGAGGTACTTTTTCAATTTCCTATACATAGTTGCTCTATTGACCCTATAAAAATCGGCGACTTCTTCAACGCGACTACCATTCACTACCATTTTTTGAGCAGATTCAATTTCCTCCGGTGTCAATTTTTCTCTTCGACCAAACTTGACACCTCGCTCCTGCGCCGCCTTTACTCCGCTACGGGTTCGCTCAAGCATCATGGAGTGCTCTAGTTTAGCCAGTACACTAAGCGCCTTCCATATATCTCTGCCTTCTGGCGTTGTCGTATCAATTTCATCTGTCAAGCTTCTGAAATGTACTCCATCATCAATAAGAGAGCTGAATATGTTTATAAAGCTTGAGAGACTGGGCGAGATGAGGGCAACTTTCCAAATGACAAGAATATCCCCTTCGTTAAGGGCATTTAGGCAGTTCAGATATTGCTGGCCAACGCCAGAACCTACAGTTTCTTTATCAATAAAAATCTTCTCGCAACCAGCTTTTTCAAGCGCAGTTACTTGCACGTCAAGATTTTGCTCGTCGATTGATGTTATTGCATATCCAATTATCATGGTGATATTATGCGACAGACTTTTGCGACAAGCAAATTAATCAAAAATAAATTACGAAATTATTGCATAAACCACCCTTTGTGCGACAAAATAAAGCCTCCTTCAATTCACGCATAAGCAAGGTGGTGTGTCATGGGTCACGCACTCGGTAAGTGGAACATTCTCGATACATGGTTTGTTTTTTTGGCTGGGCAAATTAAAGATAGAGCTGCTTTGCTCTGGCTCTATGAGCGGCGACAACTCATTTATGAAATTTGGTTCTATGCGGCGGCGGCATGTTCCTTATTTTATCTGCTCTATTTTTTCGGGGCATGGGATGAGCGCCCGAACGATGCGTTTTTTCGGCTGACTTTTCAGCTTCTCACACTCAACCTTGGAGGCGGTCGCTTCGGTGATTTGTCCTTGGGGGCAGCGTGTCTCGTGCTGGGAGCTATAACGCCTGTTATTTTGATCTTAGCTCCGGTCGCGTTATTTATGTTGCCACTGTTCATGGTTGGCGCGGCGCTCTGGGTGGTAGTGGCGTTTGTTACTTTGATTATGGCCAATCTGGCTCCGCTCGGTGTTCTCGTTGGTGGCCGTGCTATTTTTGAACACTACGTTGCTCGCTGGTTGATGGAAGCAGGACAACGGGAACGGGAACGCGCCGCCGTCTATGCCGCGCTTGGCCTCGATGGTGGCGCAAGTCGTACTGTGACAGGCGGGCAAGGTGGGATTTTTCAACACGCCGCGCAACATATGACAGAGGAAGAAGCTGCTGCGTTTGATGGTTGGAAAAAATCATCAATTTTGCTCGGTCGTGCTTATGGTCGGGCGTTTTTCACAGATACGCTAAAGCATCTTTTGATGGTTGCTGGTACGCGTGGCGGCAAAGGTCGAGATTTGATTGTGCCAAACCTTAAAATATATGAAGGTGGGGCTTTCGTTCTCGATCCCAAAGGTGAGAATGCGCAACGGACAGCGAAAAACCGCGCCGATTTTGGTGATGTGTTTGCGCTTGACCCATTCGGCGTGTCCGGTTTGCCCCCCATATCATTTAATCCGCTCGCAAAAATGAAAGGTGATTCGATGATAGCAGACGCGCAAATGCTTGCGGACGCGCTCATTATTGGCACTGACCCGTTTTTCTCAAATGCTGCCCGCCAATTGCTCGGAGGCGTCATTCTGCACGTAGTCACAGCTCCCGATATTGAAAAGCGGGATTTATCGGAAGTGCTGCGTTGTTTGATGCAAAAATTACCGGAAACACTGGCCGCCATGACGCAAAGCGATCATGAAATTGCCGGAGAATTTCTCGCAAATATCGGCGAGTGGGGCTTAAACACGGCGGAAGAAGAATGGTCTGGAGTTCGCAGTAATGCCATTATCTCTCTTGAATGGCTGGCCTCGCCACAAATGGCGGCGGTTGTGCAGGATACGGGCGGGACTTTGGATTTTTCCAACTATCTCATTAAACCGATGACAGTTTTTGTCTGTCTACCTGCGCCGATGTTCTCAAAATATAACCGTTGGTTACGGTTGGTTGTGTCTTCGGCGCTCAATGCCATGACGGAACGTCTCGCCCCGCCTCCCCTGCCTGTTCGCTTCGTGCTGGATGAAGTGGCGCAACTTGGCACACTCTCCAGCATCGAAAGTGCTTTGACGCTCTCAGCGGGCTACGGGGTTCAGTTGTGGGGCATTTGGCAGCACGTTGGCGATATAGAACGCTGCTATCCATCAAGCGGTATTTCAGGCTGGGTGTCGTCGTCTGGTGTCCGGATGTGTTTTGCTATCAACGATAACAAAACAGCCGATGAGTTCTCCAAACAAGCGGGCGGCGTATTCACGCCAGATCAGATTGCGCGGCTTTCACCCTCTCAAATGTTGGTCTTGTTGGACGGACAAAACCCGCTGATTGTGCAACGGGACGCAATGGACATGGTAGAAGAGCCACACACCTTCACGGGTGGACGGCAAGAAAAAACAGCCGCTTAAGCCTTGCACGGGCAAGGAATCCGGCGTTATGATGGCAATGCGGTACAGCGGGGACGCGATGACCGCCAAGGTGCGAGCGGTCGGGCTGTAAGGCTCGACCGTTCCATTTTAAGGTTTTTTCTTAATCCCTTTTCCTGCGGTCAATTTCTTCTCCTGGTTGGCGGTTTTCTTGTCTTGGTACTGTTTTAACCTGTCGGCGATTTTTTCTTCGCGAGTTGGTTCTGGATTCCCTTTTCTATTTTTTTCTTCAATTTCTGCCTTTGTGGATGACGGCTCGGTTAGCTTCTCGTATAAGTTTGACTCTGGAAAAGTGCCGCTTTCAAAGTCATAGCCGCGCTTTTTTAGTTCAGTCTTTGACCAAGGCGGTTCACCACTTTCAGTGGGTATGCTTTTTAATTTCAGACCTTCAAATGGATTCCTGTCACTAGCTATCCGTTGCACTTCGGTCAGGCTTGCACGGCGCTCATCCTCCATCCGATTCGATTCCTTATATCGCTCATTCCAGTCTCCCATCCAAGGCGGCGGCGGAGGTGCTGCGCGTTCCTTTGTGACCTGATAAGGGTGTTCGATGTGAAAATCATATCCGGATGATTCTTGTGTTTGCTTCATGGTCGGCTCCGGTTGGAGTTTGTTCTGAGAATGTCGCTGCTCCACCAAAAAGTCCAAAGATTTATAAGCAGCCACGCCTAAAGCCTTCATGTCAATTTCGCTCATCAAACGGTTATGCGCTTCCGATGTTTTGATTTCTTGAAGTGTCTCAGGCTTGATCCCTGCCCTCACTTCATCTCTGGCTTTATAAAACTCTTGCGTAAACACCCCGACAGTTTTGTATGTTTTGTCAACAAGCTCAAAACTCCCGTCTTCTTTTCGAACAAATCCCTTTTCTTTTTGTGATTCTGGAAGCGCTCGAAGAAAGTCACTGATTTCAGATGCAGCATTATCTAACCTCGAACCCAGATCATCGTTGCCTGTTTGATAAAGCAGGGTCGCAGGGTCGTGTTCGTCCTCCTTTTCACTGCGAACCCCCTTGAGCTGGTCTTTGTAATGATCCAGCAAATCTTTCAGTGTTTCTTGTTGGTCAGGGGTCAGGACGGTGGGTTGAGGACAGGTTTTGGCGAGTTCGTCGTCAAGCCGCTTGTTGTAGTCTTCCCAAAAACTATCGAATTCGTCATTTTTAATCCCAAAACCGCTCATGGCTTTATCCCCCTAGGTGAGGTTTAAGTTTTTTACCATGTCTGACGCGCTGCGCTTTTGCTTCACGTTCTTCATGGTACTGTTTCAATCGTTCTTCAATCTTGGCCGCGCGGTCATTATCATTGCTGACTGTGCCCTGTTTTTCGAGTGTTGGCTCGCTGTGTTGCTGCCTTGCAGCCTCTTGCCTTTCCCGTGCCGCTTGATTTCTGGCACGTTCCTCTTTGATCAAATCGGATTCTGAATAGGTATGACTGGACTCTTCTCGGTGCTGTGTCAGTCCATCCCGTAAATTCTGCTTGAACCCGCCTTTTCTGAAGTTTGGCTTGTAGCGTTTGGCCTCGGTCTCGATGCTGTCGCGATTTTCTTCTTTATATTGTCGCCAGATTTGCGCGGCGGCATAATCCTCGCGCTTGATTTGCTGCCGTTGGTACTCCTGCGCTAATTCTTCGGCCTGTGATTTTAACAGGGCGGCGCTTGCATCGCACCGTTGCAAATCATTGAACGCCTTAACCGCTGCACCCGTTTCCAAATTAGCGGCCTTATCGAAGCCCTGTTGTTGTTTCTCGTATTCTCGGGCGTGATTTTCACGCAAACGATCAACCCGTGCGGCGGCGGCAATTTCCCATTGTGATTGTCGGTCGGCGTGGGTTTTTGGAAATGGCGTTTCGGTGTTGGTCTGCGCCTCCTTCATGATATTGGCGGCGCTGGCTTCCCCTTTGCCTTTCCGCTCCTTCTCGTTTTTTAATTCCTCTTCGGCTGCCAGTTCTAGCGCAATTTTGACCGCCTGAACGCTCGGTATGTTGGCCGGATCGAGATCGGACAGTTTCGCCCGAACGTCAGCGGGACTAGCCCCGGTCGTGCGTTTTCCAATGCTGTAGGCATTGCCCTGTTCCGATACCGCCACAAAGTCGCGGCGGTCGCCTGTTGCCAGTGTGAACCCGTTCGCTTCAAGTGCCGCGCTGAAACTCTGGCCGTTGTCGCTGCTTTCCCATGCGGTTTTTATGCGATCCCGAATGTCGTGGACATTCTCGCCAGTCCGGTGCGCCTGTAGATGCTCACCCATGCCGTCGTTGGAATAATTGCGTTTTTTGGATTTCTCGTTGCTGACAATCTGCAAACCATAATCAATTTCCATCTGTCGGGCTAAAGCGTTGTGCTTATAGTGGTTTTGCCAAAGATCAGCGGCTGTCATCGTCTCGGGATTCACCCGATTGACTACAAGGTGGCAATGGGTGCAGCCGTCCTCCTGATGATGCAGAACAACAGCGGCTTGATTGTCCTGCATCCCAAACGCCTCGGTCACGCGGTCTACGGCATCGCGCCAAGTCTCGGCGCTCAGGCGTTCGCCGGGAGCTGATCGCATGATGACATGATAGGCGTGATTTTTGGTGTTGCTGGGTGCGGCAAGTGTGTCCATCAAATAGATAGCCTGTTTCAGGCTGACCGCTTCTATGTTTCTTAATTCTAAAAGTTCGGCGTGTTCGTTTTTACCACCTTCGAGATAGCGGACGAGAGCTTGTCCTCCCCTGCCCTCTCTCCCTTTAATAATCATGATTTATCGCCTCAGCGATTTCCGCGATTGTTCCTCGCACTTCGGCCAGGCAAGCGGCAAGGACAGAGGGTGGCACAAGCTGGCCTTGATTGCCGAGCTTGGTTAATTGGTTGAGATTTGCGCCAACTTTGCCAAGTTGACCGGATAATCTCGCCAATTCGACGGCATCACGGGGAGCGCGGGTTTGGGTGCCGGGTGTGACGGCTCCCAAAAACAGGGTGCGACCATAACCAGAGAGGCTCAAGCCCAAGGCTTCCGCATCGGCTTGCACCTTCGCGTGTTCGTCGTCGGTCAAGGCAACCATGACCGCACGACCGCGCTGCCTTTTTTGGCTGCCACTCATGGCGGCCACCCGTCCTGAATTTGGCTTTCGCCAAAATCAGGACTCTTTTTAGGGGATGCAACGGGGGGAGTCCCCCCTTGCCAAGGAAGAGGGAAAAACGAAGTTTTGAGTGATGGCGTAGTATACGCCACTGACTTGCTTTGTTGTGTTTCCATATGTCTCCAGTATATCAGAGGTTTCAAGAACGTCAAAAAAGCAGGGGGACTTTGTCCCCCTCGGCTACGCCTCACCCCCTAGGATACAAACAAGGTGCGAGGTTTATTTTTTGTGCGGGATTGTTTTACAGGGATGGGTTTCTTGGGGCGCAAAACTTCAGCGGCAAGGTGATCGGTGATTTTTCGATATTGAACAAGCTCCTCGAGCATGGCGCTGAGAAGCTGCTGACGCTTTCCTGATTTTTTCGGGCTGCGTTTGGGTCTGGACTGCAATTCCGGCGGAGCTTTTGCTTGCGGGTTAAACTTGCGGCTGGCCGCCCATGTCTCGTGCCGATAATCGGTCATTCCGTAGCGTTAAGATGATTCGTGGGGACTTTCAACACTAAAAATGTGGCGGGATGTACCAAGCTTCACTAAACCACGTCTGAAAACGACTGATGATTTCTTGGTCGCCCCCCCAAACCACGATAGCTGACGGAAACGGCGCGGGGTCTTCCCCTTGTCCGAAGGCAAGCCGCCCTTTCAATAAAAAAACATGAGCTTTTCCGGCGACGTGATCATGCCATGCTTTGGTATCGGTTCGGGCTGGAATGAGAGCCGTGACACAAACAGCGGTTTTTTCTTCTACTTCCCGCTGCGCTTTGGCGATCCAGAATTTCAACTCTTTTCCATAGGGCGGATTGACAAAGACATGACCAAACCAAGGCAACTCTAACCCGTTATCTTTGACCGTGAAATAAATTCGCGCTTTCACCGGGGCAAGGCTCCGCGTTTTGGTTGGTGAGCACGGGTCAAGGTCAAAAATCCCAACAATCGCATACAGTTTTTCAAGCAATGCTGGAGGTGTTGTCCATTTATGATTGAGGCTGCTATTTCCAGCATGAGTAAAAAACGCTTTGCTGGCTCCGCGTTTTTGTAAGTACTCACCAGCGCCTAAAGCACCTAACACTGCTGATAATGTTTCAAGTCGTCCCCGGTTTTTAGTTTCTAGGGCGGTGATGGTGGGTGGTGAAACGTTCACGAGTGCCGCAATCTCACGGTTCCTTATCCCGCGAATTTTTCGTAATGTCGCGACCTGCGCCCCGATTGAGTGTCCTTTTGGAAGATTCCGCCCAACAAGCTCTAAATTGAGTGCTTCTAAAACGCGCCAAAATGAGGAAAGTGTCCCCTGCCCTCTTTCCAACAGCCTGAGGGTTGGAACTGAAATCGTCGCCGCCTCTGCAACTTCCTTTTGTCGCTGGCTGGCCGCTGTTCGCTCCGATTTTAATAAGCGTCCGAGTGTGTTTTTGTTGAATAAAAGCAAAGAATCTTTAGTCATAGACGCGAAAACAAGGCATAAAAAGCAAAGATAGTTTAACGCGTTTTCTGAATTTCAGCGTTTTCTGGACGACGTGATTAAATCGCCGCGGAGGGGTCTAGGAGAAGCGTTAATGGGGTCTGTGTAGACCCATAGCGAAAAAGGTCTTAAACCCTCTCCACGGTCAAAAAAACGGGGTTGTTGACGATTTCGCGGTGAACTTTCCGCCCCCTTATAAACTCGCTAAGCAATTCGGTCTTTCGGCTGGCTGATAGGATTGGTTATGGGACGGGGTGTTCTGCGTCTGGCTCAAACCAAAATAGCTTTAACAACTCTGGATCGGTGCATTCGACTGGATGAGGGAGCCTCTTATGCAGAATCATGACCTCGCCTAACAGATTGGTGAACATCATGGCATCATAATCTTTTGGTTCTTTCGGTATCGTCACGCTCTGTTTTTTTCTCACAGTTTTTTCTGCTCTTGTCTCTTTTTTTCTCGCTGTTCCCGTTTCCATTTCCTCTCAAACAGCGCAAAGGCAAGGCAGTTTTGATAAATCATGTCTTCGAGGTTTTTTTCCACTTCTGGCGATACGTTGTCGAATTTTAGCTCTTGTGGTTGTTCTGGTTCGTCGGTCATGATTATATCTCACATTGGGTCTTGTTGTTATCCTATGGGTTGAAGATCAAGGTTTTCGATGGTGGCTAAATGCCCTCCCCTTTTTTCCTGTTTTTGAATTATCCACAGGCTGGGACACGGTTAAAAGAAGGATAGATATAAGGATAAAAGAATAAGGGCAAAAAAAGCGCCTTTTTTCAATTTGTTTACAAAGACTTATCAAAACGACCTGTCAGCTATACCTACCATCGACGGGTGAAAACAGGCTCTAAAATCCACTTATTGTCCCCTGCCCCACCCCTCAAAACCTGACCTGTCAGCTATACCTACCGGGTTTTGGACAACCCGTCACCTATACCTACCGCTTTTTTGGCAACCTGTCAGCTATACCTACCGCGAATGAGTCGACACAGGCACTTCAACCCCTGTGGATAACCCATCCTGTCACCTATACCTACCGTGACCTGTCACCTATACCTACCGAAAAATGCCTCGACCTGTCAGCTATACCTACCGACTTTGGGTCGGGTCGTTCTTCTCGACAATGATTTCTTTGCTGTCTTCCCCTAAAGACTGACGCTTGTTCGCAGCTTTCATTTGGCTAGAAAACTCACGAGAGGCTGTCAGTGTATAAACCACGTCTTCCAGCTTGGCGCGAGCGCCGCGTACTTCGCTTTTTTGGATGCTGCTGAGAACGCCACTAGCCTTGAGTTCTTCGAAAGCATTGTCGAGCGCAACAACGGCTTGTCGTTGTTGCTTATACCCTTCCAGCAAAGCGCTATCGCGTTTGATCGTGCTAAAGCGCATTTCGAACGCGGTCGTGAGACTTGCGAAGGTAAATTTGAGTGACAGTTGTTTGTGAAGCCAACGCCCAAGTTGGGTTTTGTGTCCCATCATTTGCGCGTAGTTAAATTGGCGATAGGTTACGGCATCAATGGCCTGTGTCACAAGTGGATGAAACTGCACAATCCATTTCGCTTCTGGATCATCATCCAGTTTGCTGCGGGACACCGCCGATAATCCGGAAAAATACGGATTGATGGAGAACCCCTCCCCGTTCTTGCCGTCGGTCGTGGCAATCTCAATTGTGCTACGAGCGAGGATGCGAAGGCTGAGGATGATTTCTTGATAGGATCGGGTATGCCCCCGCTTCTTGAGTTCTTCGCGCAGCATATGCAGTGAGAACACCACCCCACTCCGATAATTGGGTTTATCGAAATACCCGTAATTTTGTTCAGCGGCAATTTTGCGTAAGGCATCCTCGATGAGTTCTTCATTAGCACTGGGATAATAACCAGTGACGCCGCCTTCTTTATCCTGAATCCATGCGGGTTGAATGGTGGCGGCTAATTCGCGGCCACGATAGTTGAACGGGATGTTCAACAACTGCGAGAACATTCCGGCTTTGCGCATCTTATCCATGGCCTGACGCGACACTGAATAACGCGGCACACTGTCCCACAAGTCAAAGGTGTTGGATAACCGATCACGTTCGCTCTCGGTGTTACAGAGAAACGACTGGAACAGGTCAAGTTGTTGCCCGGTAAAATCCGCCTCAGTCGGTGGTTTTACCATGTCGTCCTTTTTAGGTTTTGCTTTCGCCATAGCCAGCCTTTTTTACTCATTTACTTAATTAAGGGTTTAAGGTTTTAAGGTTAGCCTCAATTAAACTTAAGCTTGTGACCCCTGTTCTTTAAAATGCTTATCGAGCAGAATCCGCAGTTCGTCCGTCATTCTGATGCCACGGCTTGCGCATTGCACTTTGATCCGACGATGAAGGCTTTCAGGGATGTCGAAGGTCAGACGTTTCATCGGTTCGTTATCGGCCTCTGCGGTTTGGGCAGTGGCTCGGTTTTCGACCCAGTTGTCGGCACTCACGGCAGCAGCAGGTTTGGCGGTTGGTTTTGCACCAATGGTAACTTTCTTACTCATGCTTACAGCTCCAGTAATTCACGGGTTAGTTTTTCGATTTCTTTGGCAGCGCTGCCGTTGGGTTCGACATCCATCACAGTTAGCCCCTGCGCTGCACTTTCAGCAAAAGCGACGCGTTGGCAAATAGACGCCTTTAAGACAGGCAATGAATAACCACCTAGTGCTTCACCGACATCGCGACCGATAGCCGTATTAGAGATTTTACGGTTAATCACAAATGCGCTTTTAAGGTTATCCTTAAATGCGCTGGCTTCTTGCAGGAGGTCAACAATTTCTTTGGCTGCCCAGACATCATAGGGTGACGGCTGAACGGGAATCAGCACAATGTCACTGGCCATGATGGCAGCGCGAGCGATTTCATTCACACGAGGTGGTCCATCAATCAAGACCACATCGTAATTTTTGGCGAGCGCTGGTAGTTCTTTATGCAGGTTGGCTTTGGGTAAACCAATCACTGGAAAGCTGGGATTATCGGGTCGGTTTTCTGACCAATCTAAGGCACTGCCTTGAGGGTCAGCATCAACCAAGAGGACACTTTTTCCTGTTCGGGAAATCGCTTCCGCAATGTGGACGGCAAGGGTGGTTTTGCCAACACCGCCTTTTTGGTTCAAGAGAGCAATGATCATTAAAGTCGCCTTTTCTTAAATACGGCAATAAGGTTCGCCGTAATTGCGCTAAACATTAAATGTTATTTTCCGGCGCGTCAAGTTATAGCACAAACGTGGGGCAGTCTAAGCACTGCCCCTCATTCAGTTGCGACCACGAGAAAGGGAGCAACTGGCGGCCATGTCGCTCAAAACATGGCCGCCTCTTTGGCTGGTTTTGCAGATTGTCTTTAATGAGCAAAGCAAGAGGAACGGGGCAGCGTTGCCGCTGCCCCTGACGCGGTTACTCCGCGTCCTGTTCATCCTCCTTGCGGGTATTGAAGGGCAGGGCGACCATCCCGCCTTCAGCGCGTGGCACAAGCTCCAAAACGATATTGAAACCGCCGTTCTTAATCGGCCAGAGTGCGCCGATGCGTGTCCAGCGGGCGTTTTCACGTTTCGGTGCAAACCAAACGGTGTGCGACGGGCGTTTGTGGGTATTGGTTTCAGACATAACAGCTTCCTTTTTGTGAATCAGACCGCGACCATCACGGCCTTTCATGGCAATCGATCATGACCGCCATAAGCCGAAGACGGCACCCCTTGGGGTCGCAGCGCAGCGGAGAACGGCAGGGAGACTCTTTTTTGCAGCGCAGCGGGCGCGAGGAATGCCGAAGGCAGGGGAAAAAAGTGTCGACTCTGCTGTTGCGGTCAGCGGCGGCGGGCATAGATTTGCCATACCAGAAAGGACGACATGGTCAGCGGCCTCGACAGAAAGGATGCTGTGTCGAAATCAAAGAGCTGCAAAGGTGCAGCACACCACATCAACACCGAAACTGGAAACAATCATCACGCAACGCATATTCTGAGCATCCACTGGAACAGTCGGGGCGGTTTCAATCGGATTGCAGCCTGTGCCTTCAGGAGAAGTCAGCTCACGAACAGCAAGAGGATGAACGGGAAGAGCAGAACAGACAGCGCAAAGATGTGGGGGCGTAAAGCCGTAAAGACTTAATTCCGTAAAGTCGCAAATAAGGAAGTATCATAGTTACGGAAATAAACGGGTCTGAATTGGCGGACGAGCAACAACTTCAACTTGCCATTCTTCGCCCGTCTTGCGGTAGCGCTGCACGGCTTCGCCAAGAATGTTTTTGGCAGCAACGGCAGTAATCATGGAACAGCCCAAACCATCGGCAACCCGTGCCGCGTCATTGAAAGTATCGCGGCAATAAAGGCATTCCGCAAAAGGGTCATAGATAGTGTAGCGAAGCGCGGATTCGGTCTGCATTCTGCAAACCTAGCGAGGGCAGGGCAGGAAAGCTACAACAAAGCGCAGAGGCAGAACTATTCTGGTTTTGCCAAGGGAACAAGGGTGATGTTCATTACTTCGGTGTATTTGTTATCAGCACCACTTGCGCTATCAATCGCCCAGCCTATACCGCCCCCAAGAATGACATTGCCAACTGTTGCTCCGGCAACGTCTGATTTATTAAAGTAGGTGGCTTCTTGATAGCCCGCTTTGTTGCAAATAACATTGATGTCGTATTTGGTTTTTTTGATCATAACGCCACTGGGTGTGTTGGCAATGCTCCCAATAATTTCGTTATTTCTCTTGAGGTCACAGTGAGCGCCCGCCGGTGTCGTGTTTACGGTCAGCTGTTGGCTTGTGCCTTCAATAATTGAAGAACAACCCGTAAGCCCTGCGAGCAGTGCGATCGACAAACTAAAAGTACGCATTTTTATGACTCCCTGTTGTTCCTTCTTCCCCCCCATATCACAACGATTCAAAAAGGATAGCGGGACTTTCCAGCCCCATTTCCTTAATTACGGCAATAAGGCTAGCCGGAATTACGGTTTTTTTTGCTGAGAGCATGTTAGAATTTGAGAAAACTGAGTGGGGCAGGGGATGGCAAAGCGCGAACCAAAGACCAAGGGCGAGGCAATGATATTTACAAATGCTGCCGGAAGCATAACCATAATGCAGAGAGGCAAGCCGCCCATGACGTGCAGCCAAGCGGAGTTTTCCGAACGCTTCCCGCAAAAAGACACGCTGCTTTTTGTGAAAGAATACAAACTCAAACCCTCTAATCAGGCAGATTAAAAAGGTTTTCTGTATTTACAGAAAACCTCCTTTCCTTAAATACGGCTTCTTACATCCCGCCAAAAGCTGCGCTTTAAATAAGTGTTTAAGTTTTACCGTAATTACGGTTAGCTAAATAAACAGGGCTTGTTAGGGCTTTTGTTTTGATGCCACAATGCCATGAGCGAAAACCACGGATGGAAAATGACGCCATGAACGACGAAATCGTCCAATATATCGAATTCTTGAACCGCGAACTTGAGACACAGACAGATCAGGCGGGCGGCTGGCCGTCTACCTTAAATTTGCCCATACCAAAAACCCAAGCGCAGAAAGAAGCAATCGCGGCTTTCCTCGCTGAACTGGCCAAGGGACTGAATGCAACAATAGAAGTGGTGTTCTTTGACCAACACACCACACATTGAGGCGCACTGATCCTTGCCGGAGGCTGCCCATTTGCGGAAACCTTTGCTAAAAATTCAATCGTGGCACGCATGACTTGTTTGGTTTTCGCTATACTTTGCCTTTTAAGATGAGGGGCGAAAATGGGCGATTGGTCAGATTATTTCGAGGATTTTCCGGAAGAGAATCCAGCTAATTTTGTGGATGGTCAATTTGACCCTCAAGGCGCTGAAACGCGCAGGGCGCAGAACGCTAGACTCAAAATAGAGCAAACCAAACTGGATAATGAAATAAAACAAATTATTGAGAAGCATGGAAAACCATCACAAGGGAAAAAGTAAAGGTGGAACGCGGTGATCACCACGGTGTGAGAGGCCAGCCCTAAAAAGCTGGCCTTTCCATTTTTTGGGGGGGTGATATGCCTTGAGAGAACAAGGGGGCAAATAAACAATCTGTTGCGACTCTGCGCTTAAATAGTGTCCATTAAAAGGACAGTTGCTTTTGTGTTGAATTGTGCTGTACACACCAAACACAACTTAAAATTGCTTTGGTGAGTGCGTGATAGATTGATGAAGAGAGAGCGGGGCAATGGTTAAAGAGTTTAATTTCATCAATGTTTTTCGGGCGCTGGCTGCCTTCTGGGTGCTGCTTGATCATTGTATGATATGGGGCAATTGGCGATTACCTCATATGCCAATGTCAAAAATAGCTGTCGATTTGTTCATGATGATTTCTGGTTATTTAATGGCGGCAAATACTTTTTCCAGACGGAACTTTGAGCCATTAACAACTGGACGAAATTGGCTTCGGTTTTGGTTACGTAGATTTTTTCGGTTAGCCCCGGCTTATTATGTGTCTCTTGCGCTTGCTATTGTCACAAGTAGTTACTTCTTGGGGGGGTATCGTGATCTACAAAACCTCAATCCCAGCGGATGGCCGGATGGTGGCACATACGATCCGAGTACGATTGAGTATACATTTTCAAATGTGATGCTTCATCTTAGTTTTTTGTTCGGATTGCATCCGCAGTATTCCTTCTCGACTATGCTGCCAGATTGGAGCTTGAGTCTTGAGATGCAATTTTATTTTGTATTTCCAGCTCTGATTCTTGCAATGCAAAGATTTGGGTTTTTAAGAATCTCTATGTGTCTTGGTTTGCCAATCTTTTTTGTTGGACTGTTCATCTCAAAACACGCTCACTTTGATGAGCCATCCCTTCTGTTTATGAAGCTTAATTTCTTCATTGCTGGGATTCTTTTGTTCCAAGTTTTGAGCACAACAGATTGGAGCAAACGTAAGCGCTTAGTTTTGATGTTAGGAGCTTTTGTTCTCGCTTCCATTGACTTTTTTGGTAAGAAAAATGGGAATGAGATTGTATTACCTCCCTTTCTCTTGCTTGCAATGTTTGTACTTGGTTGGTGGGAATCAGCAAATAAAACGCCTAGATTGTTGTCGTTTTTGCTGAACAGTCGTCTTGTTCACTTTGCCTCTGATACATCATACGGTGTTTATCTCTTTCACGGCTTTTTTCTCTCGGCATGTGGCCTAATTCTATTTAATTTCCCGTATCTCCTTGATCTGCCTCCTTACCAACGAGTTCTCGGCATGATTGTATTTGTCACAACGTCAGCATACCTTACTGCATACGCTGTATATAGGTATATCGAACTGCCGGGTATTGCTTTTGGTAAGCGAGTGATTCAAAAAATAGCGCTAGTACAAAAATGAAAACTATAAAGCTCTTTAGGTTCCGTCTGGCCGTTTGGGTCGGCGTGGCGGCTTCATGCGCTGGCCGCGTGTCTGTTTAAGGATTCAATTCTCTCCCCACGACAAGCCTATTCGTCGATAAATCCAAATAAAACACAGTAAGCTTTAAATACGCTTCTCGCCCTTTAAAAACTTATTTCCTTAAATGTTGTTTTGCGATTCATCCAAAAGCGCAAGCTTTTGGTAAAAACCAGCCGGAGGCCGTCAGGCCTGAACGGCTGGCTCGGGGTGGGCGGGCGGGAATAAAACCCAAGGCCTTGCGGCCTTGGGCAGGTGCAGCCGTTTAGGCGGCTGCCTCCATCACTTCTGGCATTGTTTCGGGTTAAACGTTGCCGGGTTGTAGGCTGTGCAGATAGTCGGCGGCTTTTTGGGCGTGGCTGGCTGCGGTGAAGATGAAGCGCTTGTCGTCTTTGAGCACTTTGAGCCAAGAGGCAATATAGGCGGCGTGATTGTCGCAAACTTCCGGTGTAATGCCAAGATCAGCACAGAGAAACGCGCTACCGAGTTCCGCGACGAGTTCTTCGCGGGCGTAGCCTTCATCCCCGTGTTGTTTCCGGCCAAAATCACGATCGAGGCGTTTGGGGTGACGTGTCCAGTGGGTCATCTCGTGGGCAAGGGTGGCGGCATAGCTTTCTGCATCGCGGAAGGCTTCAAAGGGCGGCATTTGGACGTAGTCGTCATGGATGGAAAAGAACGCCCGGTTGCCGCCATGGCGAATGGTGGCGGCGGTGTTGCGAAAGAACGCGTCGGCGTGGTCGAGCCGTTCGCAAGCGGGCAGGGGGGCTGTGGGTTTGGCGTAGTAGTGTTCGGGCAGGCCTTCGATTTGTTCGACGTTAAACACGGTGTAACCCTTCATAAAAGGGATGGTGCGTTCAACGTCGTCGCCTTTGTCGTCGGTTTCGGTTTTATGGATGGTGTCGGCATAGACAACAAGGGAACCGTGTTCGCCTTTGCGAACGTGTGCGCCAAGGTCGAAAGCTTGCTTAAAGGTCATCCAGAGCGGGGCAACGTAGCCTTTTTCCATGGCTTCCGCCCAAAGCAACAACACATTGACGCCTTGATAGGGAATGCCGTTCGCGCGAAGCGGGCGAGAGATTTTCCCGGCGGCGTGTTCCACGCTCCACGGTTTCAGCCAAGGACGGACACCAGTTTCGAGGCTGGCAATGATTTTTTCAGTGACGCGAGTGTAAACATCAACTTTAACCTCACTTGTTTGAGCTGTTTTTTTGGTGGTTTTAGATTTTGGGGTTTTGTTCGGTTTCATGGCGATTTCTCCAGTCGGGTTAAGGGTGCAGCGCTGCGCTGCACCCCTGCCCGTCGGCGAGACTGGGGGTAGCAAGGGCAAAGAAAAATCACGGAAGGTTTGCGGCTGAAAAACGGAAGGTTCACGCCTTAGCGTTAAGAATCAAAATGCTTGTGAAAGCCGTTTTTCTGACGTGAAAACCGTTATTTTTATTGCCCGCGCGAGGGGCAAAGCCCCTGAGCAAAGAAATCAAATGTCAGTTCGCCACCTGCTGTTGGGGGGCGATCTGACCGGGACAATCAAAACGGTCTGCCCAAAATCCTTTTTGGAGCAGTCCGTTTTATCCTTTTTGCGAAAGGGATTGAAACCGAATGGCCGAGACCCTAGGCTCGGTGAGCGCAGCGAAGAAAGCCCGTCCCGCCGCCCTCATGTAGCGAAGCGATAGGGCAGGGAGGCGGGTTCGCCTTAAAAACCAACGACATAGAACACCAGAAACAAAAACTTCTGTAAAATCGTAAAGCCGTAAAAACGTAAACAGGGTATTGAGGAACACGATGAGATTGATTCAGGGGAAATGGGCTGCAAGGCGTCAAGGCTGGTTGATCGGATGGGTTCTGATAACCCTGCTGATGCCCATACAGAGCTTTGCAGAGGTGTTTCAGGGTCGGGTGGTGTCTATCAGCGACGGAGACACCTTCACCCTCCTAGCGGCGGGCAATAAGCAAATCAGGGTACGGCTGGCCGAGATTGACTGTCCGGAATCAAAACAGCCTTATGGCCAACGGGCAAAGCAGGAGCTTTCCAGCCTGATCTTCGGAAAAACCGTCCAAGTTGAGGAAGAGGACAAAGACCGCTACGGGCGCACGGTCGGCCGTGTGTTGGTGGAGGGGCAAAACGTCAATAAGGAGATGCTGAGACGCGGGGCGGCGTGGGTTTACCTGAAATACCTCAAAGACCAATCCCTGATTCCGTTGGAGGCTGAGGCCAAACGTCAGCAAAAAGGCCTCTGGCGCTTACCAGAAAGCCAAAGAATTCCGCCATGGGAATGGCGACACCCTAACCCAGACAAAGCGCGTTCAACCCCTTCCCAACAGGGCAGGAGAGACAACCACTGCGGCCAAAAGACAATCTGCCGCCAAATGACCAGTTGAGAGGAAGCCCGCTACTACCTCACCACCTGCGGCGTCTCCAGCTTGGACGGCAATCATGACGGAACACCCTGCAGCAAGCTGTGCCGGTAATGTGGGCCACATCAAAATAGGAGTTGACATCTGCCTATTTCTTCGGCAATATAGTGACAAATATATCATTATAATAATACTTAGTTTTATTTATTGACTATACGTATTTAAGTTGTTAAACTGGCGCCATGATGAACACCGACGAACAAAAAAGTCCGAATTACATGCTTGATAGCAAGTGGGATGACATCATTGTTGGAGTAGGTGGTGGATGGACAGCCGTTCCCAATTTGCTGCTCAAAAAGCAAGGGGTGCTTAAATTGAGCGCTTCAGAGTTGAATGTATTGCTTAACCTGATTCGATTTTGGTGGGAACCAACACGAGCGCCCTTTCCGTCACCGGAAAAAATGGCTGCTGAAATGGGTGTGACTGCGCGAACCGTTTATCGAACGCTCGCTGCACTGGAGGAAAAAGGGTTTATTGATCGAGTTTCAGAGGACGGCCAACCTACGAAATATGACCTTCAAGGTCTTTTAGGCAAGCTAAAAGAGGTAAGAATTGCAACGTAGCTCAACTGGATAGAGCGTCTTGCTTTCTATGTGTTATTGGGACGACTAGACACCGTCAATAATACAGGCAAGAAGGTTATAGGTTCAAGTCCTATCGTTGCTTCCAATTATAAAATGCCCAGATCGTCTGGGCATTTTACTTAGTAATGCAGGGGTAGCAAGCTGTGCCGAGAACAATTGAAGAGGGATTTCGAGACTTTCATGACAAAATTAAAACGTCAGCCACCGAATCAGCGGCCGCGAAATCACATAGAGCCTCAATTGAGGCCTGCCTGAAGAATAACTTCGGACTAAATAGATTCACGAGGATTGGCTCCTTTGGAAATGGAACCAACATAAACAGCCATAGTGATGTGGATTACTTGGCATGCCTTCCAACAAGCGTACTAACGAAAACATCAACAGCATCGCTCGTAAAGGTAAAAAATGCACTAGCTACCAGATTCCCTAATACCGGGGTAAAGGTCAACACTCCAGCTGTTCTCTGTCCGTTTGGAAAATACAAATCCGAAGACACAGAAGTTGTTGTTGCTGACTACGTAGGGGTTGAAAATGGATTCAAGGTCTATGAAATTGCTGATGGTAGTGATGGCTGGATGAGGGTAAGTCCTGACGCCCACAACGCATATGTCAAAAGGATTGATGAGAAATTGGGCGGCAAAGTAAAACCCCTGATCCGCTTTGTTAAGGCATGGAAGTATTATCGCCAAGTACCGATCTCATCCTTTTATCTGGAATTACGCATCGCTAAATATGCCAGTGATGAATCATCCATAATCTATGATATTGATGTTCAGGCGGTGTTGTGTTGGCTTCGTGATATTGCTCTGGCTAATATGCAAGACCCTACGGGCGTTGCTGGTTATATATCTGCCTGCAAAACTCAGGCCTTCCGTGATGACGCACTATCAAAACTTAATAGAGCGGCCACACGCGCTGAAAATGCTAGAGAAGCCGCTGCTAAAGACAATATCTCGGACGCATTCGATTGGTGGCGGCTCGTTTATGACAACCAGTTTCCGACCTATTACCGCTGAGGACACATGATTGCAGAAAACCAAAATACAGACCGACAATTGTATCGTCTCGGCGCTCAGCGTCAGCTATACGCCACTGCAAAAGTCATTTTTGGGTGGCAACTAGTCTTAGGGTGTCCAATCGCAGTCATATCGGCCATTTTTGTTATCTCTGACCCCTCATTAAAAGGCTTTGCCGCGGGCTGGGGAATACTGGTTACTCTTGCCGATATTTTCTGGCTAACACCTTGGCAAAAGCGCCTTCGCGATTCAGCGGCACGGATTCAGGAAGAGTTTGATTGTGATGTTCTAGGGTTGCCTTGGAACGAGTTAAAAGCTGGCAAACACCCAGACCCAGAACTCGTTAAAGAGCAATATGATAAATATGCTGCATGGGCAGCGAAGATGCCACCCATTACAAATTGGTATGCGCCCTCTGTTGACGAATTGCCTCTTCATATCGGCCGAATTGCTTGCCAACGCGCAAATTGTTGGTGGGATGCAAACCAGCGAAGACGTTATGCCATGTGGGTAATCGGTATCCTTGTTTCGATTTTCGTCGTAGTGTTTGGGCTTGCATTTGTAACAGGCATGACAATTGACGACTTTGTTCTTAAAGTGGTTGCACCTCTTGCTCCTGCGCTGACCATTGGAATCCGTCAATACCGGGAACAAACTGACGCAGCAGAAAGGTTAGATAAACTAAAAGCGCATTCAGAAAACTTATGGAAAGAGTCTCTTTCAGGGAAGTCCGCTAAGGTGTTGGCGAGCAAATCCAGAAACCTACAGGATGAGATTTTAGACAATAGAAAGAAAAGCCCACCTGTCTTCGATTTTATTTTTATGCGTTTGCGTCCTAAATACGAAGCTCAAATGAACTTCGGAGCAGATGAACTTGTAGAGCAGGCAAAACAAAAGTTGAAGACATAGCGCATTCTCATAGAACCCGAACAGGTCTGAGCTGTAAGATTAACATGGTAAGCCGTCTATTTCAGGGTTAATCATTATGTTTGAGTATTAAACCCGAGTGTGCGGTTAGTGAGGGGGAGAATCAGCTGGTGAGGTAGACTGCCGAACGCCATAAAGCCATGATGTTGATAGAAGGCGGCGGCTTGGTCATCTTTG
>Ga0066429_1000221_pt1 | contig 17997 bp, 24 predicted proteins | sample LakWasMet43_HOW7_2_FD_59517 | JGI IMG/M metagenome (GOLD analysis project Ga0066429, IMG submission 59517) | Freshwater sediment methanotrophic microbial communities from Lake Washington under simulated oxygen tension - Sediment Metagenome 43_HOW7 | ecosystem: Environmental > Aquatic >...
TTTAGTACGTACTATTCGGGGTATTCCGAGAGTTGGACCTTTTTATTTCGTTACTATTGATTTATCCTCTCTTGAAGCTCGTATAGGCTTAGATCAGGCTATCTCTACTGTAAAAAGTAGGCTAACGCGTGTCTCATGCTTTGGTGCCTTGGATGATTTATCCTCCAGTATGTCGGATGGTTTACGAGTCAATCACATGCATATTATATTTCGATCAAGACATACTTCTCTGCTTAGCCGTATTCAAAAAGATGGTGCTACTGTACACGTTAAAGCTTCTTACACTAATCAGCCGTGGCCATGGAATGTACTTAATGCGGCTAGCTATGTACTAAAAGGGACTGCCTTATTACACAATGTTATATGCACTTTCCCTCCCTATCGTCCCTAGAGTGACTACTTTCTATAGTACTAGATATTCACTAATACTTATAGCATTGTACTCCTATTAACACATATACTTACTACACGATACAATACATACGTACACACGTTGACGGGATACATAACATCCCTACCGTGGTAACTACTCTTTGCTAATATAGAGAGTAGTTATTAATATGCTTTTATCTCTTTAAACTCTTTTAGTTGCTATTATTTTGATGTTTGGATAGCATGTTAATTTGCTTGGTCTATCTTCATCTACTTATTATTGAGGTCTTAAAAAGGTAATGGCTATAGATCTTGAAGTGCTGATATCTTCATATCAGATAAAAAGTTTTATACATCTATATATTATCATTTCAATCTATGTAATAGGATGTTAACTCTTTTCACTAGTCTTAGAATCTCGATTCTGTTTAAGGATATCGATACTAAGACTATCTTTTGTACATTTCCTAAATATACAAAACCTCATATCAATGATGCTACGATCAATTCTTTCATTCCCGATGACCTTTAAGCACCCCTCCTGCTCCCCTAGCACCTTGTATATCCTTAAGTTTGTTGAAGGATCGCCATAGGACAGGGTGGTATACTTGTATACAAGTGTGCAAGTATACAAGTAAGACTGCACACAAGTATACAAGTGAGATAGTATACAAGTTTACAAGTAAGATTGTATACAAACAAGATTGTATACAAGTGTACAAGTAAGACCGTATACATGTACACAAGTAAGACTGTATGCATGTACACAAGTAAGAATGTATACTTGTATACACGTAAGAATATATACAAGTGTACAAGTAAGATTGCATACATATATACAGGTAAGATTGTATACGTATATACAAAGAAGAGTGTGTACTTGCATACAAGTAAGAGTGTATACCTGTATACAAGTACACAAGTATGCAAGTATACAAGTATGCAAATATACAAGTATACAAACCAGAAAATGTGAAGGCTATTAGCCTATTCGTGTAATACATCAGACTTGCAAAAAGCAAGATACTGTCTAGAGTTGCACGAAGACATATCTTCCTAGACAGTGAAAGGGCAGAAAAGGTTTATTACTAGTAATCATTCTTTCTCTATAGAATTGAGTCACGGCAATATGCTATACTGCCATTTCATAAATTCCTCAAGAACTAACGTACATAGACATTAGCATGGTATAGAGCTCTTATGAAAGGATTTATTTTTATCGTCAAATCCTTTCATATCTCGTTATAACTCTTTAATATTTAATTTTATTACTACTATACAAATCTTTTAACTGCTTTTCTGTAAAGAAAATATAGAAGAATCGCCTCATAGAGAAATGCCATTGGTATAGCCAAGATAAGTTGGCTTCCAATATCTGGTGGTGAAAATATTGCAGCAAGTAAGAAATTTAAGAATAAAAAGTATTTTCTATAACGAATCATTGTATCTTCATGTATAAGATGAAATCGATAGAGTATAAGCGAAAGGATAGGTATTTGAAAGAGTATGAGTGTAGAAAGCATGATTTTATAAACGAAAGATAAAAAACTGCTCATTCTCGGGTAGAATTCGAGCTGGTATGTAGTTGGATCAGTATACTCAAATGCAGTTAGGAAATTAACTGCCATAGGCAGTATTACAAAATAAGAGACTATCCACGACATAATATAACAGAGAAAGGAAAGTCTAAGTAGATGCTGAAAGAAATGGACTTCGAATCGATAAAGACCAGGTTTTAAGAAAGCCCATATCTGATATATTATGTAAGGGATTGTTAAAAGGAGAGAGAAAAATGCTGCCATTTCTATCTGGTTCAAAAAAGACTCAGATAAAGAAGTAAATATAAGCCCTCTATCTAAAGAGTGTGCTAAAGTAAAAAGTAGCTCTTGTCTAAATATGTAAAGACATACAAAATGAAAGAGAATACAAAACATTACATGCAATGCTCTGTATTTTAATTCTTTTATGTGGTCCTCTAGTACGATATGCATTATGTAGTTTCCTGTTTTCTCAGTTATTATAGATATCTTTTTTGAATGAAAGAGTATTGGGTATAGTAAGGACGGAATGGGATTCGAACCCATGGTACCTTGTAGGGTACACCGGTTTTCAAGACCGGTACTTTAAACCACTCAGACATCCGTCCTTCGTGCGGGAGTAGGATTTGAACCTACGACCTTCAGATTATGAGCCTGACGAGCTGCCAACTGCTCCATCCCGCATTATTATTTCTGCTACGGGCAGAGGGACTCGAACCCTCATGATTACTCATCGGCTCCTAAAACCGACGTGTCTACCAATTTCACCATGCTCGCAACATTTGATGCTAATTATGTTCTTTAAAGAGATGTCCCTTGTAAAAAATTAATTTTTAGATAAATTAATCTACTATAAACACGATCATTATGGTTACATGGGATTAATATATGCTAATAGCATATCAGATGTATAATAATTATACATTTGATATTTTGTATCAAACAAGATCTGCATCTAAAGTGAAATTTGATTCTGTAAGAATTGATAATGTTTGTGATGTTTTATATGGATAAGGTAATCGTTTTGGAGGGATGGCTGAGTGGCTAAAAGCGGCAGACTGTAAATCTGTTGACATTGTGTCTACGTAGGTTCGAATCCTGCTCCCTCCATTGGAGGCTATATAATGTACTACACTAAATAACACTAGACGCATTATGATTCTAGACAGACAAACGAGCTAGGGACATTTGTCCCTAGCTCGTACAGCCGTAGCTTCACATGTATGATGCTTCGGCATGCATCACTAGAATGTGAATAAGATCAAGAAAACGATCATCAATGCGAAAAGACCAACTGCTTCAGTCAATGCGAATCCTAAAATTGCATAGCTGAAAAGTTGTTTTGCCATAGATGGGTTTCTTGCTGCAGAAGAGATAAGAGATGCGAAGACGGTACCAATACCTGCACCAACTCCTGCTAAGCTAACAGCTGCTACACCAGCTCCGATTAATTTTGCGCCTTCCATAAAAGGTAACCTTTTTCTTTCCAATCTGTTGAATACCTACCATAGGTAGAGATTTATGTATGGAATAGTAAAACATTGTTCACTGTTCTATCATAAATCAAGCATCATACTTAAAAGCATGATGGCGTCACTGATGTGATGCTAGTCACTATTGGATTCGAACCAATGACCGCTACGACGTCAACGTAGCACTCTACCACTGAGTTAAGTGACTTTAGGATCCAAAGGTTTTATAAAAATACCTTTGAACCCAAAAAGGATTACGTAAATCAAAACTAAATAGAAGATTCTTTAGGAGTTCTTTCTCTTAAATAATAAAGCTTAGCTCTTCTGTAATCTTTCTTTGGTTTGTTTTGTTCAATGATCTGTAAATCTGCGATTTGAGTAGAATAGGGATAAAATGTGTACTCTACACCTTCACCAGAAAGATGATTACGTAAAGTAAAAGAAGAAGATATTCCTCTGTGTCGTATGGCAATGCATACTCCTTGAAAGGACTGTCTTTTTCCTTTAGCAGAACTTGATCCAAAAGTTACTTTTACAAGCTCGCCTGGACGAAAGCTATTGAATGTAGAAGAAATTTTTCCGGATAGCTCTATTTTCTCTTTTTCGAGTTGTTGGATAATTACGTTTGTCATAGATAGAACTTTTTTTTCTGACTCCCTATATAGCTAGTAAAATAGGCATATATAGATACCATCTGATTTTTATCGGCTATAGTATTCGATTACTGCACGCATATTCATCTCAGTCTTATAAGGTATTTCTGTAGGTTCTGGTGCACGTAAAAATACAGCACGTAAAGCAGCTACATCAACTTCAATGTAAGGAGGAACATTCAATGCGGTAGCTTTTTTCTTTAGGTATTCTAGAACACGATCTTTTCTATCGTTGCTGATCTCAATAACATCGAGATCTTTTACTTGATAGCTAGCAATAGTCACAGGGATGTTGTTTACATGTACATGTCCATGGCTTATAAATTGTCTAGCTTCAAAGACAGAAGATACAAATCCCATACGGAATAGTGTAGCATCTAACCTTCTTTCAAATTGAGAGAAAATGTTCTTAAATACTTCACCTTTTAGACCCATACCTCTTTCAAAGAGTGCTGAGAATTGTGTTTCACTGATCTCGCCGTAATATTTCTTAATCTTTTGCTTCTCACGTAGTTGTGTTAGGTACTTAGGTTCGTATCTAAGATCTTTGACTTTACGATGGGTTTTTCCATGTTCTCCAGGAGAAGTTTCAACTTTATATTTCTTGGGAGAGTTTTCTAAAGTTCCCCATAGATCTTCTCCGAGTTGTCTGCAGATTCTATATTTATTAGATTGTCTCTTTGTCATATGGCTGATGTCCTTTTTTATATAATTCATTTAGTCTGAATATGAGCAAAATGCTTTGGTATATAGAGAATGAGCTTCTCCTAGTATCTCCATTAGAAAACTTATGTATGCTTGATGTACTACTTTTTACGTTTAGACACTTTGAATTCAAAGGAATGCATATTACATTAGAATGGATCGTATGCATACCTATGATTTAGTTTAAAATACTACTCACTATCGGAATTGAACCGATAATCTCTTTCGAGATACAGATTTTAAGTCTGCCGCGTTTACCAATTTCGCCAAGTGAGCAGAGAGATTGCGAGCAATGGGAATCGAACCCATACCGCATGCTTGGAAGGCATAAAATCTACCATTAATCCATGCTCGCTTCTATATTTTCAGATCACCTATAAGCCGGGTTTTGTCCTGAGATGTCAAATCTCATGCATGTTCATTTTTCTGAAGACATACTTTCGTGTGCCTTTGGGCAACAAATAGGTCTTGCTCTTTATGGGGTTTTTCTTAAAGAAAAATTATTTTTTCTTTTGAATGCTAAAACATTCATTTCATCGTATCTTTTTTCTGTACACTATCCCTAGAGTCTTCTCTGCTGGCCATTATCCAGCATAACATAGAGCCCGGACTTTCCTCCTAAGAAACACTTAGGCGAACATGTAGCAATCTGTTTTTTGTCTTTTATCAAGGTGTACATATTCTATTATATGCATGATATAACATTTTAGAACATATCCATTTATGTCAATTTTGTTTTCCTAGGTACGATTGTGCCATCAAGATAATCTTAAACTTCCCTTTAGTCCTAAGTACCATTTCGCTAAGAATGATAAGACAAAGTACAAATTCTCTTCACTTTCAGACCATGCAGAGTAGAGAATCCTATATTTCATGCCTATGATACCTGATATTAACATTGCTACGATTCCCTTGATATGGAGATCCATAGTCACAAATAACTCTCTGTACTGTCAATCATTAGGAGTACGTGCAGCTTATTTGCATCAAAGGTATCATAGGCAGTGAAAAATACGAGAGTGATGCATTCTGAAATCAACAGGAAATTAAGTTTTATCATTGCTTTGTTTATACAGAGAAGTATATCGTGCTCCTAGGAATTCAAATGCATGAGAAAGTGCTTCTTTTGCACGAATAGAACCATTTGTTTTTAAATAAAAGGCGAGTTCCTCATAATGTGAGTATGTTTGGACACGATAAGATACGTGCTCTATCGGAGAAAAGGACGTATCCAGAGGCATATAGCCTTTCTCCAAATTCTGTATATTATTAAAATAATAACCTGTACCGGATTGTAGCAAAAGGGATGCTTCTACATTAGCAGAATCATTCATAGTGCAAATATCTACTTCTTTTGATAATACCGATACTCCTTCTGGACAAATAATGTCTTCTCCACGTACCTTTTTCGCACCCTTCTGTTGAATTCTTAATATACATTCTTGGATAGGCTTTTCTATCTTAAATGTTAGATTCTTCAGATTAGAAAGTATGTCTACAGTATCTTCTACGACACCCGGAATACTCTCAAATTCACTATGAATGCCTTGGATCTTAATGGCAGTGATAGAATGTCCAATAGTGTATGAATAAAGCACTCTTCGTAATAGATTTGCAAAAACTAGCGAGAAATTTTTTTCCAGGGGGGTAAACAAGCACTCTATAAAATGATTTTCTTCATGAAGTATTTTAATTTTTGTATCCAAGAAAGGATATTTAAGATATTGATGCATAGTTTCCCACCTTTTTTCAATCTTCCGAAATAGCAAACGAAGCAAGCTTAGCATAGGCGCAGATCATTTTTTGAATACTGCACCTATGCTATCTAATTTCATGTATCCCATGTAAGAGGAACCTCTCTTGTTCTTTAGAAAAAAAGATTTCTTTCCAAAGAATTACACACGTCGTTGCTTTTTAGGACGGCATCCATTGTGGGGTATTGGTGTTTGATCTGATATAGAAATAATACGTAATCCAGATGTTTGTAGACCTCGTATTGCAGATTCTCTACCATCACCAAGACCTTTTAGGACAACAGCAACAGATCGTACTCCAAATTCCGCTGCTTTCTTACCTGCATTCTCTGCAGCTGCTTGTGCTGCAAAAGAAGTAGATCTTCTGGATCCCTTAAATCCAACTAAACCGCCAGAACTCCAGTTCAAAGAGTTTCCTTTTTCGTCGGCAATAGTAATAATTGTATTATTGAAGGTAGCATGAATATGAGCGACTGCCGAAGAAATTTCTTTTTTCTTCTTAATAGGTTTGATTGCGAGCATATTGTTTTGCCTTTTCATGATTTTTGATGCATAGTGTATCAGACCAAGCATGTATGTTATCAAAGCTTTAACTATGTTAACCAGATAACTGACTTGGTTTCTAAGAATGTAATATCAGATGTCGTAATACCCTTACCTACAATTGCTACATCTTTTTAACTAGTCAGTATTGCAATTACAATGCTCAGTATGAAGACATCTGCTTGAATGGCTACAAAAACCCTAATATTTAGTTAAGGATAAGGTAGTCATACCTAGTTAAAAATCTATCTTAAAAAAACAAAAGTTTTCTTAGCTGAAAGTACAGCGCAATAATTTATTTATTCCGACTTATCCAGAGAAGTGATGTGGAGTTTAAGTAACCTTTTAGTTTACTTATTTTTTCCTCGATACTTTCTAGAAAGTGCTCTTTGGGTTCTAGCATTTGTATGAGTTCTTTGTCCGTGGACAGGCAATCCATAAGAATGTCTATAACCACGATAACAACCAATATCAGAAAGACGTTTAATATTAAACGCAACTTCTTTTCTTAGGTCGTTTTCAAATGTATGAGTTTGCTCGATGATTTTGCAGATACGTGAAATCTGAAAATCATTGAGTTGCCCCATTTTGCAGTGTTCACTGATCCCAACTTGATCACAAATAACTTCTGCAGTTGCTTGATTGATTCCGTAGAGCATAGGAAGTGCATATTTGACTTTCTTATGATTAGGCAATGTTACGCCAAAAATGTACACCATGAAACTTCATCCCTTTTTTATTATTTGAGTAATGGAGTAAATGTTTCTTTTTTCTGGAAATAGGTTCCATGCACATAATCCACCGTGCGGTATCCAAAAAAGTATACACAAAGTGGATATGCTTTTAGCATTAGTCGACCATAATGCCTGTAGAACGAAGACCATCTACAAACGCTTTGATTCTACCATGGTAAAAACCTTTTAGATTTTTATCAGTTTTCCAGATTTTAAGATGAGTAAATCCTGCTTGACGTAGTTTAGATGCAAAGAAATTAGCAAGAACACCTGCACTATGTACAGTATTCCCATAAAGCTTTTCAGCAGTCTGCATTTCTTTGTCTAGAGTAGAGTAGGATAGGATGACATGCCCAGAATATGGGTCAATTACTTGACAGTAGAGATTCTTATTAGATTTATAGAGATACAAATACATAAAATTTTTTGTTCTCATATTCTCTATTTGCTTTTGCATTTTTAAAAATGTAGACATAGGAGCATATCCTTCTGTTCTATTCTGATGTTGATAAGATGCGTTTTTTGCAACGCTCTCAGCAAAGCATCAATGTCCAGGAAATCCAATAAAAACGCTAGAAATATTTTATTTCTTCTTACCTTCTTTGAGTTTGATTTTTTCATTCTCGTAAAGGATACCTTTGCCTTTATAAGGCTCTGGATATTTATAAGCGCGAATTCTAGAAGCTTCTAGATTCACTTTCTGTTTATGGATTCCACGTATCGAAATCAATGTAGGCTTTAAACATGATATTTCTATGCCTTCTGGGATAGCATGGACAATGTCGTGGCTTAGTCCCACTTTCAATGTTAGCACATTACTTTCTACTGAAGCTTTATAACCTACACCCACAAGCTCTAAGTTAGTGACGTATCCTTGAGTTACACCCAAAATCATCTGCTCTATTAAAGATCTATAAGTTCCCCAAAGTGATCTTGCTCTTTTGCTTTCATTTGCAGGAGTAAGCTCAATTTTTCCATCGTTGATTTGAATGAGAACATCAGGACGATATTCCATGCTTAAGGTACCTAAAGGTCCTTTGACAGAGAAATTTTGTTCACTATGTTTAATCTCGATACCTTCGGGTACTATAATGGGCACTTTACCTATACGAGACATAGGGTATTTCCTTTGATTCGGTAAACGTATTCCGTTCATGAGAAATATGTATCAAAAAAACTATCGAATATAACAGAGTACTTCACCACCAACACCAAGAAGTTTTGCTTCGGTGTCGTAAAGAATTCCTCTAGAAGTAGATAGTATGAGATTTCCAAGACCATTTTTGACAGGTTTAATGTCGCGTACTGACCAATAGACACGCTTTCCAGGGCTAGAGATACGCTTTAGTTCTTGAATGACACTACCTTTATCTGTGTATTTAAGTTGTACGGTTACTTTGATTCGATCCTCTTGAGACATCTCATATCGATAACCTCTGATATATCCACCCTTTCTAAGCACGTCTAAGACGCGTACGCAAAATTTGGATGTATCAAAAGTTAGAGTAGCTAAATTTGCTTGAGAAGCATTATTAATGGAACTAATCATATTGCTTAATGATACAGTCATTCTATGAATCCTCTTTTTTATCGTAGCATGATAAAATTTTTATCCAATCTAACAGTGCACGACAATCTTAATACATTCTACCAGCTGGATTTTTTCACGCCTGGAATTTGTCCTGTAGAAGCAAGTTCTCGGAAACAAAGACGTGACATTTTAAACATCTGATAAACTGCACGGCTACGGCCTGTGAGTACACATCTATTTCGTACGCGAGTTGCTGAACTGTTTTTTGGAAGAGCGTCTAAACGCATAAAAGCCTCATTTCGAACAGATTCAGGTAAGCTCTGATTATAAAAAATCGCTTTTAACTCTGCACGTTTTGCCTCATACTTTTTAACTAAATCGCGAATTTTTTTATCTTTTAATGCTTTATTCTTTGTCATAGGTTTCCTTTTGTTTCACCATGAATTTCTATTTCAATAGCAATGTCCGCAACGGGAATGTACAAATGCTGCAGTGATCAAATGATTCTCAAAGAGAATCTAAAAGCAGTCTACAACAATTGTTTAACTTTCACCATAGAGATTTTTTATTCTATTCTGAAAATGGTAACTGAAAGGCACTAAGTAAACTCTTTGCCTCTTGATCGTTCTTTGCATTGGTAACAAAACTGATATCAATACCATAAGAGCGAGGCATTTTTCCATATTGAGATTCTATCTCAGGAAATACAATGACATCAGAAAGTCCCATGGAGTAATGACCTTCTCCATTAAAACTTTTCCATTGAAGAGGTTTAAGATCTTTGACACGAGGCAATACAATTTGTATCAGTTTATCTAGGAACTCATACATTCTATCACCTGTGAGTGATACTTTGCATCCAAGGATAGTGCCTTGTTTGAGTTGATAAGATGCAACAGATTTTTTGGATCTATTCACGGTAGGTCTCTGTCCAGAGATTCTCTCTAATGCGACCATACCAGATAAAATATGTTTTTTATCCTGAAGAACATCTTTTACACCCATATTAATGACAATCTTTCGCAGATTTGGGACTTGCATCACATTTTTATAGGTATGCTTAAGTGCTAGATCAGGTCGTACCACCTGCTCATAGTACTGTTGTAAACGGTTCATAGTATGTCCTAGGTTTTTATTTTTACCCTAGAGAAATAGGATTCATCCAGAGAGAACACTTTGGAGAATTGGGTTCCCCTATATTTTCGTTGAATCAGGAATCCTATTATCTAAGTATGCTTAGAAAGGCTTTCAAATCATAAGACTAAATCACGTGGGATGCTAGAGATATCACGCGAAGCATATTCTTTTGTCTGAGTTCTTTTGTTACAGGTCCAAAGATACGAGTACCAATTGGCATATTCTGATTATTGAGCAAGACTACTGCATTAGAATCAAATTTAATTTTCTCACCAGTTTCTCGAACAATACCTTGCTTAGTACGTACGATAAGGGCTCTTTGAACTTCCCCTTTTTTAACTTTTCTATTTGGAAGTGCTTCCTTTACAGAAACAACAATAATGTCTCCTACTGTAGCAGAACGACGTTTTGATCCTCCTAGAATTTTAATGCACTGGACTCTTTTTGCACCAGAATTATCTGCTACTTTTAGATTTGTTTGGAATACGATCATACAGCTCTCCTTTCTTTTGAAGTAGTGGTTATATACTTAGTGGCGATGGGTAACTTAGAAGCTCCTGCTTCTAGTGCAGTACGTGCTAACTCTGGTGAAATTCCATCGATTTCAAATAGCACTTTACCAGACTTCACTCGGCACATCCAATAATCTACAGAACCTTTTCCTTTTCCCATACGGACTTCGGCTGGTTTTGCTGTTACTGGAATATCTGGATAAATACAAATCCATAATTTTCCAATACGTCGCATTTTTCTAGAAATCGCAACTCGACATGCTTCAATTTGCCTTGCTGTAATTCGAGCAGGTTCCAGACTCATGATACCGTGGCCTCCAAAATGAAGAGTCCCACCGTTAGACTGAATACCACCCACTCTACCTTTTTGGTATTTACGATACTTTGTTCTTTTTGGGCTTAACATAGGTAGTCACTTTTCTTTGTAATTTCATCAATATCTTTCATATATTGTCTTTTTTGATGTACCAAAATACTCAAGTGAGACTAGATAAAAAACATTTAATGTTCATTCTATTGATTACTTTCTCTCGGAATCAAAACATATCCAAACCTTGATGCCGCAAACGCCATAAATTGTATAAGCACGAGCAGCTGCGTAATCTATTGACGCATCTAATGTATGAAGAGGAACTTGTCCTTCTTTAACCCATTCTGTACGAGCAATATCTTCTCCGTTAAGACGTCCTGAGCATTGTATTTTAATACCTAGGACTTTTCTAGTCTTTGAATCCATCACTGATTGCATAGCTTTCTTTAGTACTACTGCAAAAGGGCTTCTTTCTTCTAATTGACGCGCAATATCTTTTGCTAAAAGCATTGCATTCGATGTGGTAGGCACTTCGTTAATTAGTAAAGATACTGATCCTCTTGTCATCTTTTCTAGAGTGCTCTGCACTGCTGAGATATCTACCGATTGGTTTCTCTTTTTTACCTGCTCTGAGAGGGTTAAAAAAATACTGATCCTTTGTGGATTTCTTTGAATGGTACAACCCCCCACCAATACACCAGTCTTCTCATACACCGCTTCCAGATATTTTTGTATCTGAAGATCTTCGTGAATAAGTTGGGTATAGTTGGTATGGCTATGCCAACGTGAATTCCAGGAACGATTCACTCCTAAACGAAATGAAATTGGATTAACTTTTTGTCCCATGAATATATCCTTTTCTTACCATGGTAATCAACACAAAAAATTCATACACATCTTTGAGTTTTCAAAAAAGAAATTTGTACTCAGTTTATTGAATATTGGCTGATCCTGATAGGAGACGTACTCCGTCAAATTACTTCTTCTTATGAATTGCAGTCTTGCGTGTAGGAGCAAATTCTCCAAATTTATGTCCAATCATCTCTTCTGTAACAGACACTGTTACAAATTTCTTACCATTGTAAATGTCAAATTGAGACCCTAAAAATTCTGGGATGATCATAGTATCTCTTGACCAACTTTTTATTTTTTGTTTTGCTTTGCGCTTTACTTTTTCTAGTAAGTCTAAGCTAACATAAGGTCCCTTCCAGATAGATCTAGTCATATAACTTCCTTTTCGTTTAAATAACCTAAAAATATACTGTAAACAGTAACTCCTAGATAAGGTGTCCATATTTTTTATAAGACAGCATTTTGTCTACAATATCTAGTATGATCGCATTGTATGGTAGGCATGTTATGTATACAAACGTCAAAATACTAATCGAATTCATACGAATAGATAGTATGAAAATTTCATTACTTAACTCTTCTCTTGACGATGTATTTGTCTGTTGCAAGATTATGTCTTGTCTTCATACCTTTTGTTGACCATCCCCATGGAGTTACAGAAGGTCGACCACCTGAAGTTTTACCTTGTCCACCACCATGTGGGTGATCAACTGGGTTCATGGCTACACCTCGAACAACAGGACGTCTTCCGAGCCATCGAGATCTACCTGCTTTCCCTAAATTAATATTTTTATGATCAAAATTTGATACGGAACCGATAGTTGCTTTGCAATCTAAAGATATCAATCTTAATTCTCCAGACACAAGTCGAACCATTCCATAACCATCTTCATTCTTCTTAATTAACTGAGCTTGAGCTCCTGCAGCTCTACAAAGTTGACCTCCACGACCTGGGGATAGCTCGATATTGTGGATTGTAGTACCGACTGGAATATTTTTTAGAGGTAAAGTATTTCCAATTTGAATATCTACAGATTGCCCAGATACTAGGTTTTGTCCTAATTGAACTCCATTAGGAGCTAGAATATAAGATAGTTGATCATTTTCGGATTGCACTAAAGCAATAAATCCTGTACGATTTGGGTCATACTCTAATCGAACTACTTTTCCTTCGGTAAATGAGTTTCTTTGAAAATCTATAAATCTATATTTTCTTTTATGGCCACCACCTCTATGGAAAGAAGTAATTCTTCCCAAATTGTTTCGTCCTCCAGATTTGTGTATACCTTTAGTAAGGCCTTTAATGGGTTTTCCTTTCCAAAGGAGAGGCTCTGTGACGGTTTTTAGCTCTCTTAATGAAGGAGTTACCGGTTTATAAGCTTTTAGAGTCATTTGAATTGTTCCTTTTTCTACACCCGATATAAAAATATCATTTTGGTAGTTTTGGTACCTATCATAAGGATTGAGAACTCTACGTAGAATATCATGCGTTTGTCTCTACTTATGTTGATTACACAGCACTAATAGGTGAGCTTAATGAAGCTTTTCGAAGCTAGTAAATTTGACTTTAATAGATACATCATAGGAAAGACTATCTTTTAGCCAGTTTAAGAGTTCATTGAGTTTGCTATCGTCTATATTTAAGATATTAACGGATTTTGCATAGGTACGGATTTCAAACTGTTCACGAGATTTCTTATCAATGTGAGGAGATCTAAGAACAGTGAAAACTTTCTTCTTCATAGGAAGGGAGCTTGCACCTTTAACTTCTAATCCATGTGCGTTTTTAGCTAGCAGCTCAATGGTTTGATGGACTGATTCTATATTATTTGATTGTATACGCAATGTACAAGTCACTAAATTAGTCATAGTTTTGCTCTTTCTTTTCTTACCATTGTTTATGATAGATATGGTCTAAGATCTTCATGGTGCATCTTATAAAAGTAGCACCATGAAGTAAAGTCTATAAATATCTAGTCTGGGAAATGCATCTTAACCCATTTCCCATCAAGAATCAACAGGATCATTATCCAAGGAGTTTTGTGACAACACCAGCACCGACAGTCTTACCACCTTCACGGATTGCAAATCTCAATCCTTGAGTCATAGCAATCGGAGTGATTAATTCTGCTTGGAAAGTAATATTATCTCCAGGCATAACCATTTGTACTCCTTCTGGTAACATGATATTTCCTGTTACGTCAGCAGTACGGAAGAAGAATTGAGGACGATAGTTTGTAAAGAATGGTGTATGTCTACCACCTTCTTCTTTACTTAGTACATATACTTGAGCTTCAAACTTAGAAGATGTCTTAATGCTACCTGGTTTGCAAATGACTTGACCACGAACAACATCATCGCGTTTAACACCACGAAGAAGTAATCCAACGTTATCTCCTGCTTGACCTGCGTCTAAGAGTTTATGGAACATCTCAATACCAGTACATGTTGTCTTAGTATTTTTATTTAATCCAAGGATTTCGACTTCTTCTCCAACCTTAATCATACCTTGTTCAACTCTACCTGTTACGACAGTACCACGTCCTGCAATAGAAAATACATCTTCTACAGGCATAAGGAATGGTTGATCTACTGGTCGATTTGGTTGTGGGATATAGCTATCTACAACTTCCATCAATTTTAAAATTGCATCTCTGCCAAGTTCTGGATTTTTTCCTTCTAGAGCCATTAAAGCAGAACCACGAATAATAGGAGTGGATTCTCCTGGGAATTCATAGGTATCTAAGAGCTCTCGGATTTCTAATTCCACAATTTCTAACATTTCAGGATCAGTTACCATATCTACTTTGTTTAGGAATACCACAAGTGATGGAACGCCGACTTGTCGAGCAAGAAGAATATGTTCACGAGTTTGTGGCATAGGTCCATCAGATGCAGAGACAACTAGAATAGCACCATCCATCTGTGCAGCACCAGTAATCATGTTTTTTACATAATCTGCGTGACCAGGGCAATCAATATGTGCATAGTGTCTATTTTTTGTTTCATACTCAACGTGAGAAGAAGAAATGGTAATACCACGTGCTTTCTCTTCTGGGGATTTATCGATTTGGTCATATGGAGTATATTGTGCACCTCCAGTTTCTGCTAAAACTTTAGTAATTGCTGCAGTTAGGGATGTTTTACCATGATCGACGTGTCCAATAGTACCGATGTTACAATGTGGTTTTGTACGCTCAAATTTTTGTTTTGCCATAAATTTATTTCCTTTCTGCTTGATGATTTGTAATCATCTGTTTTGACAACATTTTTTATTGGGTATATCTATACTCTGGATCTTCTCAGATCAGAATATGTCTATTTATCCAATATATTTTCATGAAATTTTATTTGATGGAAATACTCAAAAAGACTCACCCTCGAAGGATGAATCTCCAATCAGGCAAGTAACCTGAAAGGACCATTTAAAATAGTCTTCATTATGAATATGCTATACCGAGTACTTTGAACCGCAATGATTCATATCTACTCAAAGTAGAACTTTGCATTGTTTCTTCCATGCAATTGGTATTTCAGGTCGTCATTCAAATGAAGAACCCGAAATACCAACTTACAAGAAAAAGGAACTGGGTGGCCCCATATCCAAAGGATACAGGGCCACCCATACTCGAGATGAGTCGATTCTTGTCTTCTTAAAGAGAAATCAACTCAGAAAAGGTTATTGTCCACCCCACCAATAAATGGAGACAAACAAGAATAACCATACAACGTCAACAAAGTGCCAATACCATGCAGCTGCTTCGAATCCTAAGTGATGTGTTGTAGTGAAATGGTATTTAATTTGTCTGATCAAGCACACAGCTAATGCACAAGTTCCTACAAATACGTGGAATCCGTGGAATCCTGTAGCCATGTAGAAGCTAGAACCATAAACACCATCAGAAATAGAGAATGGAGCAGTCATATATTCAAAAAGCTGTAAACCTGTGAAAACAACAGCTAATGCGATAGTGAGAATTAAAGCAACAATTGCTTCTTTTCTGTAGCCAGCAACAATAGCATGGTGTGCCCAAGTAACAGTAGCACCAGATGTTAAAAGGATAAGAGTGTTCAAGAATGGTACTTCCCAAGCATTCATAGGTTCAATTCCTAATGGAGGCCAGATAGCACCGATTTCAATTGCAGGTGCTAAGCTTGCATGGAAATATGCCCAGAAGAATGCAAAGAAGAACATTACCTCAGAAAGGATGAACAAGAGAACACCATAGCGAAGACCTGTTTGGACTTGCTTTGTGTGATTACCTTGATAAGTAGATTCACGAACAATATCTCTCCACCATACAAACATAGTATAACCGAGTAAGGCAAAACCTAAGAAGAAAGTAATTCCACCGTTCTCATAAGAGTGCATATAGAGAACACCACCAATAACCAATACAAATGATGCGACAGATGCAAATAATGGCCATGGGCTTGGATCTACGAGGTGAAATGGATGTCTTTTAACATTTAATTCGGACATAAAGGATTTTCCTTTTCTTTTATTATCTTGTTTCTTAAATTTTATGAATGTTGATACATATCATAGAACATTTTGAGAAGCTACTTACGTTGTTCATGCATCTCACTGCGATAATCATCAACGTGTTTAATCATGAATGACACCAAGAGATGCACGGGTACTAATTATTGGGATACAAATTAGTATTATCTTTTTTAAAAGATCCATACGTAAAGATTGCTGCAAAATAAACCTAAAGCGGAGAAGCTTATTCTCAACCGTTGATAGATAGTTTACGTATCCAAAATGAACAGTTGAGGTAAGAGGCTTAGAACAATTTTCTAAGCCTCTTACCTTAATATAACTTCAGCTTCATGAGATTTGTCTAAGCTTTCTGCTTTTGAATTCTGAACTATACGATGCATCGATCTAAGTGTATGTCAAAAATATATCTTATGACATGGATCCAGAGAAAGATTCATTTACACTTCTATCTTTTGTGCGCATAGAAGACTTCTAAGCGTATCCACTTTTTACGAAGTGACCCCTTCTGGGGGATTATACCATGCCGTAAGAATTACGACTATGCCTTTAAGGGACTATGGTCGATCCAAAAAGATAGAAGATCGAATGCAGTACATAACAAAAAGATAAAATTGAAAATTCTATCTTGCTTCTATTATAGCACGAAGTTATATTTTGTTATCCTGATTGAAATCATCTACCGTAAAAAAGGTATATGACAGAGTAATGGTATCGATATCATCCATCTTAGGATCATCAAGGAAATCTTTTTCTATGAAAAAGAATACCGGCATATCGATCGATTCGTGACTTTTTAACATTTGTTCGTCAAAACAGAAGCATTGTATTTTATTAAAGTAAATACCTGCCTGTTGTGGTATTACATTGTATGTCGATATCCCTACAATGGCATGATCTGTTGGATTGTGTGCTTCATAAAATGCTAATGCACTTTCTCCCACGAGTACTTTCATTTCTTTCTGTACAGGAAGGAATTTCCAAGGCATCCCACTAGCAACATCAGCATTAAACTTAATAGTTAAGATACGTTGCGGTATTTCTGTATTCAGCATAGGAGGCACATAATCTATGATTTGAGTCGTACCACCATATCCTGTCATTTGACAGAAGATACGATAGAGAGGCACTGATGCATAGGACAGAGCAAGCATAAGAAGCACGACAGCAACTATATAAATTACCCATGTATTTCGATTCTGTTTCATCAATTGATCCTTTTCTATAAAATAGTCCTTCTTTAAGATGACTATATTTTTATGTATACATGAGGTTGATTCAACAAATAGTATAGCTAGAGGAAAAAACTCTCTTCTAGAAGATTTAGAATTTTAAATGGATCTTTATGGTGTCGTTGCAGTATCCTTACTACCACCATCA
>Ga0066429_1000263_pt1 | contig 16268 bp, 11 predicted proteins | sample LakWasMet43_HOW7_2_FD_59517 | JGI IMG/M metagenome (GOLD analysis project Ga0066429, IMG submission 59517) | Freshwater sediment methanotrophic microbial communities from Lake Washington under simulated oxygen tension - Sediment Metagenome 43_HOW7 | ecosystem: Environmental > Aquatic >...
GTGCGCGTAGGGCGAGATCTGCTGGAACAGATGCGATTTGCCTGTCCCGCGTGGTCCTAGTTCCACCAGGTTGTAGTTACGTTCGACGAACGGCACCATGCGCAGGAACAGCGCATCCTTGGCGCGATCGGACAGGGTTTCGGGCTCGAAGCCCACGCTCCGTAGCAGAAAGTCGCGCCACTCGTTCGATGTGAACTGATTTCGCCCCGTTGATAGTACCTCCAATACCTCACGCTTAGAGAGCTGTATGGCGCGCAATGCCTCCACACCGAAGGGCCTGCCGCCTTTTTCTTGAGCAATCGAAGCGTCGTAGCCCAAAGTGACCTCGGCATAGAAACCGCCGGTCAGCATTCGCTCATTATCCTTCACCATTTCCGGGGTCAGCCTCACGTCGTTTAGCCGCAGACTGGGCAAACTGGCGACGTATGAGTCGGTCTTTGCGTCCAAACGCGCCGTAATAATGTCGATGATTTTGACGGAACCAGATTCGCGGGCTCGTGCCTTGAACAACTCTTCTTCCCCCGCTTTCACTGTTCGCGAGCCGAGTTGTCGCTGCACGATGTCCAGTCCTTCCTGAATCTCGGCTTCGTCCGTCGTCGCGCAATAACGCCCAAGCAGAAACTCGACGACATAGGTTGGCACTGGAAATTGTCGGCTGAAAGTGCGGACGAGGTCCTTGCGTACCACATAGCCTTCGAAGGCTGTTGTGGCTTTGCGATCCAATTCATCGAGTTGCATCATCATTCTCCTACGGTGGTCACTTGCTTTTGCAACACTTCATCATCCGCACCAAGTACCACGACGACGGCAGCCACACCCATGAATTCATCATCAGCCACTGCTAAGCTAGCTTTACCACCTGCCAGCGATTTAACGCTGGCAGCGATAGAACTCGATGCCAAGGCCGCTTTGCTGCGAATATCGACCTTCTGCTCATCAGAAGCGCCGTCGACTACAACAGTGCAGCGCAGCCCCTTCCAGGTTACCGATTGAATGGTGACAGAGGTCGTCGGTCCGGTTGTGCCAATGCAGTCCAGTTGCAACACGGGAACCAGGCACTCTTGCAGGCTGATGCCGCCATGGGCGTACTCGGCCCCGGCGAAGAAGCTAGACACACCTGGTGCATATGCGATCTGCACATCCTTGCACCAGTCCCAGCCGAAAGTCAGCGGGGTCCCATGCGCGCTGCCCTTCAGTACAGCGCAGCGTCCCCAGCGAGTCTCAGCCTGGTGCTTGGGCAACTCCGATTTGGGCAAACCACCTGGCATTAAAAGCCATCCATGGTCGGTGACGATACGGATGTGCTTCCAACCCGCATCGCAAAGTTCGCTGACGCGCTCGACGACCTGGTTCAGCTGGGTATCAAGGTCACGTGCCAAGCGCAAACCATGCTCATGTCCGTAATGGTCCAGGTCGCCAGCCTCAGTCCAGGCCTGCCCTTGCGGCTCACCCGTCTCATGCGTGTCCAAGGGCTGAACGCCATGTTCACTCAACAACTTGCGGAAGTTGTAGCCGGATAGCGGTTTGCCGTCCGCCGCAACCCGTGGCTCGAATTCCATATCCTCCGCCGAGCCAATAATGTGTTTAGCTACGGGCGAGCACCACGCTTTTCCAGATGCTGTGACAGAAGGCAAGCTAGTCCACCGTGCCCAAATATTAACATCGCCGAAGGCTGACAGTTGTTGCTTAAGCTGTACGGCTACGTCGTAACGCAAGCCATCGACGAAAACCGTGCACGTTCCGGGAGTTGGTATGTCTGTTTGCATAGACGGTAGACCGTCCACATCCTTGGCGGCTGCCTGTAGTCTTCGAGCCGTTTCCTCTATCCAGGGGAGGTACATTGCTCGTAGCGCCCCGCTGACCGCATCCAGGTCAGCCTTAGCATGGACACAAGCAAGCGCCCGCAGCGCCGCATAGTCGACCTGCCAGCCTGTAAGCTGGTAGCTGTTGGCGAGATCGGTAGGCGTTTGGCCAATCGGTAATGTGGCGCTACGCTGGGCTACCTCAACCAGATACTGCAGTGCAACAGCCAATGGAGAACGCCCCATGCGTGCCCAGAGCCAGGCGCGGCGCATCCCGTGCTCCTCCTCGGCCACAAGGACAGCCGCACGTGCCTGAGGTGCGTCCATCGCGGCACATGCCGACAGGGCATAACGCAACGAGGATTCACTTTGCTCGTTGACTTGGGGATACCCCGCCAATTCATCGTAATCCGGGAACAAGTCCAAATGGGGTGCGGGAAGTTTGGCGAGCAAATCAAACACATTTGGAAAGCTACCGTATGAATCCCGATACAGCTCGGCTACGGCCGCCCATTTACTCTTACCTTTGGCGAGATGCTCTGCCGCAGCCAGAATCCCATCGGCCAGCGGGTCGAAACCGAAATCCGACTTGCAGCGCTTGGCAAACACAGCCCACAGTACGTCACCCCAATCATGGCGAGTGGCTTCCGGTGCGTTCATCCACTGCAGCATGTCACGAGAAGGGTTTGGCGCCAGCAAACTCAGCAGCCACTCCGCATTGATGACTCGCCCTTTCAGGTCATCTACGTTGCATTGTACGAGTACACCTGCCTGTAAAGTTTGGCCCAATGCTTCTTGTGTAGCCTTGTCCTGTGCAACATCTAAACCCAGGCCCCCATTTTTCGATGAGAGAAAGGCACTCACTGTCCAATCCTTAGCGTTGGCCTGGCTCCAAAAGACTCCTCTATACTGCAATTCCGCCAGTGGTTGCAGGTCACGAGGACAGCTTTCGATAGCTCGCAATTCCGCACGGCTTACTCCAGGCAGGTAGACCACAGGTACACCTTCAAATTGGACCTCAGGGAGAAAGCCAGCTATCGCACATTTGAGCCAGATGGATGGACCGCTACGCTGCTCGGGGACGTACGGACCGAGAACACACAGGCTCGGCATTAACTCTTTAAGGGCCGGTAAGGCAGCCTGCCACTGGCCTTCTTTGTCTGGCCATAGAACCACTGATGCGGGTGCTGCTGTTTGCGAGTTACCCTTGGCTGTTGCCTCCAAGGCATTAATCAGAGCAGTGCTGAGTTGGCTCAGAGACTGGGTTTGCTTATTTGCACTCATTCATTGACTCCAGCAAACCCATCTCATAAAGGAAGCGTGACGGAGTCTTGCGCCAACCGTTGTAACTTTCGCCATAACTTAGCGTGAGCGTTTCAATGGTTCGAGTGATGGCAACAAAGCAGTTCCGGCGCTCTTCCTGCATCTCCCGGCTGTCATCCCCAGACTTCTTACTCTGAAACGATGGCAGCTGATCTTCAGACATTCCGACGAGATAGACATGCGCAAACTCCAACCCTTTCGAACTGTGAATAGTCAGGCAACGGACTGCGTTTGAAGGAGCTTCAGGGGTCTTGTTTGCCAGCGCAAGTTCTTGCAGAAATTGTCCCAACGACAACGAGTAAGCATCAGCTTCATCACCAATCTCGCGAATGATACTTTGCCAAACTGATCGCTCCGTTGTGTACTCAGCATACTGTTCATCATCCCCGTCTCGGGTCGCGTCTTCAACGCCATCGAAGTAAGCTAAAGCCGATTGAATAAAATCGGCGTACTGTCCTCGAACCAAAGCCAAGACGGCTTGTTGAAGCTCTTTGGGCACAGCCGGACTATCCATAACCAACGCACCAAGCGCCTCTAATTGGTCGCCATTCAACGCAGCGGAGAAACTTGCGAGGTCTTCCTCATTCGAGTCCTGCTCTACGCAGTCCGACAAAGCCTTAGTTACGGTAGATGCCAAGTCGTTGTCTGACCGGACCAGAGCCAACTTCAAGGCTGAAGTCACAAATCGCAATGGGGCACTCTCAAACTGAGACTTGCGCCGTTGTACATGGCTAGGAATCGACAACGCATCTAGCGCTTTTTGTATACGTTCCAAAAGCTTGGTGGCCCGCGCCAAGATGACAATTTCTGACGGACGCACGCCGCTCTCCAGCCTTACAGCCACAAGTTCTGCTATACCCTGCGCCTCTGACTGGTCGCTATCAAAGGCCAGAAGCTCTATTGGATTTGAGCCAGTGCCTGCTTTCATTGAGAGCAGCGGCTTCTTGTCTGGTGAGCGTTCCCCGTTGTGCACGATCAGTGCATTCGCCAGTGCAACCACCTCCGGAGGGCATCGATAGTTTTCGGGCAGTTGAATGGTGGTCAGGTCATAATGTTTTTCCAGCTCCCTTACGCGTGTCGGGCTCGCACCATTCCATTGGTAAATCACTTGGTCGTCATCGCCTACGATGAAGACGTTTGCATCCTTATCAGGAGCAAGAGCACGAAGCACCTGATACTGTGCGACATTGGTGTCTTGGAACTCGTCTACGCAGATGTAGCGGTAAACCGTTCTTAACTGCTTGCTGACACGCGGCCGGTCGCGAAGCAATTCCTCGCAGAAGTAAAGAATGGACCCGTAATCAAGGCAGTTCTGCTGTTTCAAAAGTTCCTTGTAACGGACGAAGAGGGTTTGAAGCTGTTGGCCAGCCTCGGGGTCCTTTAACAACGAAGGTATCTTAGCGTCAGGCGTGACATTTCTCAGTAGAAATTCTATGGCCGTCAGTGCTTTTTCCGCGGATACGAATTTTGTAAGCTCGTCAGCCTTGTCTTCCAACACTGACTTGATGATTCCGACACGCTCGGACTCTTCAAGGATTTCGAAGTCCGGACTCAGTCCAAAATGACTGCCATGCTGCCGCAGAATGTCCGTGGCAAATGAATGGAACGTCGTTAGTAAAACCCTGTCTTTTGCTTCTGGCACCAACTGCAGCAGACGTTCTCGCATTTCTGCTGCGGCCTTCCTTGTGAACGTTAGACAGAGAATTCGAAATGATTCTTTGCGGCCGTCTTCGACAAGTCGTGCAACACGTGAAGTAAGGGTAGCAGTCTTACCGGAGCCTGGCCCTGCCAGAACGAGGAGGGGACCAGTGTTCCACTGGGCTGCAGCGAGCTGATTTGAGTTGAGCTTATTTAAGTAGTCCATCATTGCCTCCTGGCGAGGGCTATAGCCTTGATGACAGCGCCCTTCAATGCTTTGGGGACGGAGCCTGCTCCTCGCTGACGCATTGCCTCCACCACAGCGTATGCGGCAGTCGGTTTGTCCGGAATACACTTGATGAGTTGTTCGGCGTATGCAGGGTCACCTGGAGCAACTTTCAGTTTGGCCTGTTTCTTAGCTGGAACTGCAATGGCTTCATATACATCGAGAAATCCGTTTGCAGCCAAGTAGGGTTCTATTGATGGAGCGTTGGTTAGGACCGATATGTGCCGCCAAGGGCGCTTTGGAGAATCGGGGACTCGGTCTTCAGCCTTCTTGGCGTCGCTAGCACCTTGGTCGTCGGAATCAGTTAGACAATGCCAAGAAATTCCCAGAGCGTTGGCAGCATCCAGGAAGTAGTCAATGTCGCCCAATCGGTACTCGAGACATCGAACACCAGCTTGCTCAAGGTCTAGGCCAAGCACCTCAGCCACGCCAGCGAACAGAATAGCTTCGGTTTCCCCCTCACCCAGCAGCCAACAACGGGCGAAAAACAGCTCGCCGCGAGTCCGGCGCACCAGGAAGTCGAATTTTCTTTGATCGCGGGGATTCAACGCGCCAGTGGCAATGGCCCCAACCTTGACTTGCCCTCGGGATTTGTAGATTCTTCGTATTGCGGTCAGATCGACCTCTGAAAGTAGGTCTCCCGAGTGCGTGGCAATCAGCTTCTGGCCGTCAATGTCCCGAATAGTCTTCCAAAGCGCCCTGACGGCATTAGGATGCAAGTGAGCCTCAGGCTCTTCCAGTGCAACAATGGGCTTCGATTCCTTAACCCCTTGCTTCCTTGCCAGCTCAGATTTAAGGAAGGCATCGAAGAGCATTAGTACCGTCAAACTTTGGGTGCCTTCACCATGGCGTCCAATTGGCAATCGTGCTCCAGTAGCTGAAGCGATGCTGACCTGGGTTCGATTCAACATGTCGAATACCCTCGCAGGGATAGCATCGACGTTGACGACGTCTTGCCCGCCAAGTGCTACCAACTCTTGTATCTTAGCCAAGTGTTCACGAACGCCCTTAAATGTGCCATGAGCTTCGATGATTTGGGCGTTGATGTTTTCAAGCTGCGCTTCGATGTCTACCTTGGTTGCCTCGTCAATCTGAGAGTTTTTGACGAATGGCGACCAGAACTGGGATGTGCGGGAAAACTCTTTGCCAGCATCACGCAATGCAGATAGGTAGAAAAGTGGGCGCAATTGTTGAAGGTTTGCAAGCCGCCCCCGGTTCTTCGCTGGCAACGGACTACCGACAGCATCGAGGAACTCAAACGAGGTATCTATGTCTTGCGTTACCTTCGAGTACTCAGCGCTAACACGCAATTGAACCCGGCTTTGGTCGTCTGGTGGTACGAGTGCAATCACGCCACCGTCGCCTCCAAGCCGCTGTTCAACCTCGTCGGGCCACTCACCGGCTGTCTTTTCCTCAAATGTCAGCGTGATAACGATGGGGGGAGCCGTGCTAGGGTCCGCTGTACGACTGTCAAAGTGCAGGTCAAATTCCTCGAACGGTGAAGCACGGCCTGACGAGCGTAACGAAGACAGGCTTGCGCGCAAGGCATGCAGTACGGTGGTTTTCCCGCAGTTGTTTTCACCAACCAGTACTGTTGTGGGCGCTAGATCTAGCTCAAGTGATTTGATGCCCCGGTAGTTTTCAATTTTTAGGTTGGTCAATAGCATCAAGCCTTTCCTCTGGCCGCACGTTTTTCCGCCACTGTTAAATGATGGTCATTGATACGGTCACCCTTGAATTGGTGGAACCACGGTGCGCTTTCCACATCCTTGCCGCGGTCCTTGTCCCAGGTGATGTTGAGCTTGGGCTTCTTGTTGTGGCGGAGCACCTCGGCCGTCATGAAGGGGCGGATGTTCAGGCGCACGCCGTCGTTGAGGTCGGGGTTCCAACCGATGGGCTGCGCGGCCAGCGGCTTCCAGCGCACGAAGATGTCGAAGGGTGGCTCGCCTTCCAAGATGAGCTCCAGGCGACGCTTCAGGTCCTGGGCGGCTGCCAAGCGGGTTTGGGCGCCGTCGACGCCATCGCGCACGCCAGTCTCCTGCTGACGAATCCAGTCGCCCAGGTAGGTATGGATCAGGCGCTCCAGGTTCTTGGCGTCGAGCTGGTGATAGTTGACCAGCGCGCCAAAACCGTCCTTAAGGCCGTCCCACACATGCCAGATGAACGGACGGTGGTGGAAGCGCTTGGCGTGCTGCTCGAAGAACTTGTCGCGTAGCCAGACGTCCAGACCATTGCCAGCGCAGTCGGCATCAGCCATTAACTTGTCGAGCACGGCGGGCTTCCAACTGCCAGGTTGCACAGTCTCCAAGGCGGCAATCAGCAGCTGGAGCAGGCGGTCGTGCGCGGGCGCCTCGCCGCGCACCGAAGGCAGGCAGACGATGCCGTCGTCATCGGTGTGCTCGGCCAGCTTTTCGCAGAGAGCAATCCAGGTGCGAGCCTCGTCGGCCAGTTCCATGTCCGTGTCGGTTTCGGCCGGCCAACGGTAGCCGGCCAGCCGTGCAACTGCCACTTGTAGTGGGTCGGTAGCGGGCTGAGGGTGGCCGTGGAACAACCACTGGGTTGAGTCATCTGAGTACGGTCTGGGAAGGCCGTTTGGGTAGCGTTCAGCAGCAACTTGCTCCCAATGGGGCAAGTCGAAAGGAACTCGCACCAAAGTGGCCGTGGCGATGCTCATTTTTTGATTGACCCGTCTCAGCGCTGAAATGTAATCATCGCTCTCACAGTATGACCAAATGGCCGATAGGTGGTTTTCTGACTTTGGAATGACTACCGCGGTAATTTTATCGTGAATTGCTCCGGTATATATGGAGCGAGGTATGTATCCCATTTGGCCGACCAAGATGCCGGTTTTCCCCCAAGCTCGATGCCCCTGGATTCTCGCTCCTTCGAAACGGGATAATTCGCCGGAACCGCCACTCCAGTGGATGACGTTGCTCATTCCATCGAATAAACCTCCCGATTTCGGTACTCCAGCGAAGAAACTCCATTCGAAGCTAGGTCCCACCTCCCAGAATCCCCTGACAAAGCGCTCACCGTCTCCAGTCGAAAGACCTTCGACACTAAATGCAAAATCACTGAGCATTGATGCTGAGGATATCTTTTCCAAAGAAATAACAAAGTCGGGGTTTCCAATTTGCTCTAAATGATTTGTCTGCGTCAAAGTCCCTACTTTCATGTAGGTCGCTTTTTCTGATGGACTACGCTGCCGGCTGGCGTCTATTCCAACTATAGAACGACTCGCAAGCGACTTCTTGCCTGATGAATTAGAACTCTTCCCAACCCCAATTAGGCATATGTTGGTGATGTTTCCTGGGCCAGAGTCAAATGCTTCAGCACCACCACCAAGCTTCACCAGATGGCTTATGTGAAAATTCTTCAAAAGTGTTTCCCGTTGCGGCCTGTAACCGTTGAGAAACAGCCAATTCTGAGTCATGACTACCTGGGCAAGACCTTGTCCATTGTCCGCTACGAGTTCAAGGCACCTCGCAAGAAAAACGTTAGCCAAGTCGGCTTTTGCTTCCGTATAGTGTGTCTCACAGTATGCTCTCAGTTCGACGCTTTGCTTTCCGCGCGCTAGGTAAGGCACATTGGTAACAACGAGGTGATAACGCCCATCCAGTAGCCGAGCAGCATCCAGCAAGCCCTTGGCGGTGAGCGCTAAGTCCCAACCGTCGTCCTGTAACTCGCTGGCCTGCCCCCACAGCGTCGCCGGTCGCTCCGTCGCCAATGCGCGCCCCAGCAGGTCGCGCAGGGTGTCGAATCTGGATGTAGCCAAGTCGTTCTTCAGCACACCTGCAGGGTCCAGCAAGCTGCCCAGCAGTGGCGCCTGAGCAAAGCTGGCGTGCAGCAGCTGCAGTTCCTGCCGTATGAATGCAGCATTGGGCCAGTCGTCCGGCACTAAGGCCATCCAATCCTCAGGCTTTGCCGCCACCTTCAGCCCGCAGCAGGCAATCTGCGGAGCGGCCATGTCGGCGCGTACACCCAGTGGGTCGCCGTTCTCGTCCGGGAAGCGCCATGCCGCCAGGGCCAGCGCAAAGACGGCGATTTCCACGCAGCGGGCGTCAATCTCCAGCCCGTGCAGGTTGTCAGACAGCACAGTATCCACCGCGTCCATCACGCTCAAACCCTCGGAGACCATGCGCATGGGTACCAGCAGCAGGAAGGCGGCCACCAGGAAGTGGCCCGAACCGCAGCAGGGATCCAGCAGCTTGAACTCGTCCAGCCGATCGGGCCAGCCCTCGAACTTGCCGGCGGCAGGCGTTCCGTCCGGAAGCATGCGCAGGTAGGTCAGCGGCACCGGGCAGGTCTTGCCGGGGTGGCGTGTCACCCACCAGGCGCCCAGCGAGTTGTGGAGCAGGAAGTCCACCATGTACGGCTCGGTGAAGAGCTGGGTGACGGCGGGCAGCTCGTCCGCACCAATCTTCACCTCCGAGGCGTTGACCTCGTCCTTGCGCTTGGCCTGCCAGAACTGGTAGACCCAGCCCAGGCTGTCGCTGGCCTTGAACACATCGGCCGGCAAGCCGGACAGCAGGCGCTCCAGCTCGCGCTGATGCTCGGGCGCGAAAGTCAGCTCGAACACCGGGTTTTGCGGCTTGAATACCTGCGGCAGCATGCGGGCAGCCAGCTTGCCGGCCAGTTCCCAGTGGCTCTTGGCACCCATAGTCATATCAGGGTGGTTGTCCACCATGTCGCGGCAGTCGTCCAGCGACACTGGCGCCCCCGGTTCCCACAACAGCAGGCCGTTCTCGGCCAGGAAGCGGGCGAACAGCATGCGGTGCCAGTGCTCGTAGGCCACTTCCCAGATTAGGTGCCGAATGCCCTCACCCCCGGCCCCTCTCCCGGAGGGCGAGGGGAGGAATGTGTCACCTAAAGCGCGGCCGTGGGCGCGCAGCCGGCGGCGCAGGGCCTTAAGCTCATCGGTCAGATAAACGGGGGCCTTCGCTTCACCTACGCCAATCTGAGTCAGGGCCGCGTGAGCAGCTTTCTCGGCGACCTCGCGGGCTGTCTTGACGGTGTTTTCAAGCTGGGTGCGCAGGAATTTAGCAAGCGGTTGATTATTGTTGCTGTTCATTATTTTTATTAGTCAGATCCAAGATTGCGTTCGCGGTAGAACTTAGCTTCTTTCCAACCTTCCATTTGGTGTGAGAAGGGTCTCCATTGGCCTGGACGAAACAATCTTGCGATGTATTCATGTGCCGAGTCGGGTTCCCAGCTATAGCGTTCAGAGAATCGATCTAAAAATCCAAGAAAATGAAAATAAGCTTGAGGGGAGACCTCACTCCACAGTTGCTCGCCGACGTAGTCACCATTCAAACCTTCGTACTCGACGAGGCGGCGATGAAGCTGCAACATGAACTCTTCAAGCACTGCAACTACCTCATCTCGCTCCATCGATAGGTTATCCGCGACTTCTGAGGTAATATCTTTGGTATTTATCATAGCGCTACCGGTCCCTGTTTCAGTTTTGCATTCAGCAAAGCCTCAACTTCCAACAGCCAAGCCTTGAGCTCTGCTTCATCATTTAGGGTGCGTTTGGGCAGTGCCACATGGACCACGTTGGGTTTAAGTAATTGGATAGCCGCGTGTCTGGCGGCCTCGAAGCGGTTGGGCAGTGCTTGAGTTCTGGAAATCCAATGATCCAGGTCGCAGTCGTCCAGGGCGTCCTGCAACTGCTCCGGTGTGCCAACTTGCAGCTCGCCAGGCCCAGAAAGGTTGTGCTTGGCGCAGAGGTCGGCGCGTTGCGCTTCGCTCAATTTGTTCCAGTCAGCATCCGCCTGTAGTTGGGCTTGCTGCTGTTCGAAGGTTTGCTGGAAGGCCGCCAGCTTGGCGTTCAGCGCTTGGCGCAGCAGGTCCACAGTTTTGTCCAACAAAGGCCGCACCGGGTCTGGCTCGGCTAACAGGCTGCGCTGCGCCTCAATGGCATCAACTTCGGTCTTCAACGTGGCGTAAGGGCTTAATGCCTTCGCGTGGCGAAGTAGCTCAGTTAGTTTGCGCCACTCAGGCAGGCGCTTGGCGATGTCTTCGGCCGTTTTGGTCCAGGACTTGGATAGTCCAACCAGCTCGTCGTAGCGGGCAAACAACTCCAACAGTTGAGCGTTGCCGGTTTGGGCCTCGATGGCTTCGATGGGCGTCAGCTTAGGCGCTTCGGGCGCAGGCGCCTGGCCGCCGGCCTTGGAGGCTTGCTCTCGCAATTTGACCAGCAGCGTCGGCACCTTGGTCAGTTCTTCCTTGGGCTGGCAAGGCACGCCGACGGCACTGAATAGCGAGCGAATCTTAATGAATTGCGGCGGCGTAATGTTTACGCTCTCGCGCTGGAAGCTGGTCTGGGTCAGCTTGGCACGGTCTAAACTCCTGACATCGACGGCCTTGGACGCCGTATCGGTAGCTTTAATATGGCCCGCTGCCAACATGGCATATAGGGTGCCGTCGATGGCATCTCGGGGCCAGCCATACGGCGGCGCCTCGAAGTTGTCGCGAATCTCCGAACCCTTCTTACCCGGGCCGATGAAACCCAGCAGCTTCTGGCAGACCGGGTGCTTGTCGGCCTCTTGGGTATGCCCCACGGCCTTCATCGCCTCGAGATTACCCTTACGCGCTTCGTCGAGCACCTTGCTCCAGTGGTCGTGGTCGGCCGCGTCGAACTGGCTGTACAGGCGAATGGCGGACGACTTCGAAGCCCGATTGATGCGATCCGCCAAATCGTTGCCATCGACGGCTTCCTGACCACCCGCCTGAAATACCCGCACACTGGCGAAGAGTTGGTCGAGCAGTTCGGCCAGTTCCTTCTCGGCGGTGCGTTGCCGGCTTTCCATCGAACGCTGGGCATCGCGGCCCTCTTCGGTAGAAGGACTGCCCTTCTTCTGCAGTGTGGTGCGTGCCGCTTCCAGTGCCACGATGGCGTTGGTCAGCTCGGTTTTATGCTGAGCCGGCAAGAAAACGAACAACGTCGGGTTATCGGAACTCTTGGCCTTGGCTTCAGCAATGACGGATTTCTCTTCGGTCTGCCAGCCATCCTGAATCCACAGGTAGAGGTTCTTATCGTTGTCCTTTGGCAGACTGTCGTCATAGGTCGGAGTTAAACGGCGTTCGACATTATCTTTTCCCTGTACGACGCGGACCTTCTTCAACACCTCACCGAAACGAGACTTGAGCAAGTCGGCACGTTTCTGCTCCACACGCTGGGGGGCAGCCTTGAGTTCGGCCTCTTGCGCTCGGAATTCGTCGTACCAAGCACTGGATTCACGTGTCTGCAGGCGATACTCGGTGCCGTTACCGCCTGCAAGGGCCATTACGAGGCGGTCTTTGTTTTGCAGCTCGTCTAGCAAATCGGGCAACTTTTTACGCAGTTCAGAGGAACCAGCGGATAGATCGGTAACCAACAGGTCGGCCAGCGCGTCCTCGGTGGCTTTCAAACCAATGTCCATCGCGGCATCGGCGGGCAACTTGTTGATGAGGTAGATGAGTTTGAGTAGCTTAGCCTTGAGTTGAGCACTGTTATCGCCAGCGGCAAAGCGCTGGACGTTCTCAAATACTTCCTTGGGTAGTTGAGCGGTCGAAACCAAGTTCGCCGCAATCTGATCGTAAAGAAAATCGCCAGAGACTACGTGGCCCAGGGGGGCTTCCGCGGTAGCCAACACCGCTTCATGTACCACCCGCAACTGGCTGCGGAGCTGTGAAACCGTGCCAGTGGTGTCAATGGTCCTTAGCACACGTTCCCAGAAACGTCGACGCACCGGTAGCAGCGGGTAGTCCGAGGTTAGTACGTCTTCGTCGTCAGTGACGTGCTCGAGCTTGGTGCCGCGCAGATGACGCGAGATTTCGCCCAGGTTGTCACGCCACACTTGCTCCACTTCCAACTGGGCCGATGGCTTCTTAGCCAAGATGATTTGACGGGTGACATTCTCGACGTCCCAGTCGCCCAGCATGACCTGAACGGGAAAGCGTCCCATCAAGCGCTGCAGATTGGGCATGCCGGATAGCGCTGACTGGCCGGTACCGACAAACAGCAACTTGCCATTAAAGTGCTTGCTAAGGGTCTCGGTGACTTCCTGAACTTGGAAGGCCTTCTCGGCATCGGTACCGATATACTGCTGCACTTCGTCCAGCACAATAAGCGTCAGCGGGAACTTACCATCTTCGGCAAGTGCAGTTTCGATAGTCGAAGTCATCTGTTCGCTGGTGATGTCAGTGACCTGCGGAAACTGCTCTTTAAGCAACTTGCGGGCGTCAGCCTCTGTGTGCGCGAGGTCCGGTCTGATCTTTAGCAGCGCCTTGGCCAGATGGCTAGACACATACATGTGTGGCAGCTCTTTCGCCAAGGTGCGCCCGGCCGAGTTGAGCTCAGATTCGACCAGGCTCAGGATGTCTTCGCGTTTCAGCCACAAGACTAATTGCGCCTGATTATACTGCTCAGGTAGACCCTTGGACTTGAACACTATGCCCAGCAATGCCAGACGTACTTTGTCACCAGCTCCAGCGCCAAGCTTACCAGCAGCAGCATGCAAAGCTCCGTAACGCTTACCTTGCGTGCTGAGTTCCTTTAGGTGTTCGAACACGCCGGTAGGCAATTTGGCTAGGCTGCGCGCAGTGGCACCGTCGGCGAACTGATAGTCGGTCCACAGCGTGCGCAGCATTTTGGCCAGATGCGACTTGCCGCTGCCGTAGAATCCGGAAATCCAAACGCCAGGCTGTTCGGTACCGGCATCAAGGTTCAATAGGAACTTATCGAGGATGGTCTCCAGCCCTTTTTCGTACTGGCCGTCACAGACGAAGGTCTCCAATTCGTGGCGCAGGATGGCCTGAGCCACATCGGAGTGGTCTTCAGACACCTCAGCCACTCCGTTGTTGACTAGACGGTTTTCCTTTGGGGGTTTGATGTAGATATCCCTGTTCAGCATAGTAGTTATTGCCTGGTTCTTGTATTGGTTTAGTCCTGGGCCAGTAGGGGCACGGCGAGGTAGTTCCAGCCGTCGCGTGCATCTAACAGGCGGTAGGTGTGGTTTTCAGGGTAATGTTCGCCTGGGAAGAACACCAGCAAACGGCCTTGCACGGCTTCTTTGATGCCCTCGACCACCGACGAAACTCGTGCCAACCCGAAGAGTGTGCCGACACCTAGCAATGCCACCACGGTGTCCGGCCCGGCATCAGCGGCGATACGCGCTTTCAGCTTAGTGTTGAGATCGGCAACGAATTCGGTCAATTCGCCAGTCTGATAGCCTGCTAAATCTTCGGGAGATTCAAAGTAGGCGTCTCGATACTCTTGAGCAGCCATCCATTCGGGAAAAGCATTGGTCACATCGAGTAGCAGCCATTGCTTGCCTGCCTGCTGAGTGACTAATGCAAACTCCTCGACGTTGGCGCGGAGGCGTAGTTCGTCGGCTTTATCGTAAACAGCAAAAATAACCCGCTGGATGGCCGCGAGCCCAGCCTGCCATGGCACCGTGAGGTGCTGGCGGTAGGCAGACACCAGTTTGGTTACCTTAGACGACATGTGATACCTCCTGACGAATTTGTTCTTCTTCAGACGTTAGGTAGCCGGGAAAACGCAACTCTTTGACGCCACCAGCGTTCATAAAGACTAAGAGCCCACGATGTGACGCTGTGCCGGCAAGAGATTCCAGTTCGTCCTGCGTAACACATAACAAACTCAGCCACTCTGAAGAGAATAGCCTCTGACCAGTTCGACCTTCCACAAAACTGAGAAATAAAAGCATTGCGATAGACTCTGGGTGCGCCTTTGGTAATGATCGAGACTTGCGCACACGTCCCTGCAACAGGCCAGCAGCTGTCCAAGTGCCCGCCACGTTCTGTGCAAAGGATTTCAGCGAGGCCGGACTGAAACGCTCGGGATACGAAGTGTTGAGAAAGTTCTCGATGATATCGCGCGGCATAGGAGTACCTGCGGGCTGCGCCAATACAAACGGCTGGGTACTGCGTAGAAGAGGGTCCCGGGCTAGAGCAACTGCAAGGGCTAACATGGGCTGAGCAGCCTCATTAAGTAACCATAGGTGACGTAAAGCGCGAAAGATGGGATTGTGCGGATCCAATGCATAAAGGGTCGCCATGTGCCGCAACGCCAGCTCGCGGGCCTTGCGGGTAGGCTTGCCAAGCACGTTGCTATCCACGACGGCGGCAACATAGTCCGCACGTGAGGCTTGCGGCTGGGTGTTAGCCATCAGCACACGCAGGTCGTCCAACATCATGGTTCGGGCGGCATGAGGCCCGTTGATACCGAAACGAAAACCTAGTTGGGTGAGGAGTGCTTGGCGTAGTTCAGTCACGCAACACTTACTCCTTGATTTGTATTGGGTAACATCTCTAAATGAAAACCCTGGGATTTGCAGTAAGCGAGCCCTCGTAAAATCAGTATCAGCATTAAATATGCTCCTCGTCGTTCATTTTAATAAGGGTGCTTCAGTCGTCGCCTTATGCATCGGGACCGTCTATAGTTTGCTGTTTGATCCAGGTATCGATAGCTGAACGCGAAAATCGCCATGTCCCACCAACTTTAAAAGCGGGAATTTTCTTGGCTGCTGCTAGCCTATAAATCGTTCGTTCCGTGACCTTCAGGTATTCGGCAACCTGTTTGATGGTAAGGATCTCACCCTCGCTGGTACTGATGGACATGTTGGAGGCTAAGTCAGGTCAAAGCTGAACAGAATAGTACAAAATTTTCAAAGCATCAAATCTAAGGAGCCATACAATCCTCCAACAAGCCTGTGGGACTTAAAGCCATCTCGTTATACACAATTCTGAATTTCCCGCATCGCGCGAATGCCGATGGCGAAGTCCATGACGCGCTGAAGACCGATTCAAAGTGTTTTGGCGCCGGGCTCACCATCGCCTTTGCGTCCGAGGAAGCCGCCGAAACTGGCAATCACTCGGATGATCTCGTTCAAAGTCGGCGGCTTATCCGGTAGGGGCTTGCGCGCCACTAGCCAGGCCGCTTGCCATTCTTCCCGTTCGAACACCACTTCGCCATCCATTTCCGGGCAGCTTCGCCCCAAACGCATCAGGTAACCGATTCGCCAAGCGGTAATCAGATAGAAAGCCAAGGCCAACTCTATGCGAGGCATCGTCGACAATTGTAAGGCTTCCACCTTGCAGCCGTTTTATAGAACCATGTGGCTGGCCAGAAAATGAGCAGGAAAAGAAAATCGTTCGGCAAATCTATCCACAAAATCTGTGGATAACCCTGTCGTTAATTTGTCGCAATTTAT
>Ga0066429_1000267_pt1 | contig 16170 bp, 9 predicted proteins | sample LakWasMet43_HOW7_2_FD_59517 | JGI IMG/M metagenome (GOLD analysis project Ga0066429, IMG submission 59517) | Freshwater sediment methanotrophic microbial communities from Lake Washington under simulated oxygen tension - Sediment Metagenome 43_HOW7 | ecosystem: Environmental > Aquatic > Freshwater...
AGCCAGCATCGACCAGTTGGAGACACGCCTCGACTGCGCCGGGAAGTGCCGGTATGTTCGACCAGAATTCCTCGTCAAAGTGACCGCGGAAGTAAATCAATAGTTCGCCACTGAGAACGTCAACCTGAAACCTGTCAATGGCCCAATAGGCCCCTGAAAGCCGCTCGGCTGGGCGCGCGCCAAAGGCGCGTTGCCAGGCGCCCGCGTAAGCAAGGTTGTAGTCGACCAGAACGCCATCCGCATCGATCGCTATGCAGCTCTTCTTCGAATCGGAGCTCATATGGGCAACTGCCATGTTATCAACGGCAATAAGACGCAACATATTGACGTTATGAAAAGTCGCCACTGCCGGCTGACTGCGCGTAGTTTGCGATCCTCAAGGTAAGGTCTGCATCGTGACGCATGAGCGCTTGCAAGGGCGTTAAGCCGCCGAAGACCGGCGCCGAATTGGGGCGTCGTAGCCAGTCCCTCGCGTCCTGGTCGAATGAATAGATCAAGCGAAGTGATGCATGTATCGAGTTCACTTTCGCAGCCATATCGGCCCGACGTGCCAAACCGCCTACAGGCGCACCTTTACTCATTCGCAGAAAATCTTCGACCGTGCTACCGAGAATCCCCATCTGCTCTTCCAAAGCCAAGCCCCACGCCGAGCTGACAGTCTGAAAAAAATACTCGAGCTCTGCACCTGGCAACGATGAATATGGCATACGCAGGTCCTAAAACATCAAGTATCTAGATGCAGATGGGGATGGGGCGCCCTTATTCGACTTCCGCAGCCGCAGGGGATATTTGGCAAACTCCGATTTCTGAAATTGCCATGCAGCCGCATGGAGGCGCGAATTAACCGCGCACGAGGCCGAAGCCCCTCCGCCAGCCCGACGGCCACCAGCGCTGAATGGGCCCTATCCTCGTCCCTAACTGTAGTACGAGCAGAGGCTGAGCAAATTAATACCCGAGTCCGCTTATAGAACTTTATCAGGAATCTTCTTCAGACGCGTACTCAAGTTCGTCCTATTAGTATTCACAAAATACCAATTTGCATCTTTTCGGGAATATTTTACGCCAACGAGCAGGCATGGTTTTTCATTTACATGGATTCATTTTTGTGAAAATATGCAAACGCTCGCTGCGGAGCCGGAAACCAGCTAGCGAAACTCGGAGCCGGCGCGTCTGCTAGGGGCAGATTACGAAGATAACCATGACGCCAGAAACGACAAGCTTCGGTGCCTGCGTCTATGCACATCGAATGCGCCAAGGCCTTCGACAGGCAACCGTTGCGGCGCGGGCGGGGATATCGGGCGGGTACTTCAGCGAGCTTGAGAACTCTAAACGCCATGCCCCCCCGCAGCGCACGGTGCGGCGAATAGCCCACGCCCTCGACCTTTGTCAAGCAGGCGTTGAGCAACTATCCGCACTGGCAGATCGAGAGCGCGCTACCGCACTCGATGAGTCACATCTACCCGCAGAGGTCAGAAACCTTCTCTGCGTGATCCGAGCATCAGCCCAATCGCTTGACTCCGCACTGCTGGAAAGCCTTCAGCAACAGATCACGGAGGCCCTCATGTGAGAACCAGAAGACAGACCCGTTTCAGCGGGCCTGTCGACCGGAAGCGAAGGTGCAGTCACCTCAGCCGTCGCAAGCTCAGACTAGCACCTGGCCTGATCCGGTCAAGGCAGGCTTCACTTCGCAGCGAAGCGGAGATGACCCCAGGCGGTGAGGTGAATCGCCCCTTGGCAAGCAATGCTGCATCCGTCTGCCGCACGGATGCAGCGCCCCTCCCCTCGCCTGTAACTCTGCATTTGGCTCGCGGGCACACGCAGATCGGGCCAAAAGGGCCTGCGAAAAGGCCACTTTCCGCCGCACACGCGTCCACCTCATCAGCAGACCTGGAGGACCTATGAACAGCACCTAGTCAAAAAAAACGGCACTCGGTGTATCAGACCGCCTGCCGTTTTCGCTGGGGAATTGCCCAGACTCTTCAGTACGAACAAAGTCTACGGCCCACTTTCGGCGCCGTCAATTCCCCTTGTTCTTCAAATTTCCGGCGCTGCTCCCGCAGCGGCATGAGGGGAACGCATGCGAACAACCAAGAGGTTCACGCCGTTAGTTATAGAACGCTTCATCAAGCAGGGCCGTGGGGAGGGTTCCCACCAGGACTACAGGCCATGGCACCGAGTGAGTCGGGGTGATCCGGCCAGTTCAGGCCGCAGCCACCTCCTTCACTGGAAGGGTCGACTTCGCGAATTGCTCTCCGACGGAGAGCTCGGCCAGCAGCTATTCGCGACCATGCTTGCCAACCTTGACGACTGTCTTGAGCAGTACCGACTCACGCCAGGCCGATCTCAGCACCCGCTCGTCGCGTATGGACGCCTCGGGGATGAGACCTTTCCGGGCACCGAAGAGCTGTCGAAGCAGCTTGGCATCAAGCACCCGCAACTCAGTGTCGGAAAAGACACCACTCTCTGGCAACAGACAACCGACCTTGTCCTTGTGTTCAGGCCTGCCAACGGTCAACGGCGAATGCTTGCCATTGCATTCAAACCCTCAGAGAGCGCGCTGAGAAAGCGCCAGCGCCAGTTGCTCAGGCTGGAGCGCGAGTACTGGCATAGGCGGGGAGTTGATTGGCTTCTCATAACTCCCGGCGAGTATGACGAGTCGGTATACCGGACTCTTCAACGATCCGCATGCTGGGCGCTCGCAGATGAAGTCACTGCCGGGGCCAAACAAGCTGCCGCACAGATTGCTCGCCTGAACTCCTGGGCGCCTCTGTCGACAGTTCTTGAGGGAGTGGCTACTGCCGTAGGAACACTTGAGACAGCTCAGCGCGCCCTCTGGCAAGCCGTCTGGGCTGGGGATCTTCCGCTTGATCTAAGGCGAGGATGGCGCCCCCATTTGCCTCTGAAACTAGTGACCGCAGAGCAGTTCGAAAGCTTTAACCCGCTTGCCTCAAGGAGGTCAGCATGGATCTAACTCACAACTCGACGTTCCGGTTACTGAAGGAGCTTGAGCCGTCGACCGACTACAAGCCAGGAATCTATCGAGTCATTCTGGATGAACCCATCAAGGGAAAGACCGTTGCAGTCTTGATTCGAGAGGAAAAGGACGAGGCCTCAAAGGATGCCAAGTCCGAAGAGGCTCTGCCTCGCCCAAAAGGCGGCCGCCGAAAGCTGAAGCACTCTGCACACCGCTGCAAGAAGCCCCCGCAGGCCCTCGTTGGTGAACTCATCTGGATGGACAAGGACGAGTTGCTACAGCTGCACAAGGCCAGTCTCCTCAAGCCCATCGAGATTCAGCGGGAAGGTCGGATCTTCTCTTTGAAGCTCTCCGCAAGGGGGCTGGCAGACCACGAGCGTCGCCAGCTCGCAATGGCCGGATTTCTTGATGTCAGACGCCTGGAAGAAGGTGTACTTGTCTACGGAGGATTGAGCGGCATGGTGAAAGAAGCCACGACCGTCGCGGGCGTGAGTCGGTCCTTCGTCTACAAGCAGTGGTCTTCGATCTGCCGCCATGGTTTTGACCCGAAGAGTTTGCTGCCAAGGCGCGACCGATGTGGCGCCAAGGGCGTCGTGAGACGTTGTGACCCTGGAGAAAGGAAGAAACCCGGCCGAAAGACGCTCCACGAGCGCATCGCGCGCGCTTTCGGCGAGCCGCCGCCCCCCGGACAGCCAGGCATGTCGACGGAATGGGCTGCCGCAATCATGGTCGCTGACAATCAGATTGCAACGCCTAAGCCGCCATGGCCAACCCGAACCGACCAGATCATCAAGAGCCAGTTCATTGGGCGCGCTGAAGAGGTCAACGGCAAGATCGAACTCGTCAAACCGGAGATCTTCACCTATCCCAATGCCCGCCAGATCAAACGCGTCCTGACCGTCGAGGTCGAAAAGCTCAAGCGCCTGATCGAGTCAACCACAGCTAGGCATTTCAACAGCTCGATGCGAGGGCTTGTAGCGCGCAACTGGCAAGGCGTCGCGGGGCCCGGCCATACCTGGGCCATCGATTCGACCGTTGGTGACATCTACCTCCGCTCGTCGCTCGACCGCTCCTGGATCGTCGGCCGCCCCATCGTCTATGTCATCGTGGACATCTGGTCGACCGCGATCGTCGGCTTCTATGTTTGCCTGACAGGTCCGAGTTGGAACACTGCAAAGATCAGCTTGTTCAACGCGGCGTTCGATCCCAAGCAACTCGGTGAGCTGTGGGGCTATGAACCCATCCTCTCTCTGGTTCCTCACCCAACCTTGTCCTATTGCCTCATGTGCGATCGCGGTGAGTACCTCTCCCTGGGGCATCGAGAGACGGCGGTCAAGCTCCTCCCACTCACCAGCTACGCACCGCCGTACCGCGGTGACCTGAAGGGCCTAGTCGAAGTCATTCATCGGATCGAGAAGGACGCACAGTTTCTTTTCATTCCGGGCGCCATGGACTATCGCCGGAAGGAACTGGAGCTACGGCGGGTCGACCCGAACTCCTGCGTCATGACGGTACGTGAGTACGTCGAGTACCTGCATCAACTTTTCGGTCTCTACAACCTAACCGCCAATCGAAGCCACCGTGTCGATGCCCACATGATCGCGGCAGGAGTGGATCCAAGTCCTGCTGGGCTCTGGGCGTGGGGGCACGGTACCGGAATTGGATTTCAACGCGCCGTCAATGAGGCCGACCTGATCGCCGGCTTGCTTCCCAGTTCGACGGCGCACGTCAGCCGCAGTTCGGTGCGATTCGCCAGGTGTGACTACATGTCGGAGGAGGTGAAGGCCGGGCAATGGACCGCCCTGGCTCGAAATTTTGGAGGCTGGAGCCTCCCCGTCAACACCTACCCCGGCTCACTTTCCAGCATATGGACACCCCGCATGAGCGGCACGGGCTTGATGAAGCTGAACCTGAGCGACGAGTCCAAAGTTTCAGGCGATGTGACATTCGATGACTACATGGACAGCCTGGCCTTTGAGGCCTTGAACAATCCTGACGTCGCACACCAGAAAATGTGGGCACGCGTCAACTTCAAAGCCCGAATGAGCGCGCTCGTCGAGCGCTCTATGAAGCTCACCGCCGAGGCACTGGCCAAAGCCTCAGGCCCGACGCCGACCCAGACTGAAGCCCGCGTCATGGAAGTGGCTTCGATGCGGCCAGCCAAGTCTGAAGCAGAGGCCAAGGAGAAGGCTCGTGAAGAGGCGCTTTCTGACCACGACACGATGATGCAAGTGCTGCTTCAAGCCATCGACGACCGGGAGAGCATCAATGCGAACGCCTAACTTGTTCGATCCGTACGCGGACAACATCCTGTGCCAGAAATTGGGGCCAATATTGTCGAGAAAAGACGCACTGGCTCAACTGCTCGATCTTCCCTCGCGGCCACAGGACATGGCGAACATTCCCCGCCACATTCGACTGCATCATTTGATGAGGCTCAGGGGGCTTCATATACCGCCCCAGGTTGAAGGGCGCCTCTTTGAGTCGATCGATCTCATGCTCCGCGGCGGCTACCCGGATCGCGACCCAAATGAGCCCGCCACCTTCGCCATGATCAGTGGCGAAGCCCTTCGCCGCAAGAGGCCACCGAGCCCAGCCATCGCCGCTGCGGTTGGCGGAGTTTCTGGGACCGGCAAAACCCAGGGCGGTCTGCGCTGCCTAAACTGTTTTCCGCAGGTAATCGTCCATGAGAGGTTTCCTGGAATGAATGGGCTTCATCAACAAGCCGTTTGGCTGTCTACGGACGTCCCCCCAAGTGGAAAAGCCGAGGATCTTGCACGGGCGCTCATGATCGCCTGGCAGACGGCCACAGGAAGCGGCAGGTTCACGGAACTTCTCGCCAGGGAAAAGTTCAGGAACCCAATGCAAGCGCTCGATGAATGGCGTCATGTCGCGTCCGCGCACTTCCTTGGAATCTTGCACTTGGACGAAGTTCAGAACTTCTTCAAGCTCAATACGCTTGAACAACGGCGCAAACGAAAGGCGGGTGACGGGCCACCGGAGCTGAGCATCGTTGAAGACCAATGCTTGCGTTGGATCCTTTCACTGCTAAACACCTGGGGCATCCCAGTGTTGTTCAGCGGAACGCCCGATGGCATCGGAGCGCTCACCAAACGCTTGAGCACGGCCGAACGCATCGTGACGGGCGGCGTCCACCAGTTTGATCCATTCAGCAGTTGGGACCAGCCCTCATTCAAAGAGCTTTTTCTCCAACGACTGGGGCAGTATCAATACACAAAAGGAAAGTTGGCTATCACCGACGGCGTGGCCGAATTGATCTACTTGCTGACTGCCGGTGTCCCCAGAATCATCATGGCGCTCTGGATAGCGGCCAATCGACTGGCACTGGAGAGCGAGGCTGACGTCTTGACTGCTGACCATCTCAGCAAGGCGTCCAAAATCTATCTTGCGCCGCTCTCGCCAGCTGTTAGTGCCCTGTTGAGTCAAGATCCGCTGCGCTTGGCAAGGTACGAGGACCTGATCACACGCGATACGACCTTCTGGCCGTCATTCTGGGAATCAATGAGCGCGCACTGACCGGGTCAGTTTCTCAATGGCATTGCAAGGGGATAGGCACCCTTCAAACTCAAGCAAGGCGGTCCGAAAGCCCGTTCCAGCTTGTCTCACCAGCGCTTCCAGAGTTGCATGACTGACGCCTGCAATGGAAGCACTTTCGCCAATTGAGTAGCCCTGCACATAGAACATCCTTGCTGCCATCAGCAGTTGGTCTGCGGGATCGCTTCCCAGATTCGGAAGTCCAAGGTCAGCGAGGGTCCTGAGCACAGAGGGAGAAACTGCGCCGACCTTGCGACTGATCGCGTCATAACTCCCCAAACTCTCGACATAGATCTGGCGAAGCTTGTGCGGGACGCGTGGCACCGGTCTCGAACTGCGGTGCGTCGGCGGCGTCATGAATGCCGCAACTGCATCGTCGCCAGTTTCAAACAGAACGCTGGCTACCAGCGCGTAGCTGGCCACGGTAGACGCTGCCTTGCCACTCCAAAGGACGCCATCAATGCTTTGGAGCATTTGACCTGCCCGACGGCCACCGAATGCAGGGAATTCCTTCTCAAGCCAAGAACTGGGAAACAAGCTTTGAATCCTGTCGCTAACAAGTTCCTTGTATCGCTCGCGTCTGCTGGTCTGTCCGCGCCCCGAGCACCGAATTCCCGCTGGATGAGCGCGTAGCCGCAACGCGTCCCGGACAGACGGGACAGTGAAGGGGGCACGTGTCTCCATGAGTGCGCTGCAAATGTCCAGGAACCGCAGAACCGGTTTTGAACTACGAACTCCGGCAGCCCATTCATCGTCGACGGGGCACGATGACTCGACAAACTCGGACGGAGACCGACTAAATGCATTTTCAGCGTCTGTAGAGTTGAGTCCGATGCGATGCTTTGAGCACCAGTAAAGACCTGGCATCTGGTGTTCCCGTCGCCAGAAGCTTCGGATCAACTCGGACTGGTCCGCAAGAATGCAATCGATGCAGAAGTAGGCAACGGTTCGTGTTCGTCGCATGCCCGAATTGGACAGCAGGCCCCTGTTGTCCAGACTTCCGTGCGGAACATCGGGCAGCCGCGAGGTTATCGCCCGGCGGAATGCCAGCGTGCTGTGCTGTTGGACAAAGAGTTGAGTTGGAACACCAGCAACTAGACTGAGGAGTTCGACGACGGGAGTCGTCCTAGGAGTCCAGTTCAGGACCTCGGCCCATTGAGCCATGAGCGCAATCGTGGCGTCCTCGTGGTTCAGCCCGTTCAAGCGCATCACAGCGCCCAAGTATGAGCGGTCGATCTCGCCAGGAAACACCTTTGGCCGAATCATGTCCTGAACTCCTCAGGTTGATCCCATCATGGCTACTCTGCCCGGTGCAGAAGGGCTAAGGAGCGAATCACCGTGGACAAGGCTTTGGCGTGACTTGCTGATCCGTCCCATACGGACTGGACGGCACCAACAAGGTCTGGGTTCCCCTTCACGGCGTCTAAGCTAACCCCGCCTCCGGCCAAGCGCTCAACGAACAGACAAACGTCTTCTGCCAATCTGGAGTGACGTTGCAAGCGCCCGCCGAGGATCCGACTGACCTGGGATTGGCTTGCCCCGAGCGCTTCTGCAATCTGCTGCTGCGATACGCCTAGTTCGCGGCACGCGGCCGACGCTCGTTGCACCCGTACTGCCAACTCATTCCTGATCATGCGCCAAGCATACTTCAATGCATTTTTGCATGCAATTATCGATGAGCGGCAGGTCGACGCCCTTCAGTCAATTGAACAAGGAAGACTGATCCTGCGGACCCACGCGCCGCGAGAGCGCTTCGTCCAACGCACGCCGCGTCAGCGGCAACCGGCCAAGGCGGGCCAACTTGGCCTTGAGTTCTGGCACGACTTGGTAGATCTGCCAGAGGCGAAGCCCTCCGGGAGCCTGGGATGCGGTTAGACGCAGGGCTGCTTCTCGTACAGCTTGACTGAGCCTCTCGTCACGCTCGTCCCATCTGACCGAGCTCATGCCCGCATTGCCGGCATGCATCTCTGGCGACGGGGTGTGCTGACGCAGCCATTCCCTGTCATTTCGATAGAGCCAAGCGTAGGCTGAAGGAGCCATGGCTCTCATCAGCTTCACCCCAACTGCATGATGCTCGTTCCACACCGAAGTCCAGGCTGACCGTGCCAGGACTTGCGCTGCCGAGAACCGAGCCGCTCGCCACTCCGCATGCAGGCCCACCTCTGATCGCAAGAGCCTGGTGACGGTTTCAACGGAGATTCCCGCCGACCTCGCAACCTCTTCCTTGTCCGCACCTCGCCGAAGTTTGGTCACCAACACGGACCTGACTTCCGGTTTGAGCACCTTAGGGCGGCGTCTTGTTTGAATTCCGGCTTGGGTTGCCCATGCAATGGCCGTCGCGACATCTACTCCCAGATCCTTGGCAGCGGCCGAAACCGCCTTGCCATCGCTGAGCAGTTGCAGCAACTCTGTGTGCGGCGCCAGGGCGCGAACACTCGGCTCGGGTGCCCCTTCGTCCAGGGGTGGATGGCTGCCGGTCGCTGAATTGACCTCAGCAGCGGTGCGCAGGGCACACCGATCATGCGAAGTGATGAAGTCCTGTGCATCGTCGAAAAGCCAGGCTATTGCGACGAGCAATCGCAAAGGATGTGTGCCGGACCTCGCTGGCCGAACAAGGCGCCCAATCTGGGATTTCGCCTCCTCTAACGTGCTGGGCAACGCGGACAGCTCAGAAGCAACCCGCAGTTCCCGAGCAACTCGCAAGAAGTCCCCAGCCGCTGCACCCAATCGGTACCCGCCGCCTGAAGTCACCCAGCCTCTCAGCACCATTCGCTCCTTGAGAGTCGCCTGGACCGCTGAAGGCTCAAGCCAACCATCAGGTCGAGCCTGTCGAACCAACGTCACGGTCAGTTCGGCAAGGCGAGCAAGCTCCGTCACGTCGTGGTCGATAGCCCAGTCACTTGAGATTTCTGTATCGGCAGGGAGGTGCCATTGAAATCTACCCACGCCTGTCGATTTAACCGTCGCGATGCCTAGAGTTGTTTGATGCATCGGGCACACCCACACACCCGGGAACTGATGCTCTCGATGCCAGAAGACCCATCCATGCAAGTCCAAATCAGCATTCATGCAGTGCACGCAGGCTTTAAGCGGGTGGTTCGCTCGGAATCGGCTGGTCAGCAGGCCGAGGCGATATTTGAGGTGCGCCACAGACGGACCAGACATGGCAAGCACTGCCGTTGCAACCGCAGGCTCACCTAGAAATGGCGCATAAAACGCAAGGGCCGTCTTCTCGCGGGCAAGTCGCTCGGCAGTACCGTATGTATTGCCTGTTCGCCGACAAAACTCACTGATCCGGTTCGGAAGGTCGTGCTGCGACCCGCCGGAGCGATGGCCGAAAAGAACCCGCGTGGTCTCCGCCGAGACACCCCGGCCCGACAGCCGGTGGTGACGACTGCAAAGACTGAAGAGAGTTTCGTCCGGTAGCCACGCCAAGAGTGGGCTGACGGCGTCTGGTTCCCACAGATCCGCGCTCATTGCCGAACGCTATAGCAAGCCGCCTACATCGCAAAGCACTTGATATCCCCGACTGTTGCGACGGGCAGCGAAGGCTGGAGGGCTTCATTGCAGCGATTGCAGCCTTCCGCAGTTGGGCGACGTATGAACGCTATGTCGCGTCAAGCTGCTGGTCATGCTCTCATTTGCGAGCTTAGGTTCGCGTAATATTTCCAAACAACTGTAAAGCGCTGAGGATGAGGATGGACGCTATTTCTGATGGAGTCGACAAGGCATTCGTTGCATATCCATCAAGGGATTCCGCCTTGGCAAGGGTCATTGCAGAGGGCGTAGGTAAAGCGAATCGCATGCTCGGCAAGCGTCTGAGGTACACGCCTTGGGAATTCAACGATATCGCTGGGAATCCTCTCATCTCCCCAATTTTGGACGGGATTGAGTCTTCAAAGTTCGTCGTCGCCGACATCACCTACTTGAATCCAAATGTCGTCTACGAGATCGGCTTCGCGATTGGGAAGTCTCGTCGATGCTTCTTGATCCGGCATTCGCAAACTGAGGGCGACAAGCGTGTAGCTAGAGAGGTAGGCATCTTTGACACCTTGGGGTACGACACGTATGACCACGCTGATGGTTTGGCCGAGTCGTTGACCGCTTATGTAGATCCAAAGCCGCTGGCCTTTTCGAGCGCGCTTGATCGACTTGCGCCGGTGTACGTTGTAGAGCCGCCGGCTAAGGGCGGCGTGACTACTGTTATGACATCACGCCTCAAGAAGGCGCGGTACAAGTACCGAAGCTTTAATCCGGCAGAGGACGCGCGCCTTTCTGCTGCGGATGCGGTGAGGCAAGTCGCGAGTTCCGCGGGCGTGCTGCTCTATCTGATGGATGGAGACCACGATACAAACTTTATCCACGACACGCGCACGCTCTTCGTTGCAGGGCTGGCGCACGGAATGGGAAAGCCTACTCTCGTTCTTGCTCATGGATCAGCCGACATACCGCTGGATGTCCGTGACGTGGTTCAGCGGTTCACTCGTCCTGAAGACATCGTTGACCACATAGCCGCTTTTTCTCTTGAGATCACTGAGCACTTGCAGCAAGCAGACCCTACGCCGCTCAAGGATCTGACCCCACTGCAGTCGCTGCAGATCGGGGATCCGACAGCTGAGAACGAGATGACCACGCTGGGCAGCTACTTTTTGCGCACAGACCAATACAGCAAGGCGGTGCGAGGCGAGGTGAATCTTGTCGTTGGGCGAAAGGGTGCCGGCAAGACCGCCTTGTTCATTCAAGTTCGAGATAAGACGCGCGCCGACAAGCGCAATGTTGTGCTTGACCTTAAGCCAGAGGGATATCAGCTCCTTAAGCTGAAGGAAGACATACTCACCCACCTGACCCAGGGCGCGAGTCACCACTTGGTTACCGCTTTCTGGGAGTACTTGATCCTTCTTGAGATCACCTACAAGCTTCTCGAGAAAGACCAGACCGCGCACAAGTTCAATCACGAAATTCGTGATCTATATCTGGAGCTTGAGCAAACATACAAGACCGAAGGCTACTCGGTTGAAGGTGACTTCTCCGAGCGCCTCTTGGCCCTTTCACAGCGCATTGCCCAGGACTACGCGCAACGATTCGGAAATACGGACGGCACCAAGCTGTCCACCGATCAGGTCACGCAACTTGTCTATTCCCATGACGTGCGGCTGCTTAGGCGGCAAGTCTCCGCGTATCTCGAACACAAGCAGGGTGTTTGGGTGCTGTTCGACAACTTGGACAAGGGGTGGAGCACGCAAGGCGTTGATGCCGTCGACGCGATGGTATTGCGCTGTCTTATCGATGCTGGCCGAAAGGTCGAACGCGATATGCGTAAGGATGGGCACACTGTTCATTGCCTAGTCTTCATCCGCAATGATGTCTATGAGCACCTGATGCGACAGAGCGCTGACTACGGTAAGGAAATGCGGGTTGCGCTGGACTGGACCGATGCCGACATGCTGCGGGAGCTTTTACGGCTGCGCTTGATATCAGGGCTGCCTAGTGGCTCTGCGAAGCTGGCCTTCGACCAAATCTGGCCTCAACTCTGCATTTCGCATTACAAGGGAGAAGAGACTTCCGCCTACATCATTGAACGCTCTCTCATGCGTCCACGGAATGTAATCAAGATGTTTGCGCATGCGAAGGGCTTCGCTGCGAACCTCGCTCATCAGAAGATTCAGGAGAGTGACCTCGAAAAGGGAGTTCGTGCTTATTCGCAGGACTTGTTGGTCGAACTCGACCACGAACTGACGGATGTTTTCCCGGATTCTCGTGAGCTGCTCTATCACTTCATCGATGCTGAGCCTCAACTTACAGGTAGTTCATTGGCAGAGTTAATTGCCAGTGCTGGCATCGAAGCAAGTGACGTGCAGCGGGTGATTGACTTTTTGTTGTACTACGGGATCCTTGGGATTCAAGACGCAACGGAACAAGTTCACTACATCTTTGGCGTGAACTACGACCTCAAGGTGCTTCAAATCCGCGCTGCGCGCGCCGGCGGTGATGCCGTATACGTCATGAACCCTGCATTCCGCCCAGCACTTGGCATTCGCGACATCAGCTAGTCCTAAAGTTCAGTTGCAGTTGCAGTTGCAGTTGCAGTTGCAGTTGGGGTTGGGGTTGGGGTTGAGTGACCGCCATGTGAATCGCTGCAATGGGTGGCAACGGTCGTTCACCGTTATTGCCTGAGCGACTCCTGCCAGCCTGAAGCGGTTGCTCGCCTGGCAACCCAGCCAATCGCTGCGGCCCTATGCCCCCGCAGGCCCACCTGATCGAGACATCGTCAGCAAAGCCGCACCAATGCTCAGTCGTTGTTTACGACATTGCGACCTGACCGACGGCGCTGCGCCAAGCCGCGCCATTTCTCACTCGTCGTTTACGACTTTATTTACCTGTTTACGACTTTAATTGTCGAGAACAGCTGCGCGACCCCAGAGCGTGACGGTCATTCGACCGTCACGCTCTTGGCCAGATTGCGTGGCTTGTCCACATCCGTGCCGCGCGCGCAGGCGGTGTGGTAGGCCAGCAGCTGCAGCGGGATCACGTGCAGGATCGGGCTGAGCGCGCCGTAATGCTCGGGCATGCGGATCACGTGCAGGCCGGGCTCGCTCTCGATCTGGGTGTCGCCATCGGCGAACACATAGAGCTGGCCGCCGCGGGCGCGCACTTCCTGCATATTGCTCTTGAGCTTCTCGAGCAGGGCGTCGTTGGGCGCCACCGTCACCACGGGCATCTCGGCGGTGACCAGCGCGAGCGGGCCATGCTTGAGTTCGCCGGCCGGGTAGGCCTCGGCGTGGATGTAGCTGATCTCTTTCAGCTTGAGCGCGCCTTCCAGCGCGATCGGGTAATGCAGACCGCGGCCCAGGAAGAGCGCGTTTTCCTTGCGCGCGAACTCCTCGCTCCAGGCGATCACCTGCGGCTCCAGGGCCAGCACGGCCTGCACCGCCACCGGCAGGTGGCGCAGGGCCTTGAGGTGCTCAGCTTCCTGCTCGTCGCTGAGGTGGCCGCGCGTCTGCGCCAGTGCCAGGGTCAGCATGAACAGGCCCACCAGCTGGGTGGTGAAGGCCTTGGTGGAGGCCACGCCGATCTCGGCGCCGGCGCGCGTGATGTAGGCCAGCTCGCATTCGCGCACCATCGCGCTGGTGGCCACGTTGCAGACCGTCAGCGTGTGCTTCATGCCGAGTGCGCGGGCATGCTTGAGGGCGGCCAGGGTGTCGGCGGTCTCGCCGCTCTGGCTGATGGTCACCACCAGGGTGCGCGGATTCGGCACGCTGTCGCGGTAGCGGTATTCGCTGGCGATCTCGACGCTGGTGGGGATCTTGGCGATGCTCTCCAGCCAGTACTTGGCGGTGGAGCCCGAGTAGTAGCTGGTGCCGCAGGCCAGGATCAGCACCGAGTCGATCTCCTTGAAGATGCGGTAGGCGCCGTCGCCGAACAGCTCGGGCGTGATGCCGGCCACGGCGTCCAGGGTGTTGGCAATCGCCACCGGCTGCTCGAAGATTTCCTTCTGCATGTAGTGGCGGTAAGGGCCCAGCTCGGCCGCACCGCTGTGCGCATGCACGGTGCGCACCTCGCGCGTCACCGACTCGAAGCGGCCGGTCTCGGCGTTGCGATGGCTGAGCCAGTAACGGCCCAGCTGCAGGTCCACCACATCGCCCTCTTCCAGGTAGACGATCTGGTCGGTCACGCCGGCCAGCGCCATCGCATCCGAGGCGACGAAGTTCTCGCCCTGCCCTGCCTCGGTACCGACCCCCAGCACCAGGGGCGAGCCCTCGCGGGCGGCGATCACGCGGTGCGGCTCGTCGCGGCAGAACACGGCGATGGCGTAGGCGCCCTTCAGGCGCGGCAGGGCGGCCTGCACGGCCTCCAGCAGGTCGCCATGGTAGAGATGGTCCACCAGGTGGGCGATCACCTCAGTATCGGTCTGGCTGCTGAACTGGTAGCCCTTGGCCTTCAGCTCATGGCGCAGCTCGTCGTGGTTCTCGATGATGCCGTTGTGCACCAGGGCAATGCGGCCGACGCTGTCGGCGGCAGCATTCGGGCCATGCGAGAAATGCGGGTGGGCGTTGTGCACCGCCGGCACGCCATGGGTGGCCCAGCGCGTGTGGGCGATGCCGGTGCCGGAGGCGATGCCGTCTTCGGCGGTCTGGCTGTGCAGCTCGGCCACGCGCGAGGTGCTGCGCGCACGCTTGAGCTCGCCGCCCTGGTGCACGGCCACGCCGCAGGAGTCGTAGCCGCGGTACTCCAGGCGCTTCAGGCCCTCGATCAGGATGGGAACGATGTTGCGCTGACTGACCGCGCCGACGATGCCGCACATAAGCTGTTGTCTCCGTGAAGGAAGGATGAGGCTGGAGGGAATGCTGCGCATCGTAGGTAGATGGCGAAGATGGTTGCTTTCAAAATTCATCGCCATTTGCAACAATCATCCACATTCATAAATCAGCGCCTCAATATTTCACGAAAGCGGATGGAATGACGGAATCAGCCACAACCCTGGGACTAGACAGTACCGACTACCGCTTGCTGGATCTGCTGCAGCAAGACGCGGCGGTGTCCAACCAGGAGCTGGCGCAGCGCGCCCATGTCTCGCCAGCCACCTGCCTGCGGCGCGTCAAGCGCCTGGTGGAACTGGGCGTGATCGAAAAGCGCGTGGCCCTGCTCTCGCCCGAGAAGCTGGGCGCGGGCCTGTCGGCCATCGTCGAGATCACGCTGGATCGCCAGGGCGCCGAGCATCTGGCGGCCTTTGAGCAACGCGCCGTGGCCGCGCCCGAGGTGCAGCAATGCTGGCGCGTCTCGCCCGGGCCGGACTTCGTGCTGGTGCTGCAGGTGGCCGATATGGCGGCCTACCACGCGCTGGTGCAGCGCCTCTTCACCCAGGACGCCAATGTGCGCAACGTGAAAAGCTTCTTCAGCGTTCACCGCGCCAAGTTCGCACCGCAGCTGGCCCTGCCGCGCGGCTAGGCGGTTCAGCGCTTCAGGATCAGCAGGCCCTTGAGGTACTCGCCCTCGGGGAAGTAGATGGTCTGCGGATGGTCGGGCGCCGCGCCCACGCGCTCGAGGATGTAGCCATCGCATTGCGCGTCCAGGCCCGCCCCCGCCACGATCTTGTGGAACAGATCGGGCGGAATGCCGCCCGAGCAGGAGAAGGTGAACAGGATGCCGCCCGGCTTGAGCAGCTTGAGCCCGAGGCGGTTGATGTCTTTGTAGGCGCGCGCGGCGCGCTCGGCATGGGCCGCCGTGGGCGCGAACTTGGGCGGATCCAGCACGATGGCATCGAACTGCCGCCCCTCGGCCAGATAGGCGCGCAGCGTGTGGTTCACATCCGCATCCAGGGCCTGGTGGCGTGCGGCATCGAAGCCGTTCAACGCCACATGCTGGTTGGCGCGCGCCAGCGCCGGACCCGAGGAGTCCACGCTGATCACGCTCGAAGCGCCGCCGGCCAGCGCCGCCACCGAGAAACCGCCGGTATAGCTGAAGCAGTTCAGCACCTCTCGGCAGCCATACTGGCGCACCGTGTCGGCAAAGCGCTTGCGGTTGTCGCGCTGGTCCAGGTAGTAGCCGGTCTTGTGGCCCTCGGCCACGTCCAGGCTCAGCTGCCACGCGTGTTCGCGGATCACCAGCTCGGTGTCGCCCGCGCCGCGCAGCCAGCCGGTCTG
>Ga0066429_1000310_pt1 | contig 15291 bp, 27 predicted proteins | sample LakWasMet43_HOW7_2_FD_59517 | JGI IMG/M metagenome (GOLD analysis project Ga0066429, IMG submission 59517) | Freshwater sediment methanotrophic microbial communities from Lake Washington under simulated oxygen tension - Sediment Metagenome 43_HOW7 | ecosystem: Environmental > Aquatic >...
CAACATGCTTCGCATTTTACCGCTTAACACCCTGTTCACGCGTGCTTTTATTTTGATCACGGCACTCACCTTGAGCGCTTGTGCCATTTTTGGCAACCCGAATCCACCGGATGAGACCAAAGGCTGGGCAGAACAACGCCTCTACGCTGCGGGCCAGGAGAAAATGGTCGACAAAAATTATGACAAGGCGATTGAGTATTTCCAGAAGCTGGAAGCGCGCTATCCGCATGGCGCCTATGCCACACAAGCCCAGCTGGAGGTAGCGTATGCCTATTATAAAAAATCTGAACCAGTGTTGTGCTTATCTGCCGTTGACCGCTTTATCAAATTGCACCCTAACCACCCTAACCTTGATTACGCCTACTACCTGAAGGGTCTGGCCACGTTTAACGAGCGCGGCATCATGGAAAAATACACCAAACAGGAAATCAATGACCGCGACCCAAAAACCTTACGCGTGTCATTTAATGCCTTTAAAGAACTGGTTGAGCGTTTTCCTACCAGCCGTTATAAAAAAGACGCTACCCAACGCATGATTTACCTGGTGAATACACTGGCCATGCACGAGATGCACGTTTCGCGTTATTACATGCAACGCAAAGCCTATGTGGCTGCGCTTAACCGCTCTAGATATGTACTGGAAACCTACCCCAACTCTGTCGCGGTTGAAGACGCTCTGGTGACCATGATTAGCGCTTACGACGCCATGGATATGGCTGACCTCAAAGGTGATACGCTGCGTATTCTAAAAACCAATTACCCTGAAAACCCGATGATTACCGGAAAAATTAATGAAGACGAAAAAGTCTGGTGGAAGTTTTGGGAAAGCCTGTATTAACACGATGATTTAAAAGAATGATTTAACACATAAAAAACGCCAGTCAATCTGGCGTTTTTTGTTTTATGCTCACGCGTCGTCGGCAGTACATTGATCAGCCTCTGCCGCAAAGGCCTCTAGCTCGAATGGATTGTCATAATACACATGCCGTCCACGCACCCATTGCCACAAGCCTGCTACCAGATAAGCCGGCGCAAATAATATCCCCCAACGTTCGGCCTGACGGACATGCACATGTTCATGAACGCGCAAACGTTGCAGGCAATCTGCAGAATGTCCGAGCACCACATGCCCCAAGGTCAATGCAGCAAAACCACTGATGCGCGTCAGTTTATTGGCCAGCCAACCGCCCGAGACTTCTAACACGCCATCCACGCTTCGCGCGCAAGCACCGGTGACCAATAACACGCTAGCGAATAGCAGCCCCAGCACGCTGGTGGGTGATGCCCAGGCATAACGCATCCAACGCTTTAGCATGCTATGGCCTGGCCCGGCACTCAATCGGCAGCATGCGGCCAATTTCTACCGTCAAGGCATCGCCTTTGCCGCGGATGGTATTCGGCCCATTGCTGTAGATGAATCCTGAGCCGCTGGGCTGTTGTGGCAGGCTGATTTCACTTTGCGCGCGCATGAGCACGGCGCTGGCAGGTTCAGCCACAAAGCGTACGCGCATCACTTCACCGTTGTGACAATCAAACACGATGGCTTCAGGTGCTGGCAGTGCTGGCTTTGCCACGCAGCCTGCAAGCATTAAAGCTAAACATACACTGATATGAACAGTCATCGCCCTATTCATGCAGGCCTCGGTGCAAACATAATAATCGCCATACCCAGCATCGCGACAGTCGCGCCTAACAAATCCCAGCCTGAAGGCTTGATCCCTTCAACCAGCCATAACCACAGAATCGCAACGCCGATATAGACGCCCCCATAGGCGGCATAAATGCGGCCAGCCGCTGCTGGATGCAAGGTCAGCAACCAGGCGAACAGCGCCAGGCTGGCCGCGGCAGGCAACAACAACCATGCACTCTTGCCCGCTTTTAACCATAAATAAGGCAGATAGCAGCCGACGATTTCGGCCACCGCGGTCAACGCAAATAAAAATAATGTTTTAAGCAAAAAACGCCTCTAGAGGATTATTCAACACCATGGGTAAAAGCCGCATGATAAACACATCATGCCTTAAAAGTTCGCCACTCCCCCTTTTTGCTTTAATCGACATTGCAACCAGTAAAATATCACCCCAACCATCAGGTTGAGGCTGGCCTGCAATAATGGCAAAAACAAAAAAATCAAACTGTCCTGCGCGTCCGGGTACATCACCAGCGTTTGCCAGTAGATCCAGGCAACCAGCAATACTTCAAAAATACTAAAATGCAGCCATCGTTTCTGGATGTCGTGACGATCAAAAAAATAGCGCCCTGCAAATAAAACGACATAGGGCATCAGCGTCCACGCGGTCATTAACAGGCCAGCGCGATCACTGAAAAACTGCAAGCCACTGGCGGCATATCCCTCAAAGCAAAGCGCAATCAACGCGCCCACTAGGGCGGTCAACGCAATGGCCGGGTTAATGCGCATAAAGCCCTAAGAAAGTTGCACCCAACGGTAGTTTTTTATTTTGCCGGGCGGCAAATCAAACGAGCGCGCGCCAGACAAGGTAAAAGACGCCCCGGTAGCCACCGAGGTTGGCGCATCAATGACGGCGGTCGGTTTGGATTGATCCACCACAATCACATCCACCATGGCAGGGTCAGACTGATTACCAGCATCATCTTCGACAATCAGCTGAAAACGGTGCCTGCCAGGTGGCAGCGGGTTCGTCGCATCAATACTGACTTCAACGCTGGACGTATTGGTTCTGACTTCTTGCCCGGTCGTAAACTTTGCCATATCACTACTCCTTCGATTCAGAAAGACGTATGAAGCTACCTGAGTCACAATGTATGCCAGATTACATGCGTGGGCAAGTAACGCCCGTAAAACGGGCTGATACAGACTTATTCCTGCTCTGAAATCAGCAGCTGGTTATGGTCGGTTTTCAGGTAAAAAGTACCATTCTGGTCAATCTGGATCGCGCGTATACGGTAACCACTCAGCACTGGCTCGGCATACACCAGCGTAGTGCCCTCCTTACGCACGCGGTAAAGCGTGGTGTTACCCATGCCGGCAACAAACAAGTCGTTATCCCAAAAATCATTGCGGCCGGTAGAAGGATATTTCACCAGCGGGCCGATGCCGATTGAAGGCACAAACGTCATCGCCGGTTTTTCGTAGCCTTCGTGGCTATTAAATTTGTTGCCGTAGTAGCCGCTCATGCCATCGCGCTCGTAGATGGTGCCATAGCTGACGATCGGCCAGCCGTAGTTTTTGCCGCGTTTGATCAGATTAATTTCGTCGCCGCCGCGCGGGCCATGGTCGGTGAGCCACAACTCATTGCTTTCACGGTCAAAATACAGGCCGCCAGAAGGCGAGCGAAACCCCGAGGCATATACTTCGGCATTCAGGCGTTGCAAATCAATGCGCACCACCTTGCCTAATGAGGTTGTTTTGTCTTGCACGCGGTCAGGTTTGGAAAAATCTCCCAGGCTCAGGTACAAGATGCGCTCGTTCTCACCCAGCGCTAACTTACCACCTACCTGATGGCCCAAAATCGGCTCTTTAATCGCCGGGCGGCTGATATAAATCTCGCGGTCAAAGCTGACTTCGCTGTTTTCCACATCGACCTCAAACTCACTCACCGCAAGCCGTACACCATTGCTCGCCTCATCCCACGCGGTATAAGCCACATACAGGGTTTTGCCAATCAGCAAAGAGTCTTTCACGCCCGACAATTCACGGCAATAGACCAATTGCTTGCTGCTGCTTTCATCGGCCGAGGTTTCGCCACCAGGGATAAACTTAGCCAAGGGTTTGCCAGGCTTGACCAGCTCCATGCTGTCGTTCTGGCGCACAAAAAATACCTCGCCACACTTGCTGATAAACAAAAACAGTTTTTTATCCAGCCGCTCAAACGGGCCGGATGGATACTGGTCTTCAAAGGGTAATTTGTATTCTTTGAGCGTTTGCGTACCAAACACAGAAGTGATTCTGGGTGGCTCCGGCGCTTTATTGGCTTCTTTATCGGCATCCGCTGCCTCACTGCCAGACAGCAGCAATCTAGGCACGACATCGTCAGCCGCCAATGCGGTAACGGTCACGAAAGCACTTAAACACAAGGCAACAACAATATGAAACGCCCTCAGGGCAGCGGCTGCGATTGAACATCGCTGATTCAAATAAGGCAAAACATCATTCTCCGTTAGCTAGCTTGTTTCGAGTCCCCCAACCCAAAAAAGTTTATTCCAGCCATTTTAAAATAAAATAATATTTATAATAATCAATATTTTATTTAATATAATTAATGTATTTTGTGATTATTAACTTTAATAGTAATGCTGAAATCATGACGCACCAGGCGGCCAATGTCAGCTTAATAAATGCCGCAAATGCATCTTGCTGACAGACCGCTTGCAACAAAGAAAATGTGCCATCACAACCAAATGCAACCACGGCAAATGCAAAACCAGGCCCCAAGTGCAAAATACTTAATCCATAAATCAAACCACGTAACAACACAGACTCCAACACAAAAAAGTTAAAACAACCACAAGGCCATATCAGGCATGGCATGACTCAAGCCACTATTGCATGCCTTTGAATATCTGGTAAGTGCCGCCGGTATAATTGCCTTGAAATGAGCTGGCCCGCACGCCGGCAGCCACTTCCATCTCAACAGGCACGCGCTCATAAGCATAAAAATAACGCCCTTTTTGCACGCAACGGTCACACGGGCTGTTGTCATAACTATACACGTCAACCTGCGTATCACCGACGCCTTGAATGCGCTGTTGATGATAGCCCGCCAGAATCACTTTCTCGATCACCACCCCGGGCGCAGTTTTAATCTCCCAGATAACAGCCTCATAAGACATCAGGCCTAAAATAATCGGCGTTGACTCATCACTCACGTTCACCCTAATGGTGCGCTGATCGCGGCCAGCGTTAAAAAACGACTGGCATGCCTGCGGAGTCATCGGCTCACCCTTGCCGGCTGCCTCTTGCGCGGCCTGGCACTGTGCCCACCATGGCCGTTTATCCGTATTTTCAGGGAGTTGCCCCTGATAAACGCCAATCACGTGCAGGGCAGCTTGCGAGGCCGATTTAGGCTTAATGACAGGCCCCTGGGTGATGGTGCTAGGCACACTGCCGCAACAACTCGCCAGCAATAGCGGCAAACACGCAGCCAGCAGCCTTCGTTTAAATCGATGCTGAGTCGTCCTCTTTTTTATTTCTACGCTGTGCAAACCGATTGCTCACTTTCGTCATCAAGCTGATAAGTATCATCAAAAAAGGCCCCGATGGGGCCTGATGGTTTGAAAAAGCCAATCCTGTTTATAAATGAATCTGGCCGCTTTGCAATAGCCAGTTTGAGCTATGCCAATGCCACGCGGCTAGCGCTTGATCGCGAATAGCAAGACACCGCTCGCGACCATGACTAGCCCCAGCCATTCACGTGCGTTTAAGCGTTCGCCTAAAAACAGGCAGGCAAACACGGCCACCAGCACCAGGCTGAGCTTATCGACCGGCGCTACTTTAGAAGCATCGCCCAACTGCAGCGCCCGAAAATAGCAAATCCACGAGCCACCGGTGGCCAGCGCAGACAAGCCCAGAAAAACCAGCGAGCGCGTAGGCAGCGTAAAAGGATTGCTCCACTTGCCAGCCAACCAGACAAAAGGCGCCAGCACCAGCGTAATCAGCACGGTACGGATCAAGGTGGCAAAGTCAGAGTCGATGCCTTGAATGCCTATTTTGGCAAAAATCGCTGTTAATGCAGCAAAGCAGGCAGACAGCAGCGCCCAGAACAACCATTGACTCTCCATAGTTTCGCCCCCAAGACGATTGAATAGGAAGATTGAATTCATCCCCCAGTATAACAAGTGACGCTGCAACGTTTAACGTTGCATTACTCAATAAGCAACTGCACGGGTTTTCAAAAGCAAAAAGACTGGCCGCAGCCAGTCTTTATTGTTTAATGCCTGATGCCTTGCGTTGTAGCAATTAAGCCTTGTCGCTACCGATAAAACGGTAAATCACCGCACCTAATACCGCACCGATAATGGGCGCCAGCCAGAATAACCACAGCTGTGAAATCGCCCAGCCATCGACAAACACGGCGACACCGGTGCTGCGTGCCGGGTTTACCGACGTATTCGTCACTGGGACAGAAATCAAGTGTATCAAGGTGAGGCACAAGCCAATGGCGATCGGCGCAAAGCCTTGCGGGGCACGCTGGTCAGTCGCGCCCATAATCACCACCAGAAACATCATGGTCATCACCACCTCACTCACAAACGCCGCCAGCAAACTGTAGCCCCCGGGTGAATGTGCATCATAACCATTAGAGGCAAAGCCTGCGGTGACATCAAACCCCGCTTTACCACTGGCAATAATATACAACACGCCTCCAGCGACAATGGCGCCCAATACTTGCGACACAATATACGGCAGCAGCTCTTTGGCCTGAAACCGGCCGCCTGCCCATAGGCCGATAGACACCGCCGGGTTGAGATGGCAACCAGAAATATGGCCAATGGCAAAGGCCATGGTCAGCACGGTCAGGCCAAATGCCAACGAGACGCCCAGCAAGCCGATGCCCACCTCAGGAAAAGCCGCCGCCAGTACCGCGCTACCACAGCCCCCAATCACTAACCAAAACGTCCCAAAAAACTCTGCGACATATTTTTTCATTGCGCCCTCTCCTTTTTTAAATAGCCTGTTGTGAGTATCAAGCTGCGCGGTGGGCTAGTTCTAAAGCGGCCCTACCCAAGCAGCTTGAGCGCCCAATATAGCAAACTATGGCCGCTTAAACATCCACCTGTTAAAAAATATTAATGGCGCTAATGCCCGATGCTTGTCATGCCCAATAAAAAAGGCCGGCAACTGCCGACCTTACACCCTACGCCAAGCGATTAATCTACATTTTGGCCGATACGCCACAACACGCCAGACGGGTCAGCGATACAAAAATCACGCATGCCCCAGCTTTGCAGCTGAATTGGCCATACTTTGACGCCATAGGTCGGAATAATGCCGCTTTCCTGGACTTTCTCCCACCAGGCATCCACATCCTGCACCAGCAGATGCATCATAAAATTCTCAGCCAGGTTCTCAGCACAAAAATCCTGCAACAAAAAACTCACGTGCGCGTAATGAAAATAAGCCACGCCGCCACCTTCTGACGCCATGGTAAAGCCCATGTCTTTATAAAACTGTTTAGAGAGCTCAAAGTTTTTTGAAGGCACAAAAGCCTTGATTTCGGTGACCGCAAGATTAGACATGGTTTGAAACTCCTTTTATTAAGCGGTGACTAGCGCAACAACAAATAAACACAAACCAGCGCCGTTGTAATCGACAAGCCGAGCGAAACAAACAGCATCGTTTTGTAAGCAGCCACCTGCTTTTTTGCCGCCTGCCCAGCCTCGTCCAATGCCTGAATCGCCAGTTGCATTTTTTCTGCCAGCAAGTGGATAGACTCGGCATTTTGTATTGTCGCCGCCTGCAACTCCTCAATCTGCCGCGTTAATAAAGGGTCAACCTTTGCAGCCTCAGGCTTGGCAGTAAATGCCGGGATAGCCGCAGTGGCCACCTGCGCGATATAAGGCGCCACCGCCTTAAGAATCGGTAAAAACTGAATAGCCACGCAACACCTCGCTCATTTGACACAAATGCAATAGCCATCAATAGTAAAGGCTATGCTTTCAGGCGTCCACCCTGGTGTATACGACAATAGTGGCGATTCACAGCCAAGACACACCATTAAACACTCATCGTTATCTGCTATATCGCCGTTGAAAAATTGCCAGTCACCACAACGTGGGTGGAATGCTCGCAATATAGGCTGACTACTTTTCCATAGCCGTGTGGTTGTGAAGCCAGCACAGTTCTGAGCGCTCTCAAAAGGCCAGGTTTCCGGCAAAAATAAATGATGTGGGCTGTAACGCTGCTCATTATTGCCTAACGTTTGAGATAAGAGGCGCGTTGGCAAGTCTCGCTGATGGATGGGTTAGGACAACAATAACCACGAAGTAAAAACACAGCAATCCCTAAAAATGTTCTTATAAAACAACGTTAAGTTACCTAAAAAATAACTTAAAACCACCAAAATCACAAACTGCAGAAACCTACAAACTGGGCAAATAACTATAGTTGATTCTCTTGCTCATATTTTCGGGTTCCTTTGCAGCGAGGGTACTTACTGCATCCCCAGAATTGTCCTCCAGCATTTCCCCTCGCGTGGCCGTTCTTAGTGCCATCTTCGACCTGCACCTTGGGCACTGGATGTATGTGCGGGTTCGCCTACGCGTCCTAGTGCTTTCCGTTGCCGAATTTTCTGTCGATGTGGCGCGAAAATGTCCAAGACTATTAGAAGGTCCTTGAGCCTCTATCCGATCCGGGCTCCCGGGCTTCTCGTTTCTATTTGCCAAGTGCTCGTGGAACCTTAACGCTACAAAGGCGCTGAATATAAACGCAATGATGCCTGGCCAATGTCTCACTCCCCCATGCCCTGAGCAGGCGCCACGGCGGCCAATCGAGCTCGAGCCCCACCCGTCAGAGCATACAGCGCTGCCAATAGCCAGCATACAGATGATTAGAACCACTACGAATGCGATGACAGCGGGAAGTACGCTTTGCTCTTTGCTCTTCATAACAGGGAAATCACGGGGTTGAAAACCTTAACGTCTGAATTAAGGGGTGCCGCGCTTGCGTGGCGTCCCGCTTGAACGACGGGTTAGACTGCTTGATGATTCAACAAGACGCCCAGCCACAAATTTATGAAGTACGCTGGCAATTAGTGTCTGATAAGGCATGCCTTCTTCAAGTGCACGCGCTTGAATATCCATCAAATCGGGGGAAGACAGTCGAATGTTGATACGTTTTTCCTTGAGAAAGGTGGCTGTAGCCGCCGCCTTGAATTTTGCCAAATTTGTTTTTGATGGAGAGGACGATTTAAGCTCGCCCTTTTCATAGGCAGCCAAAATATCCTTTTCAAACTGATCAGGTTTTTTCATCTGGATTACTCCTTAATAGATAGTTGCGGGTTGCATTCCTGCTTGGAATGACCGTTTTAAGAAAATAATAGTCTGGTTCCTCGACATAGGGAACCAGATAAACATAACCATTAAATGCTACGACGATAACTGACTGGTTTGGATATTTATCCATGTTGGGGTGTTCTAGTACATCCAGCAAGCCATCGGCTTCAATTGCAAGTACGATTATCTCAAATGAAATGTCACGCTCGATTTTCAGCGCCTCGTTTTTCTCATGGTTCCAGCGGAATGGTTTCATAACAGAAACTTTACATCAACGTGTGCCTATTGTCACCTTTTGATGCTTTTGGTTCTAACGTTTGAATTAAGGGGCGCCGTTAGGCGTCCCGCTTGAATGATGGGTTAGACATTGCTTCTTTCTTTTATTCTTTGCTTTGCTAAAGCAGAAAATTCAATAGGAGCGCCTACGCTAGGCCAGATTAAAGTTTCAAATTCCTGCAAAATAAAAATGCCTGGCACTTCATCCGCGTTTAAATATGACTCATATCCCATAGTTAGCAACTCTCTTAGAATTAGCATCGTATCTTTATCCTTCACTCTTGCTTTTACCAAGTCAAAATTGGCTATTAACTCTTCAAAAGCTTTTTCAAGAGTCATTTGCTCATGGGCTTGTAAAAAATCCTCCTCTGGAAAGTTGCTTGGTGCTGAGAGAATGACATATGCTAAAAAGTTATGATATTCGGTGAGTGCGCGACTCATTTAAATGCCTAACGTTGGAGATAAGGGGCCGGCTGGAGGCGGCACGCCGGAAGACGGTCCCGCTTGAATGATGGGTTATGCGTTGTCATTTTTAATAAGAGCAACTGAGTAACCATTAAATCTTTTTCTAAGTATTTTCTTAAAAACCCATATCGAAACAGGAATTGTACTCAACTGTGCGATTATTACTCCATATTTACGCCCAACTTCAGGCATCCCCAATGAGAAAAATATAACAGCCCCAACAATCGCTAATATAGAAACTAGAAGCAGACTGAATACTAATACTCTCCAAAAATAACTCCACCAAATACGAAGTGCTTTATCCCAAGTAACTTCAACTAGCTCCATTTAACACTCCTTGAATTTTTTACGCATAACGTTAAAGTGTGGGGCGCTGCGATTTTGCGGCGACCCTCTCGACTGAGAGGTTAGAGCGATGAATAAACCAACAACACACCGCTGCAGAAAGAGCGCCATTAGCGCCACAAACCCAGAAATAATTAGGGAAGTCAGGGCCGAGGAATATGGGCACGTTGAAATAAATAGCGACAAATATTCCGACCGTAGCACCAAGAACAATAGCGATCCAAGACCTAAACCAGGGAGTTTTCCGCAAGAGAAGGAACAGAGGATAGCCGACTGCCAAGAAAATTATAAAAATGAAAACACCATAAATAATAACGAAACCTACTTGATAAAGGAACTGGTCAAAGACTCTCTCGGATAACGAGTGATTGGCTAGATAAAACTCGGCAACTTTGGTGTGCATTTCATAAAAGGAAATGCCAAAGAAAACGTGAAACAATGCTGCGAACATCGAGCCGACGAATGAACTCTTGAGATAGTGCGATGATTGTGGAATAACTTGCAACATAGCTCTAACGTTTGACATAAGGGGCGTGCTTTAGCACGTCCCGCTTGATGGATGGGTTGGGCATTAGTCACCACCTACGAAATAGACCATGCGCCAGCCTTCGGTTGTTTGCTTGAAGCCAGCACGAAAACCAACACCTGTATTACTTGGGCACTCAATGTATTGTTTTGGTTTTAAAGCACACTTTTGACTAGTAGCACGTTGAAGCTGCCTTAAAAGGGAAGGTTGAGCTTGCCAAGCCTCAATAGCTTGCTCTGCATTTCCATCACCTCCAAAGCTCCAAACAAACTCGGAAACCATAAAGGATTTAAGTGTGCTGATGTCTTTATTTTTCGCCGCAATATTTACTTTCGTGATTACCAACTTAGCTTCATCGGGAATAGTGCCAGATAGCACGGAAGTGCAAAATAAAAATAGACAGAGACTAGTTATGTAAACTGAGAGTTTCATGATGCCCAACGTTTGAATTAAGGGGCACGCTTTAGCGTGTCCCGCTTGAATGATGGGTTAGGCTGTGAAGAAAACCACCCAAGCTTAAACTACAAAATTGTGACGAAACAGCCAAATTAATCATGTGAAATTTTGAATCTTTCCCATATTATAAAATTACGATTTATCGTAATAATGTTTTTGTTTAAGTATGGCGGAGAGATGGTTTCTGTATCTTTGAATTTTGAGTCTTCAGAAATCAGCAAATTGTTGTTTTCGATTTTCCAATAAAGTGTTGGCCCAGTTACCGAACCTTCTTTTTTCCCAAAGGTTGCATCAACAAAACCATCATTATAGAAATGATATGTTTCGATACTTGAAAGGGAAATTAACTCTAAAGTCTTACCAGTTAACTGAAGCTCCTGCCAATTTGTTTTTGTTCCAATATCTTGGGGTTTACATCCAGCACCGCTGAGTGCAACAACAAGTGAGATTACAGCTAAAAGTCTGCTCATGACACTAAAAACCTAACGTTTGACATAAGGGGCGTGCTTTAGCACGTCCCGCTTGATGGATGGGTTGGGGCAACCCTTAATCACAAGCATGGCAGGGTAAATAAACTTTTGTAACTATACCGGCAGTGTGCCAGACTACAACGGGTGCGCACTCTCCCATAAGCTTTACAGGGGATATATTTCTCGGCATTTTCACCCCATAATACTTTTCTAGCGCTTCTACTTTTTGACCAATTTTAATTTCACCAAGCAGATTCCACTTCGGATTGGATATGGTGGCCGCAACTGGTATGGCTTCATGTTTTAAACTTAGCACTGTAAGCTCCAGGCCTGAAAAAGTAAGCAAGTGCGCGGTACATTTCTTGGGTGGATCTCCTGAGTATTCAGTGCAGGACTCGACTTTTTCCTTTTGAAGTTTTGCAATTTCTCGAACTTTTCGAATATCGTGAGAAATATTTTTCGTTAATAAGCTACACGAAAAAAACGGATCGTTCTTTGTTGTAGCAATAGTTGTTGTTTCTTCAGCTGATGCTAAATTCGCCAGCAAAAATGCCACCGGAAGAATTAGAAGCTTTAATAAGAATTGTTGCATCTATATAGAACCCCAACGTTTGACATAAGGGGCGCGCTTTAGCGCGTCCCGCTTGATGAATGGGTTAGGGTTTGGAAATGTGACCACAAATCCCCCCTGAGATTAAGCCGATTAAAGCAAGAACAATTACTAGCATTAAAGATTTTGTAATGCCAAATATAGCAAGTATTGGTAAAACCCCAAGTAGTCCAGACAATGCACCATAGAGTAGTTCTTGATATCGTGTTGATTGACTGTAATTTGGCATTAATGAGTTAAATATTAACCCAGCCAGAGCGGCTGGAATTATTCCGATTAAGTAGGCAAATATAATAACAACGAAGCCTTCTTTATGTGCACTAGGTGCAATTAGTAAAAAGGGAACAGCGCCAACAAGTGGTCCTACAAAAGCAAAGGTTATAAAAGCACTGCGTTTTGAATGCGCATAAAACAAAGAGCTTTTTGTTTGAGCTGTACTTGCGGAGCTAACAAAATTACTTAGTGCACTTTTACAGTTGGGGCAGGTGTTAAATTGACGCGCCACATCCCAAGACTTGTCTGATTCAGGGATGGTTAGACGGCATTTTTCACATGTAACTATTCTCACATTGAGCCCTAACGTTTTACATAAGGGGCGCCGTTAGGCGTCCCGCTTGAATGATGGGTTAGCCATTACTTGCTAGTTTTATTAAGCTCACTTAGAAACGAGCCTTTAATTAGTGGTAACTCATGCCCATTTTTTAAAACTGAAATTTTATTTTTGCTAACTAAAACTTGAAGTTCGGATGGAAAGGCAAAAAACTTAACAAGGTCCGGCCTATCCAAAGCAAGTTGATATAAAGAAATTTTAATAAAATTGTTTTTATCTTTATTTCCTTCACCATCGTTTAAATCTGATAACCACCAAGCTAAATCATTTTGTTCTGGATTAGCTCTTTCAAGCAACACCTGATTAGACCTCTTATAGTTTTTATGAACAACTAATCCTTGAGCTAAAGATGGGAATGTTAGTGGTAACTGCTTGCTAACACTTTCCAATGCATCTTTTTGACTGCGAAGATGCTTGAGTGTGTTGTTGAATGAATCAACGAACTCAATAGGTATTGCTTTAAAATCAGGCTCTAAGATTTTAAGTGTTTTATCAGGGGCTTCACTAAATTTAGTAATCATCCAACCAAACTGCATAGTTTGATTGGCTTTAAAGCGCTCGCCATTTGCGACTAATTCTTCGAGATTGGAAAGCATAAGAGCTATATCCTCTGCGGGAATCGTCTTGTCTGAAACATTAATTTGAAATTCAGGCTGGCCAAATTGTTTACATTTTGTTGTTGTATATACCGCAGCATCGGCTGATACCGCAGCAGTTGCACTAAAAAATGCGGCAATAAACGGAAATATTTTCATGGTTATTCTCAATTTCAAATGGCTAACGTTTGAATTAAGGGGCACCGTTAGGCGTCCCGCTTGAATCATGGGTTAGGCGGTATATACATAGTGTGCAGTAAAACACAGTAAAGTATCTGCGTCGTGACCAGTTAATAATATGTAGAAAAAATCATCATTTATAACCCACCATGCCATTTGTATGGAGTGTGAATAATCATGAGGGTCAATTTGATTTGGTCTAGCAACTGTACAGAAAGTGCTTCCGCCGCCAATACCCTTATATGTGGCGACGCCAAATTTCTTCTCTAGGTAAGACACGGCCAAATTATATAAATCATAAACAACAGATTCATCTTCTCTCGGGTTACAAATATGTCTCAAGGGGTCTGATTGTTTAGTAAGCACATCATCCAGAACCTTGGTGACAATATTGCAAGCCTCAGAAACCAGCAATGATTTGGATTGAATTTCTTTTGCTTTTGGCGTTATAAAGCTTCTTTTTAATCTGAAAAAAAACAACCAAATGAAAGAGAGTATTTCAAAAAATATTTTATTCATTATTGCTACAATTGTGTGGCCTAACGTTTGAATTAAGGGGCGCGCTTTAGCGCGTCCCGCTTGAATGATGGGTTAGCCTTTTTATCACTTGCTATCATTGTCCTTCTCAGCAAGCTCTTCAATAAGCGTGTAAAAATTTATACCCGAAACAACTCCGGGAGTAGATGGCATACCAGAACAGGCAAGCTCTATAGTTTTATTGCCACGCTTTAAAATAACACCATAAAAAGTGTTGGTTTCAGTCTCAACAACATCAATGCTGTAATTAGTGCCACCATTTTTAAAGCCTATTGAATGCAGAAAGCCGTGATATGGGTGGTAATACTCAGCTTCAAATTTGGTCAAAGAATCTTTTTTCTCCGAAGGAAAAACAAGCTCAATATTATTTGTTTTCCCAAACCTGTATTGAAGCCATGCATCGGTTATTAATGTTCGTTTTTCTAAATCCCAGTAATTACTTCCACAAAGAGAAACAAGTTTCTCACTAGATTTCATATTGCATGTGAAATAGTTCACTTCATCTTTTTTGCAAAGCGTACCGGCTATCGACGGAAGGCAGCTAAAGAGGAAAAAGAGAAAAAGTAGTCGAGAGATTAGAAATGTTTTCATGCTGTTGGCTAACGTTTGAATTAACGGGCTGGCTTTAGCCAGTCCCAGTTGAATGATGGGTTAGCGCTTAAATTAATGGCCATCACAACCACCTTTAGAAGTTGGAACATTTTTTAAATGTTGATACTTTTTGCCATTCCACTGCCAAATTGCAGAACAAAATCCAGAGCCACCTATTAGCAAATTTGGGTAGCCTCTTGTAGATTGCTTCATTACCTCATAACCAGCAGCGGGAAACCCAAGATTGGTCTGGTAGCCCCCTTTATTTTTAACAAATAACCAAATTGAACTGCCAGTAGCTCCTGAGCTGCAAGTATTACCACCGATTACAACAACCTCTGGAATTTTATCGTCATTCAGGTCTTTGACCTGGATATCAAAATCAACCTCATTTTCACATGTTCTATCGATAAGTTTTGTTCCATCCGAACTTACTTTAACTTCAATAAGTTTATAAATTTCTTCTTTCTCGGCAGTGCTTAGTGAGGCAATTTTACCTTTAAAAAGTAGCTCTGCTCCTGTTGCGGCATAAGCAGAAAATGAGCTAGAAATCATAACGGCTGCAGCATAGATGAGGGGCAAGATTTTCATGAGCGCTAACGTTAATTAGACCCCAAAAACGACAATAATATTTTATTTAGTCTGGGGGCTATAAA
>Ga0066429_1000325_pt1 | contig 14734 bp, 17 predicted proteins | sample LakWasMet43_HOW7_2_FD_59517 | JGI IMG/M metagenome (GOLD analysis project Ga0066429, IMG submission 59517) | Freshwater sediment methanotrophic microbial communities from Lake Washington under simulated oxygen tension - Sediment Metagenome 43_HOW7 | ecosystem: Environmental > Aquatic >...
TAAAACGCATTCAAGATGAAGAAGCAGCTAGGGCTTTGGAAAAAGCTGCCGCTGAAGTTTCAGCTCCGGAAGTCGAGTTTGTAGCGGTTGCAGAAGAGAAACCTATTAAACGTAAGAAAGCAGCAAAATCAGTAATTGATGAAGCTAAAGAATTAGATCCTTTGAGAGAAGAAGCTTTTTCAGTAGCCGCATAGTAAAAAAGCCGAGGAAATACTCTCGGCTTTTTTTAGCTTAATCTACCTTCCTAGTTAATTAGGAGGGATCAACTCCCTAGAACTAGTGGATGCATTCTCTACAATATTATACGAAGCTAGAGCTGCTCCACTCTGGTCAAATAGGTTTAATGTTCCCAGTGCTTTATCCCAAGACCAGGATCCCAAAGCCTCCCCTACTATATCTGCCAAGATATCATCAGAGAGCCTTTCAACTGCTTTAAAAGAATGTTGAATAACTCCGTTAGCTATAACATACCAATACCCAGAGGAAGGGAAAATCATGTTAACGTTGTATACTTTAAGAGTTTGATTAATAGCAGTTAATTGATAACTGATATTGGCCTGAACGCCATTGTGTATAAAAACCATATCATCTAAGGAAGTTCCGTTAAGGGAAACTTGCAAAGATATTACTGGAAAGGAAACGCTATTCCCTACTAGAATTTCTCTTAATGAACTCATCTATTGCCTTTAGTTTATCGTTAGTGTCTTGCTCTGTTTGTCCTTCAACAAGTCCCGTAATACCTATATGAGAAAAGGGTCCTACAGCTTTTGAATACCCCTCATTTACAAGACAGTACTTAATCGTCGCTATAACCGCATCTGAAAAAGAAGGGCTTTCATCAAGACTATGTTTGAATGCTTTTGCCATATCTGAAATAGCATAGGCCATTTCTAGGGAGGACGGTGATGGGATGAAATTAAAATCAGTGACGTTATCATTCATAACTTCCACTGCATGTAAGAAGAAAATCGCATCTTTATAAAAGATTTCAGGATCATGTCCTAAGACCCTTAACAAGTTCAACTTCTCTGTGGAAAGATCTGATACAGGTAAACCTGTTTCTAGTAAAAGCGTTTCCACTTCGAAATTCCACCAGGGTACTGCCCCGAAAAGTTTGTCAAGAGCATCTTTAAGTAAAGATATTGGAGAAGTATCTAAGATTTTCATTCTAGGGATTATACGCTTTTAAGAATGGATTTCAACATTAATTGTAAATCCCTAGGAAGAGACTCCAAGACGGCCTTGTTGTTGACTGGACAGTCCGTCAATCCGTCTGCGATATCTTTACCTAATGTAGAAGAAATACCATCTTTGCCAAAAGCCATAACCTTGGTATACGGAATCTCAGCCCCGGCCAAGTTAACTACCGTAGATTTCTCGTAGGCAGCTTTCTTAACAATCAAAGCTTCTTGGAAGAAGTTAAAACCAATGATATCCAATCCTGCTTTTTTATCTAATTGGGTTACCTGGTCACAGAAACTTTTGATAGCAGTATGATCATTATCTTTAACAGATGTCACTAAGTCCCGAGCCATTTTAACAAATTCTGGATTCTTAGAAGCATAGAAGCGATTGCCTAAAGATTGCACCGCGGCTTCTTTATTCATATAGGCATGACCTGAATACATAAGAATATCGGCAGAAGAAATCTCAGAACCGTAAGTAGAGTATAGTGAGGAAGCTTCCTCAGCGGTTTTTTCAATATTTAGGAAACCGAATCCTGAAAGGTTGCCTTCAAAATTAGCTTCAGCAACTTTAACAGGTAAAGGTTGATCTAATTGAGAGGCCTGCTTCTCTGCCATATTAAACCTAGGTAGGAAAGCATCTAAATTTTGTTTAACGCCGTACAGAGTAGCGGCTTTAGTAATTAGAGACATCTGGTCTGGGTCTATAGGCTTCCCAGCTACTTTCTCTAAGTAATGAGCCCTTAAATAGGAAGCAGACGTAGAGTCTGCAGAATCTAAAGGAAAATCCTCTTCAAGGTTTGCTTTCTTGACTAATCCCATGGCTTCAGGAATTAAAGCAAGGATGCCTTTAAGATTGTGTGCTAGCATGTTTATTGATCCTCAATACGTGGTTTTGCTGGTGTGAAATTTTTAATAGATTCATAGGCAGCGGTTTCGGCACCATCTACTAAACCTTTTAGATTGAAACTTGGAACAGCCTGAGAATGACTCATAGATCTTTGTGCCAAAGCTTCTAAATACTTGTTCTTAGAAAACAGATCTTCTGTTTCCAGGTCTCGTTGTTTATTTTGACGCATAGCTAGTAAAGGCATAAGAGAACCTATACCTGCACCTACCGCAATGGCAGCACCGAGTTTAGGTCCAGCCAAAGGTGCGATAACACCAGAGCCGTCCGCTAATACGTGAGCTAGGCCCCCTATACTAGATAGAGTAAAAGCACCCTTCCCCGCACCCCAAAGCATGGACTTACGAAGTTGACTTTTATCAATACTAGGCTTAGGAGAAGAGTCTTTATATTTTTCTAGCACTGCTACTTTTTTAGCTAAAGGCATCCTGTCAAAAATAGGATTATCCATTGCTTTAGCAATTGGAAGGCCTTTCCTAATATAGGATTGAACCAGTGTCTCTAAAAGTTGGGTTTCTAAGTCCATTAAATTGTATCAATCTCGCCATCAGCGTCGCCGTTATAAACCGGCATTCTTAATTTTGTTCCAGTAGGGGGCAAAGCCTTTACTTGGATAAGTCTACCGATCCATTTAGAAGGGTCCTTATGAATCTCTTCACGTAACTCTCTAGAAAAACCGATACCTACTTTACCTACATTACGTCCAGAACCATCTATTAAATCTAGTGCTCCGGTAGAAGCTTTTAAATTACCTAGAATATCTCGTTCCTGAATAACTCCCTTAACGAGTACGTTGTACGTCTGTAGATGTTTTATTTTAAGCCTAGCGTTTTTATTTTCCGGGGCGGTGAGGCTAGTAACCACTACACCTTCACGTCCAGAAGCTTCCGTCTTTTCTATAAGCTTAAAAATATTGTCTAGACCTATTTTAACTTCAGGCACAAATATAAGATTAGGCTTATTTAACGCTTTTTCTATTTTAGCTAAGTGCTGTAATTTTTCCGCATAGGTATTGAATTCAGGACTAACTACGTTAAACATAGCTGCTCTTATGGGCCCAGTTTCTTTCTGAGTTTGAGCAGCCCGTTCTGGCAAACTATTAAGTATACCGGAGACATTCGGATGACTCTCTACATTGTCCTTACTATGACCTGTATGGATAAGCTCAACATTTACAACGTTGCCGGCAAATTCAGGTATGCGTACATTGGCAAAATGAGGGAGCTTACTACTACGTTCCGGGAAGTCTCCTTTGACACTTTCTCGACGAGAGAAGAACTTTAGACTACCATCGCCTTGAACCTGCATGAAATAATTGCCACCATCATACTTAATCATAGCAGCAGGGTTCTCTATAGAACTAAGTTCTAGTTTTTTGCTATCCTTATATTTTGCACGAGTGAACATAGGAGTATCTCTTTAAAAGTCTAATAAGCCTTTATTATACTACTGATAGGCATCATACACAAACTTATCATTTGTTTTTAACCAAAGCACGTATCTGTTCAGATACTTCATCTTTGGTTTTACTACTATGATGTAGGTATTCGTCAATAGAATGGTCTTTAGATTTACCCAGAAGAGTATCTGGGAATACTGAGTGGAAATGTTCTACAAGTACGTTCCTATCTTTTTCAGGGAGATGGTCATGACTTTTATAACGAGTTGCTCTACCTACGACTTGATCAATCTTACTTTTATTGAAATGACTTTCTAACACCTGCACATGTCTAACCCCTTTAAGATTAAGGCCCTCAGCCCCTGAAGAGGATATTAAAAGAACATGCCGGTCAGAGTTATTATACTTATCCACAATGGCGTCTTTTTGGGCTTTAGAAAGACCTCCGTGATACACAGAGTGATCTATGCCTCTACGTTGAAGTTCGTGAGAATACTCGGCCAACCCTGCTTTCATATAGTTAGAATATACTAAGCCTTTATAGTTTTTATTCTTGGAATGCTGAGCTTCTAAATTATCCACGGCTAACTTAAGCTTTGGAGAAAGCTCTTGATAGTTTGGCATAAAAGGTCTAACCGAGTTAGAGGACTGTCTAATAGCCTGGGAATACACGTTAAGCTGAGCGGTATCTCTCTTGTTCATAGGTAAACCTGAACGGACTTTCAGCTTCAAATGCCAAGGAAGGTTATCTTCGTAGTACTTATAAACCCCTACTTGAGTCGGACTCATCTGCACTTTAATAACTCTCTCTTCTTTAGTGGGGAAGTGTTTCTTAGCTTCAGGGTCATCCATCAAATCATAATGGTCTACGTACTGATTTAGTATATTCCCTAGACGCTTGGTGTTCTTAAGGGTATGCTTCTCAACAGGGTCTGCTCCAAGGATACGTTTAAGGAGAGGTTGGGGATCGGTACCTGTGTCTATGTACTCATCCTCGAATTCCTTTTTACTTTCGGGAAGTGCCCTATACCCCGCAGCCAAATTAACTAAAGGGGCGATGTCACTTGCATGATTGTAGTAAGGACTTGCCGTAGCAATCAATCGCTTATCAGAATCTAGAAAGATTTCAGATAACTCGGCATGACGTTTGGTACCTGTATTACGGAGTCTTTGGCCTTCATCTGCTACGGCTATCAGGTACTTATTCTTACGAAGCTTATCCGCATCATTAACAGCTTTCTCGTAAGACATAGCATCAACCTTAGATAGGTCGATTTTCAAGTTATGCTTTTTAACTTCACGTTCAATATTCGATACCAAAGAAGCAGGGGCAACGATTAAAGACCTAGCCTTAGGATCTTTGTTTTTAGCTTGGGCATGTTCTACAGCCTTTAGGAATAAGCGAGTTTTGCCACTTCCAACTGAATGATCTACTAGAACGCCATTCTCTTTATCAAGCTTAGCAAGTGCTCGTACTACATGAGGTTTCTCTTTCTGAGGAGATTCTTGTTTAGCTAATTTTTCTAAGTATTTATTCATTTTCTTTTTTCAACGTATTCAACTCTTTGTTCTTATCAATTCCAGGAGCTATTCCCCAATGGAGTAAAGCCTGTCTACGTCTTGGCTGAATTGAAAGGTCCACTAAGGTAGGGTCAGCTTTTTTTAGCCCACCCAAATGTCTAGCTTTAAAAGATAACCATCTCTTAATTTGACGCTCATCATCGGCAGTCCTTTTGCCTGAAGAGTACCCTCGATACCATTCATACCAGCCTAAAGGATGTTCTTCATTATGCCATTTGTCCGGCCATTCCTTCAGGGAAGCATCTACTTTAAAATAGTTATCTTTTAAAGGATCTCCGTCTGTGTATTTACCTTCTAAAACCCCCAAGTGTTTCATCTCCTCAGGGGATAGGTCTGGTTGAAACCTAGCGTGTATATCAGAGTCATCGTATCGAGTACGAAGAAAAGCTTGTACTGCTATTTTTTCCAAGTACTTATTCATCTAAATAACTCTTCAAGTTTATTGTCAACTACCTGGTCTGAATTAGGTAAGTCTAAGGGCATCTCATAGTTATCAATGCCCCGGAGAGTCTCTATAAGCCTTTCGTACTTAGGACGATACTCATCATAAATTTCTCGCTTACCTTTAAATTTCTTAACTAGAAAATCTCTATAGGCTTCCCGGTCTTTTGTAAAGTCCTTACCAGAGTCTTCAAATTCTTTGTTTATTAAAGCCAGTAACGGGTTAGTAATACCTACTGTACCTTTATGGAGGTCTTCTCTCTCATGACGCAGAATGATCTGCTCAGCAACTTCGTTTGAAAGTTCTGCTAACTTAACTATGAATTTATTCATTTCTTTTCTTCTTTAGGTTTCTTAGGGAGTCTTACAAACAACCACTGTTTAGGCCCATAGCTTTCCATCTTCTTTAGGAAGTATCTACCTTTAGGTGTAGAAATAACGTGCCTACCCTCTTTAGTTTCAACCTTACCCTTTTCAACCCATTGTAACACAGTTGTTCCCCCACCGTACTGACCTTTGGGGATAACTACTTTTTTACTTAAAGCGTAGCCCCTATCATGGACAGGTTGTTCGTGAAGAACTATAGCCTTGCCGATATCGGGAATATCAAACTTAGAAGCCCAGCTATAGGCTTTATCCCCTATGACGATTCTATAATCGTAATGGGTACCTGCACGAAAAGCTTCGTGTTTCTGCTGAGTAAAAAGTATGTCTTGGTTTCCTAAATCCATATCAGTTATTTTAACAATCCGTGCAGTGTAAATTGGTATAAGTAAGGTACGGGGGAATACATTCATAATTACTATTAAGGAGGTCCATATTATGAACCTAGACCTAAACAAGGCTTTCCAAAGCTGGCTTACTAGATATAAAACTATCAAAGGTAAACCTCTTTCACATCACCATATATTCATATTAGAGTTTCTAGAGACCTCCGATGGGACAGAGGATGAGTACACAAATATGCTTTCAGATGTAGGCTACAGAGTATTAAAAACGAGATGTAGATTACTGAAAGTAAACATAAGTGAAAGAGCTATGATAGCGTTAGCATCTATGACAACCAATGCCTCTCAGGTAGTAATGTGGGGGCATATCTTAAAGAACTATGCAGAGGATAATAAAGTGTCTCAGATAGATCTCATAGATATAAGAAAGATGTTTATAAAAGGTTTCCCATCAACCTTCGATTTAAACCTCTTATGGGAGCATCAGAAGCTGAAAGGTGGGGCCAATCTACTGGACATAGTAGGGTTCGACTAAAAGGAGAAGAAAGGGCTTAGGCTCTTTTTTAGGTTTGATAAACCCAGTATTTTTGGTATAACAGCTTTAGAGAAGCAATTTTTAGTATTTTTTTAGATTGCTTCCGTACTATCCCTAATAAAAGGAAATTATAATAAATGGGCTTTTTAAAATATTTGAAAATGGCAGTAAACATCATCTCCGTATTCTTACAGATTCTTCAGGCTGTTAAGAGTGTGCTAGAAAAAGAGGATGTTCAGACCACATAAGTAAGGAAGGTATAAATGGCTACAACGCATGGCGTAGTTCCGAAGTTTAGTAGGGAAACATTAATGCCCTTCGTAGGGTATTTTGCAGTATTGGAGGAAGGCTTATATAACTACTATCCAGTTATACTAGGCAGCACTTTAGGAAAGTTTGTCGAGATAATAAAACCTCCTGCAGTCTTAGCAGAGGGATTTGCTACAGTAGATAATAAGGTGTATTCAGTAAATATAAAAGATTTAATGCGGAGAAAAGTAAATGTCGGAAACGAACCAGTCAGTATCGTTGAGTCAGCTAAATCAACCAGAACCTCCTCAAGAACAGGTGTCAGAAAGGTATTGGGACAAGGAGATCCAAATATCGTCAAATCAGGAACTAGCGAGCCTTCTGAGTTTCAAGACTCCGAAGTTGTTAACGTGGCTTGGCAACACCAAATTGACGCATTACTCCATCTTGAGGATCCGGAAGCGGAATGGGAATTCCTGGAGAATCCTTCACAATCCGAGCCAGTTGATGAGAGTAGCCCAGCACAGGATATTGTCGAAGCTACTTAATCATGCAGTAATTCCAGAGTATATTTATGCATTTGAAAAAGATAAATCTATTCCGGTCATGGCTCAGAAACATGTGGAAAAGAAGCTAGTCATAAGTATTGACTTAAAAGACTTCTTTCATAGTATTACTCAAAAGATGTTATTCGATTGTTTACAAACAATGGGGGTGACAGGTGCAGCAGCAAGGACAGTATCAGAGCTATGTACTTATAAGTTCTTTGTGCCACAGGGAGCATTAACAAGCCCTAAAGTCGCCAATATACTTTCAGCTCTGACATTCGGCCCCAAGGTAAAAGAGTTTTGTGAAAGCAAAAGTTTAGAATTAACAATCTATGCGGATGACTTAACAATCTCTACTAATGCAGAAGTGGATGCTAGAGAAATTATACAAGAGGTAAGTAACTTAATTAGAGCCGCCGGTTTCCGTGTAAACCGAGACAAGACTAAAGTGATGAAGTCAAGTCGTAGACAGTATGTCTGCGGTGTAGTGGTTAATAAGAAAACCAATCTACTTAAGAAAGAGAGAAATCGTCTCCGGGCCATTGTATATAATGTTGTTAAAAACGGCATAGAGGCAGAAGCAGCTCGCACAAACGTAACAGAGTCAACGTTTATAAATCAGCTTAAAGGCAAGATCAATTGGTTCAGGCAGCTAAACCCAGCTAAAGGACAAATCCTTATGGATAAGATCCAAACCTATGAAGCTGGTTTAAAACAATCAGAGGCATTGGAAAACATCCTAGAGCCTTTGACTACGTATGAAGAAGAGTCTCCAGAAGGGGAGGTAAAGGTAGTAAATGAAAATATACCTGAAGCGTTAAGAGAGCATCCGGTGGAAGATAATTTAGAACTGATCCAACCTGATGTAGAAAATTCTAAGCAAGAAGAAGTTAATCTACCCTGGTAATACATCTCTGTATTTGGTATAAGAATAGTACAGAGAAGTACACTTATTGTAACCTATCTCTTAAGGAGTTCTGTGGGGATGTTCCTCTTTACAGAACAGTGGGAGTTTTAAATACAAGAAAAGGAATCTAGATATGCACTGCAACCTAAGCAATGCTTCAGACTTGTTCCAAAAAAAATGTATCAGAAGTAACCTTCTACAAAACACATAATAAAGTTCCCGGCAAATGCCGGGTTCTTTTTTTACCCCAGATGAGTCCCACTGGAGTCTATAGTCATGAAGTGCCCTAGGGCGTTAGCCTGGATTCCTGAGGAATCTAGATTAACAATAGACACTCCATTAAAGTTTAGATTAATAGATGAACCATCTAAATGAGCTACGCTTATATTATTATGGTTTATATCTATACTGCCGGGGAGGATAGTTATAGTGGAGGTAGTTCCAGAAGTTACTGCCGTACGCCATAAAGCATCATCAGTGGTGGAAGTGGTAGAGTTGACCCCGTCAGAAGTTTTAACTACAAGAACTACTTTACCATCTTCGTAAGTAGTCTCTACCATAATTTCACTTCCATTAGAGTCTTCTAACCAAATTTCTTTAACCCTAGAGTCTCTGGCAGGAGGGTCTTCTAAGGAGGTAGGTTCTCCTCTCATAGCTTTACCGGCAGTAACGTGACCTACAACTTCATTGTACCGTTCGCTATTAGTAGTGTTCTTACGAAGGTCCCAGTCTACCCCTATCCAACGGTACAGAGCCCCCTTAACGCTAGCGGAGACTTCCGAAGAGGCATCTGAGAACCTATAAAAATTACGAGCCACGATCCTAACTAGGCCATTAAACTTGGATATGAATATCTGAGCTAGGTTAGAGGATTTAAGTAGGACAGATCCTGACGCTAGGAGGCCTAGGAGGCTTCCACCTGCAGAAGTGAATACCTTATCTCCAGGAAGGAAATCGGAGGGCTTGTTGGGGTTTAAAACGTTGCCATTGGTCAAGTCAGAGGAATTGCCTTGGTCTACGCCTACAGAGCCACCTGACATGGATATTGCATCTGAGTCGGGCACACCCATACGAGGAATAGTTCCTACAATAATAGGGGACGCTGTAGACATACAGACCAAGACCTTATCGAAGGTATTTGGAGCGAAGTGGGCTCCGTCTTTTCCAGAACCTCCAGTAGGAAGTAACCAAGAAACATTGGGGTAAGTCTGTCCACCCGTCATCCGTACTGAACATAGGAAACGAACTGGGTCAACTGAAACAACGATACCCTCCTTGAGGGTAGTATTTGAAGCAAAAGGGGATCCGAATAAACCTGACATAATGTCTATTTTAGAACCTTGGCGGTGGGTAAAAGATTCGAACTTTTGAGCCCCTTACGAGGCTAATACCTTAGCAGGGTATCGGCATAAACCTCTCGCCCAACCCACCTTATTAAACTGGCGGAAGGAGGACAAATCGAATGCCTGGCCTTTCGGCTCGCGCTGTTTTCAAGACAGCCGTAGTATCCCAGACTACATCACCTTCCATAAAACATTGGTCTCCCCTGCAAAATTCGAATTTGCGTTATTCTCCATCCCAAATGGAGTGCCATACCAGACTAGGCGAAGGGGAGTAAAACTTGGTGCCGAGTAAAGGATTCGAACCCTTGACCTTCTCATTACAAGTGAGCTGCTCTACCAACTGAGCTAACCCGGCATTTAAAACTTGGTGCTAACGAATGGGATCGAACCATTGACGCTAAGCTTTTCAGGCTCACGCTCTACCAACTGAGCTACATTAGCATTTACTTATTCTTGGTGCCCCATAAAGGACTCGAACCTTTACGCCTAAGCAGTGGCTTCTAAAACCACCGTGTCTACCAATTCCACCAACAGGGCAAAAACATTTACATCTAAATTCTGGTCTCTCGTGAGGGACTCGAACCCACACTCCATTACGGAAGCAGATTTTAAGTCTGCTGCGTCTACCAATTCCGCCAACAAGAGATTTGGTGTAGTACCTAGGAATCGAACCTAGCCAGCCTAAGGCGTCTGCTTTACAGGCAGAACCGCGTCCATAACGGTATATTACTACATAACTACAAAAACAAAAAAGCCCAACATTTCTGAAGGGCTTCGGTATACTTTAACAATGGTGAAACTGCTTTAACTTATACGAACGAAGTCCTTCCGACCCATGAATAACGGGAGGGATAAATAACTCGATGTAAAGGTCAAAGCAGATTTCATAAAAGTATTTTAACTTGGTATTTTTAGTTTGTCAAGCTTACTGGAACAGTTCTATCAAATTCAATAGCAATATTTTCCATGATAACTGGAGCTTGTGCTGCAATGCTAAAGTTATATGATGAAAACATGCAGTACTCTAAATAAATAGCTGATAGAATTTTACCATTACCAGAGCTGCCACCACGAGTTTTAAACAATAGCATTAAGCCAAAAGGCACGTTGAAGTATTCTGAGTCCAGGTTCAACATAATGTCTGGGTTAGGAGAATCAGCACCAGGAGCTTTAGGGCCATCAATGTTTAGTTCAGGACGGTACACGTTCAAGCTAAGAGCTTTCAGAATATTAGGCTGATCAGCTAACATTTTTGAGAAACTAATACTTGAGATAGATTTACCGCGAGTGAAGAAAGAACGATTAGAGCCGATTTCAAACAGACGTTGTAATTGAGGAGTAGACTGATACGAAATACCGTCAACTAAACCAATAGGTAGAAGGGACGCAGTATCGCCACTAAGGCCTGTAAAACGAGCTGGGCCCGCAAAGATTACAGTAGAGTCTGGTGTTGCTGAAAACTGGGAGAAACGTTCTAGGCCGTCTTCTTTGAGGCTACTTACGTAGTCCCCTTTATAGTCCCACTGAGTACTAAACCCTGCGTTTTGGGTAGATCCTAGTTGGTCATCAGTTTTATTAATTGTTGCCATTTTTTTAAATTCCTTGAGATTTTACAGTTTTAGCAGCTAGGCCCGTTGCAAGCTTAATGGCTCGGTTGGCTTCACCGCCAGTTAAACCTCTACTCCTAGCATTTTGAACCAGACCACTATTAGAGAAGGCGTTTAGTTCTTGTTTAGAGTGAATACTTTTATGGAACGCATTTCCTGCAAAAGCTTTAGCTTTAGAGTTAGCTGTAGTAAGAGTACTTACTGAGTGTTTAGAAAGTTTTGGTAAAACGTCTCTAACCCAGGCTTTCCCCACTACGCTTAAAGAAGCGATCTTTTCTAAATATTTGTTTGATGTATGTTCCATGGTTCTATTTTAATATATTGCTAAGAGAAGGGCGGCTACTTAATTCACCGCCTGTATTTTATATTACCTAGAAATATTCTAGATAACTAAATGCAAATTCAAGTAGTTCAATGGATATACTACACTGATATTCAAGTTAACATCTAGATTATCTTTATTGAACGGATTTTGCTCAAGTTTAGTAATCGAGTAGCCTAGCAGTGGTGCACCGATCTTAGGTAATTTCTTAGACTTAACCAACTCAGAAGCCGCAGTGAGGTTCTGGCGGATTGTGTTGATCGTATCTGGGGTAATATTCCAACTTCCAATGAAACCTTTAAGTTTGTCGTAGTAGAAGTAGCTCAAGAAGTCCCAGTTTTTAACAACTAAAGCTTCACGGTATTCTAATACGCTAACGTCGGTAGTCAACTCATGACGGCAGTAAGGAATTCCACCTTGAGAATCCTGCACAAATAGTAGAGTCCCGCCTTCAGCCATGCTGTTAAGGTTAGCTTTACTGAAGCTAAAGTTACTGTTCTTCAGATCACTGATACCTGCAACGCCAATGTTAGTAAACCCTTGTTGTACAGGGAATCCTGCACCCATACCAGCTAAGGCACAAGCCAAGTAATATCCTGGTAAGTATTTGATTACCCCACCGATAGTTACACCTACGATATCTGGCTGGATATGCCATACACGAGATGTACCGAAAGTTTCACTTACCCCTTGAACTACAGCTGCACTTTGAGTTTTAGTCATAGTACGCTCTACGTAGAAGCTTACTGCAGTAGCTGTAGCAGTAGCAGCAATGATCAGTTGTTGGTTAGAAACCACAGAAAGAACTTGATGACCACCTACTTGAGAACCTGGAGTAGATGCTGTAATACGAATAACGTCTCCTGCAGTTACCCCATCAGAGATGAATGTAGAGTTAGAAGAAGTTAACACATAGTTTCCACTAACGATAGAGATATTGTTATTGCCACTGTTAGCATTCACGAAGTTAGCTGACCAAGGGCCGATGTTCTGTGTAGTAGGGATTGCAGTGTTCACCAAAGCAACACGCCAAGCTGCATTCTCAGGAGTACTCAATTGTACAACATGAGATTTGAAGATAGCTAAGATAGCTGGGTCTTGAGTCAAAGGGGTTAAGTAGTAAAGTCTTTCACCTTCAGCAACTGTTAGAGCTTGGTCGTAACCAGCTAAGTCATTTGAAGAAACAGCGATTGCACGTACTCGAGTTACTGTATTAGCTAAAGCTAGAAGTACGCCTAAGCCTAATGGGTTAGCGTCTGTAAGGTCATCAAATTGTCCAATAGCGTCTGCTACATCATTGATCGTCAATACACGATTGCTTAAGTCTGTTCTTAAAGCTGAATAGCCGAAGTAAACGTCACCAGAAACAATACGTCCGTAGCTAAGCTCAGAACCTGAGTTAATTGTAACTTGACCTAAAGTACCTACGTTAGCAGTACTAAAGTTAGCACCACCTGAGATAGGTTTTACAGAAGGAAGTTGTTGATTGTTGTAAAGCTTACGTACTGAGATAGATACGTGATTAGAAGCAATTACTACAGCACTTGCTACAGTAGTTCCAGCAGCCACACCTAACGTAGCAACGTTACCGGCTAAGCCAGATACAGTTGCAACTAGGTCTTCACCTGAAGTACCTGCACCACGAACTAAAAGTTTAGAACCGATAGAGATACCGGTAGCAGAGGCTAAGGTCAGGTTAAAAGCACCTGAAGTGATTGAACCAGTTGTTTGTACGCTTACATTAGATGGAAGCATATCGATTAAATCGATGTAAGTGATCGCACCATTCAAACCAGAAGTAGTACCTAAGCCTAACACAGATGAAGTAATTTCAGAAGTGCCTGCTGAAGTATTTGTGTATGTAACGATTACTTCGTCACCTGGTTCAGCACGTAAAGTATTCGTAGAAGAGTTTAAGTTAACTGGAGCCACTTTAGCTACAGCAGCACCTGCCACAGTAGTACCAGCAGCAGGAGTTACAGTAAACACGCTACCTACGATGTTTGTAATAGTAGTTGTTAAAACTGCACCTGCAGCACCAGCACCAGCAACGGTGATAACATCTCCAACTACGAAGCCTACTTTATTAGCTACAGTCAAAGAACTCGTAGCAGTAGTAATACCTCCGGTAGTAACTGGAGCATCAATTAAAAGCGTGTTATCTAAGAAGAAAGCTTCCGCACCGGTAACTAGGGTCTCTACCTTAGAGTTGTTCAACCAAACTTTTACAGAGTCGGCGTCAACAATTTGACCTGCTTTTTGACCAGGGATAGAGAATGTATTGTTTACTGTAGGGTCAGCAATCTTACCGGATTTAGTTACAATAGCACTAGTTACAGTTGTTAAGCCTTTACTTAACAAAGTAATAACATTTCCTGAGATAGACGTTACTGTTGCTTGAAGTGTACTTCCAGAGTCACCTGCACCTACCACTAGTAAGCTATCGCCTACGTTAAAGCCAGCAGTAGACTCTACTGTAAGAGCATACTCTCCAGCGGAAATAGATCCGGTAGTGGCAGTAGTAGAGTAAGCAGCAGTCTTAACTTGGGAAGCCAATGATCCAGGAACATAAGTTAATACCGTATTTAACGGCCCTATGATACAGGCTTCAAGATCAGGAGTTGAGTTTAAAACTCCACCTGAATTTACTAGGTCCTGATATACTAAGACCGACGGTTTGATGTAGCTCATTTTTTTCCTTTTGTATAAGCTTAGCTAGTTAATTAAAACTAGCTTTTGGGTATTCTGTGTTCTATTGACATTATTTTAACTTGCCAAAGATAAGTATTTTAAGATTTAGAAAGGCTAAGGATAAATCTTTTAAGCTCGATACCATCATTCTTAACTTTCCATTGTTCTTCTTTAGACCAAGGTATATTTATAGTACATTGAAAGATTTCCGTGTCTTCTCTATTGGGGGTACAACTGGACACATTCATAGGAAGGCCGAACATCTTAAAACCTTGGGAGTCAGCTATAAGAG
>Ga0066429_1000439_pt1 | contig 12923 bp, 9 predicted proteins | sample LakWasMet43_HOW7_2_FD_59517 | JGI IMG/M metagenome (GOLD analysis project Ga0066429, IMG submission 59517) | Freshwater sediment methanotrophic microbial communities from Lake Washington under simulated oxygen tension - Sediment Metagenome 43_HOW7 | ecosystem: Environmental > Aquatic > Freshwater...
CATACCTATCCCCGTGAAGAAGTATTGGAGTTACTCGCTGCAACCCTGCCGTACGTGGCGCTGGTAGAAGCCTATGGAGATCGCGGCGGGGCCGATCCGCGCCAAATACTGCTGGTTTTTGGAACAGGGTTTGAAACGGTAGATATTGAGGCATTAATAGCAGCCGAATTAGGTGCTGAGTTTTTACCGGACCGGATTGAGGTATTGCCGTTTTTACCCAGGAGAGATAAAACCGGCCATGCAGATCAAGCCTGGTGTCAGGCGCATTATCTAAGTGGTGAATTGTATCGACGTCAGCGTAGCTCAGTTCACCTTTGTTTATCAGAGTTAAAACAGAAAATTTTGACCAAGTCTTTAGTAAATCTAACTTAGAAAACCACAAGCAAAAATCATATCAACAATTAGTATTTTTTTGGGAATCGACGATGGCTATGAACAACTGGATGAGTGAAATTGATGGGTTACGGCAACTGAATTCTATTGTCCTGCCAGGCAGTCATGACGCTGGTATGGTTAAGGAATTATCGAATAGGGGAGGGTTTGCCACAATTGCCAATGCAGTTACGCAACTATTGCCTGTAAAAAAGCAATTGGAAGCCGGAGTTAGGTGGTTAGACATAAGAATTAATAAGCAGTTGCGCTGTTTCCATAGTGCTGCAGAAGGTGAAACGTTGGATAGCGTAGCCGATGGCATCATCAGCTTTCTTGATGAAAACTCTTCCGAAGTGGTCATCGTATTGCTTACAAAATCAGATGAATCTGCCTATCCTGCGTTTCTAAGAAAGCTGCATGGACTCTGCGCAGTACATCCAGCCCCGGTATATCCTAATGGTCATAGTAACCAGATAGCGTTAGTCAGTCTTAATTCACTCAGAAACCGAGTCGTTGTCGTTATGGATGAGCCACCGCCCAATCTTCAATTAAATCATCGCATCGTACGGGCATTGCTTAAAAAGTATGATGCTAAAGACGCATTTCAAGAGAAAAATCTTATGATTTTCGATCCCGACAAGGCGGATGGGAAATACAACTTTGTATTAAACACGGCTGGCTCGTATTCCGATGCGAATAGTACGACATCCATTCAGGAAGGCCAGCGCACAAGATTGCAGAATCTTAAAGAGGCTAATACCGATCACTTTATGGCTGTGTATTACGCCACCAACACTTCTCCAATAGGACTAAGGTGGTCTTCTATTGAAGCAGCAGATGAAGCTACTTGGCAACAGGCAGAATTAAACAAATGGGGCAAAGATGCCTTTGGTTCCAGCAGGCAAGGAGGACGGCCACTGATTAGCTGTGTGATGATGGATTTTGCCTCCGAAGAACGATGCATCTATTTAAGGAAGATGGCTACGCAAAACGGATGGTAATGAGATGGGTGAGTATCACTAAATTACAGTCCAATCCGGACGGCAGTTCTTTTATTAGTAGCTATACTTTGATTTGTCACGTTTTCTTACTAACGTTCATTATTGATAGCTCTGCATTATGATCATTGAGAAGTTTAATCGAAAAATCCAAGAAATTATTAAAAATACCTGCAGTTTGGAAGTTAAAACGGAAATCGGTGAAATCATGTTATGGCGGCGCTTTAACATCGACTTATCGCATAACCTATGTCCAGGCCGCTTATATTTTCTGGTTAATTATTTTGACCTGACTCAATGCTTGCTCACGATCAAAGTGCAATTGATCAACCAATCTACGATGTTAACAATGTGTAACACCGGATGGTATGGCAATTCCATAAAATGAACATAACCCTTTAGTAAAGGAAAAGTAAATGGTCTCTAATTCATTGTGGAGTAGCTGGAACAGCATTGTTTCCTTGTTTACTTTGTTGGACTGGGTTGGACTGACAATTGTGTTTATGTTGGTTTGTGTGCTGGCCTATCTGATTTGGCGGCGTAAGCAAGCTGAACAGGATGGAAAGCAATCGTTAGCGCCGACCATGACAGTGCCTAAAATGCTGGAACTGCCGTCTGATTGCTTATTGAAAATATGGCGTGACTTCACTGCCGCCATACCCTGGCGGTTACGCCCTGATGTATTGAGCGCGCCTTTATCGTTGGTAATCGGTGATGCCGGTTGCGGTAAAACCGGCATCATTGATCGTTATGCCGATTGGCAAGGTCAAGTTTATCGATTTCACCCCAGCGCCATAGAGGATTCATTGCTGCAAGTCTATGCAGGCCCTAAATCGTTAATCCTGGAATTTGGTTCACAATTAATTTATGACACCCATCCAGCCGCTTTTAGAGCGATAAAGCAGCTGTGGCGACGCTTACCGCCAAATCCGCAAGCGATGTTAGTGATTGATGCAAATACGTTATTGACGCCCCAATCGGAGATTTTGCGTCAGTCCGGACCAGCATTATTCGGAAAGTTAAAAATTTTCGGCAAACTGGAGGGTAAGCCTTTACCTGTCATATTAGCGCTAACGCACATGGAAAAAGTCGAAGGCTTTGTGGAATTCAGTCAATTTTTGCAACAAGTCGGCATCCCCTTGCAAATAGAGTTTCCGGAACGTGATGGGTTAAAACGATTACAGACGGCTCTCGATCATTTCAAACAGTATTTAAACCAAGCTTTACTCAATCAATCATCGCAAGATTATTTAAAAATTATCACTTTTTTTAACGAAGTGCCTCGCGTATTTGAAGTACTGCTGGACTATTTTCGCGTTGCCGGGGTGGAGCAAGATTTGACGGCTATACCCATAGTTCGTCTTGTACTGTTTTCTGATCAAATCCAGAGTTTCGGCAGTCGGCCTTTTGCATTGCCAGCGGGCTATAGTAAGCCGCCGTTAGTCTCTTTAAATTTCCATGCTAAAGCCGCACTGGTTTTTCTTTTGCTGGGTAGCTTCTATTTGGTTGGTAGTTATAACTATCAGAAAGATAAAGTTTCAGAAGTACGGCGTGGCATCGAAATTGTGGCTAAAACACCCATTGAACACTATGCTGAAAAAATTAGCCCGCTTTTTTTAGATTTTAGTGCCAATCTAAACCAGGATCCGCTATTAAGTTTTCTGCCTAATTTTTTCGCAAACACAGACAGCAAAAACAAGGAATTATTGATAAGGGAAGTACGTAATCATTATCTGATTCCGCTATTAAAACAAATTCAGTTTGAAAATGACGCCGCTTTCAAAACCACTCGTCTGCTTGGTGTGTTATACGCGACACCTAACAATGAAATCGGCAAGTTACTATCTAACGGCCAGCAGAAACACCAAACCGATCTCGGCAAATACAATAAACTGATAGAAGATTATGTCAGATACAACTCCAAAACCGATGAATTAGACTTTCCGCTAAATGAGATCAGTTACGCCAAGTATCAGGAATCTATTGAAGACCACACACAATGGTTGGAACTATTCAGAAGTCTTCAGCAAATTGTCAAAAAACCATTTATTCAGAAATCCGAGTTGCTAAAACTCCAACAGCAAATCGAGTTGTTTTTTGGCGTTATCGACAGACTTGGTTATTACAATGACCAGGAAGAAATCAGGCAATGGTTAAATCAAAACACCAGTTTAAGACTTGAAATAACCAGTCAATCGGATTTGCGCCAGAAAGGTATTATGCAATTATTAGAATTGGTGAGTAATCTCAAATTCAGTAATACCGATGACTGCGCAAATGATTTGGCTTTAAACGATTGTCTGACCATGCTGCAAACCGTAGCCAACGCAAAACCAGATGGCCAGACAGCAGAAATCAATATCAACTTAAATGGGGAACATTTTTATTTCACGTCCGAGCAATGGTCGGCATTGATAGTACGCAGCCGGGTAACTCTTGCCTTGCGTAATCTCATAGAAACGCACAGAAATTATGATGGCTGGGTCTTTTTTAATACCCCTTCAGCCTATCCAAATCTGGAATTGAATGCTGCCAACAACGGACAAATCTTGTTTGCAGGTAAAGCCCGAATTGACGGACGTTTAACTAACGAAGCTTTCGAACAAAAAGTTAAACCTGCGGTGTTAGCCCTGACTTCGCTTATCCCGAACCTTCCCGTAGTTGAACAAGAGAAAAAACGCTTTAACGAGTTTGTCATCAATCATCTGAATACCTATTCAGATAATTACGTTAGTGCCTATTTAAATTACTTTCGGCAATTTCAGGTCAGGATAGACTCTGCATGGGCACTTGGCTATGTGCTCGACGATTTGCAACAACCCAACTCGCAATTGCTGCAAATTTTAGTACAGATAAAAAACAATACAGCGCTTATTTTTCCCGCTTCGAATAGCTTTCAAACCTTTGCTCAAAAACTCACCGTGTTTCGATTTATTCAGCATTTGATGGAAGAAAAAAACGGGGTTTATCCTGAGTTTCAGAAATACCAGTTAATGATGGCGCGCATGCAGCAAGAACTGGATTCCGTTGAGCCTTATGTGCCAAAAAAGAATGATGGCAACGCTGCCGTACTAAAAGTAGCGTTACCACCGTTAGCCAGATTGGCTTGGGGCATGCGTTTTAATGAAGAAGGCTCTTATTTAACCATTGTTAAGAACTGGCTGCAAAATGCCGGTATTCAAGATAATTGGCAACAGCCATTTTTAGCACCCGTCTTAAAAGTTCAAGATTACGGCACTTCAGAAATCAATCAACGCGTTGAAACTATTTGGTCTGATCTTTGGGATACCAGTGTTGTACCGCTATTAACCAAGTTTCCGTTTGATAGCAAAGCCGGCAGAGATAAGGAAGTAACAGTAGAAGAATTGAAAAAAACCTTTCACCCGAAACAAGGGGTATTTTGGCAAACATTCCAAGACTATCTGGCCGCTTTGTGCAGTTTTAACAATAATTCGTGGATAAAACTATACGGAATATCCAATAGTATAGAATTGCCTGCGAATTTGCTGGGCCGGCTTAATGCAGCACAACAACTTACCAGCAATCTTTGGGATGAGCAGGGCAATCCCAAGCCTTTAACTTTGTACGTTAAACCTGATTTACTGCCTGGCTATCCTAATCAACAAATTACCAACATGCCGATAGTGTCATTATCTTATTTGCGATCCGGCAGCGTATCCGTGTTAGGGTTCAATCAGCTGGCTGATTGGCAACAATTACCAGTCGAATGGTGGGCAGCGCCTTCCGCTGGGACCGGGATGGAGTTTTTAAAAGATGACGGGCCAACTCTAATACAAGCCGAGCTTAATATGACCGATTCAACCTGGAATTTTTTCAGGCTGTTGCAGCAAGGCCGACAAAACGATGACTTTCACCGTTACCAATGGCCGCTTGCACACCCAAACTTTCCACAACAGCCCTTAAATCTTAAATTTCAGTTCAAATCAAATCCATTGTCACTCTTCGCCAATCTTGCCGGATACAAGTAATGATAAATCCATCAACCAGGAAAATGATTTTATTGACGCTGATTGGATTTTTTCTGGCAGCGTGCGCAAGCGATCCAAAACCCATTGAACAACCGGAAATGGTCTTAAATATCATGACCCATAAACAAGCCAATAAAGCAGGCCTTTTTTATCTGGTTGTCCGGAATGTCAATGAAAAGCAATTTATGCAAGACAGTTATCAGGATATAGCCGCAAAAACCTTTTCAGATCCGCCGGATCCCAGTGTTGTGGGGGTTTTTAAAATTATTCCCGGTACCAATCAAGAGCATTTGGTAAATCCACCCGCTCAAGGTTCATTGGCGCTGTACTTTCTGTTCTCCCAAACAAATCCACAATGGAAAAAACTGCTTACATCACCATTGGCAGCAAAATACCGGATTAACCTAACCGTAACTGGCCAAATTGAAATAATTGAGGATCAAAAGTCCTGGTATGAATGGTTTTGACGACATTGATTAGTAAATAGAATCTAACGGTAAAGCATCAGACGAAGCAACGTCATGCTAAGGTAATAATCATTTTAATGGGGATGTTGAGATGCGTTTTACCAACGATGTCATTTGGATTTATCTGCTCGTTCGGCGCGAGTTGATGTGTTTAGCCCAAAGCTTGGGCGTCCTCTGACTCTTTTCCTGCTTACCGTTTCAATATTCAGGCCTTTGGCATAAACGGCCAATTCTTGCTGTCAATACCATAGCTGCGTAAGCCCACACAGGGCTTACGCAGTCTGATATTGTGATGCGGATCAGGCCTTCGAAGTGACTAGCCCGCCAAGAGCTGGATCACTAAAACTATCCCGACCATCTTCCACATGCCCGGCTAGCCGATATTCAGAAGTGCTATCACCCATAACACGAACCGTCACATCATACCAACCATGCATTTTCTTCAATGACAATTCATGCTCCAAGCCTTTGTGCGACGTAAGAAAGTGCTCGAACTCATTGCCAGTGTAAGCATCAATTATGACTACTTTAACGTTGCGTTTGCCGACATTATTAATGTTTAAAGCAATACCGCCACGTTCTTTACACTCATAACTCGCGCGAACGTTTAGGTTTATAGCATTTACGCCCGCAGTCAAATCACCCTTGAATGAACGCATGAAACCGTTCGGGCCATAAACAGATAAATCGTAACTCCCGGTTATATTCCAGTTATCGTCAAGCGATTTCCCCGCTTCAACGGTGTAACTGCGAGGTAAAACTGACGGATCGCCAGAGCGCACATGAAACACAGCAGCAGCCCGACCAACATTGCCGAAGTGAATGCGGAAAGTGTTACCCGTTATATTTGCGGTTCCATAAACATCAAATTTATACGGTAACGCGCGAGCTGGTCGAATACCTGATTCCTGCGTTGGCAAGCCGATAGTGACGTTGGATGGTGTAACCGGATAGCTGGGACGGCCCGATTGATAACTTGGGTTGCTGTTGGCTTCAGGCGGCAAGTAGGCTGAAGTGCTTGGCAAGTCCGTCTTATGTTTATTCGGGTTGGCAAAATTGAATATCGACGTTAAATCGCCCGCCACTGCACGACGCCAAGGCGTGATATTCGGCTCGATTACCCCAAAACGTTTTTCAATAAATCGGATTAAAGATGTGTGGTCGAAAACTTGTGAATTGACATATCCACCTTTACTCCAGGGTGAAATGGCCAGCAAGGGCACTCTTGTTCCCAAACCGATTGGCCCGGTTACAAAACCAGAACCGTTGTCAGTCATGATTTCATTGATTGTGCTGACTGTTGACTTGCCGTCGTTAGTGCCTTGTGGTGGAGTTGGCGGCACCATATGGTCAAAAAAGCCGTCATTTTCATCCCAGTTGATGAACAGGATAGTTTTGCTCCACACTTCTGGATTTGAAGTTAAAGCATCAAGAACCTGTGATATGTACCAAGCGCCAAAGTTAGAAGGCCAATTGGAATGTTCACTATAGGCTTCCGGTGCGGCAATCCAGGATACTTGCGGCAATGTTCCATTTTTAACATCATCGCGAAGAATGTCGAACAAATTTAACTGTGTCTGACCTGAAGCAATATTAGTACCGGTTTTTGCACCATTGGCAAGAGGCGATCCTGGCAAGGCCTCCTGGTACTGATGAAAATAAAGCAGTGAGTTGTCGCCATAGTTGCCTATATAAGCATTGCTTACCCAACCCCAATACCCTTTTGCATCCAGACCTTCGCCAACATCCTGATAGACCTTCCAACTAACCCCTGCCGCTTCCAGACGCTCGGGATACGTAGTCCAATCGTAACCCGCTTCAGCATTGGAAAGCACTGGGCCGCCACCTTTACCATCGTTTCCTGTCCAGCCAGTCCACATATGGTAGCGATTCGGGTCGGTTGGCCCCATTACTGAGCAGTGATATGCATCACAGATAGTAAACGCATCTGCTAAAGCGAAGTGGAACGGAATGTCATCACGCTTTAGGTAGGTCATAGTGAGCGGGGATTTGCTTGTCACCCATTGGTCAAATTTACCAAAATTCCAAGCTTTGTGACCCGTGTTCCAGTCATGGTCTGTGCCAGGAAGATACTGCATACCTAAACTGGGTAAATTAATCCGAAAAGGCGGTAATTCGTCAACACCCAAACCGTAAGTGTCGGGAACATTCGGTTGATACCAAACGGGCCGACCATTGGGTAAGTTGACCGCACGCGGGTCGGAAAAGCCACGGACCCCCCGCATAGTACCGAAATAGTGGTCAAACGATTGGTTTTCCTGAGTTAGTATGACGATATGCTCTACGTCAGCAATGGTGCCTGTGCGATGATGTGCTGGCGTTGCCAGCGCTTTGGTAATACTGGCTGGCAGTGCGGCAGCCAAGGTACCGGAGCCGACTATTTGCATAAATCTGCGACGATCAGAATTTTTCATGATTAACGTTACCTACTAGGAATGAAAAGGGCACACAGGGATAGTTCGCAAATGAGAAGCTAGCCTTATGTTGGTCATATAACTTTTTTAACTTCGAACCATAAATCTAAAAAGTGCAGCAGAATGACGTTTTTTATCACCGAGATTTGGTAAATGACTGCGTGCATGCTGAAAAAAACTAATATATTCATGATTTTATTTGGTTCATAAAACCATAAGGCTGTTTAACTGCTCTCTTTATGACAAAAGATCATACTTCGAGTGTGTGACTAAATCGTGACAGAAAATATTTTCTGTTACCGGGCTTCATCAAGAATGCGCCAGAGTGGAAAATTGAAGTTGAATTTAAAGGATTTTTTAAACTGACAATCGAGTTTAAAAAGTTAACGAGAACCCCCTATCTTTATCCATGTTGGATAGTTTGGAAATTCTAAGCTTGATCGCTAACAGGCCTGTTAATAAGCCACGTTGATTGCTAGCGGTGATATGGCCATGTTCGTCTTGCGAACCAGCATTTCTAAAAGATCATGACTAGGCATGTTTTGATTATGCGCCATATCCTGGATAAGTTTGGCTTTTTGCAAGATCTCTTTAACAGCCTGCTGAGAAATAGAGTTGTTTGGGGGAGATTGAATCGTGTTGCATGGCTTTGTAATAGCAGGGTTAGCCCGGTAGATTTGTTATGGTTGGTAAATTTAAACTATCAAGAACGATGAACATTCGTTGTATTAAGCCAAGCAGCTTTTGGGTCGATAGGTAGTGTCGATAGTGTAAGTTAGATGGCTCATTCTAATCTGTAGTGTAGCGGATCCAATTCTATCGGTTCAAATTCCCTCGTTTCATGGTTAACCGGGTTTGTAGTAAGGAGTGCCCTAATCGGCTGAGGTAAAACTATCAGGACCCCATAGATCCAGCCGCTCCGCGATCGTGATAGTTTTGAAACTCCGCTTTTGATCTTGCTTTCTAACAGTAATTAGCGGGCGTTGGTCGGAAGCAGTGCGCTGCACCGCTTCCTTTATCTGCGACCCAGAGTTGCTATTTGATCATTTCTTTGATTTCTTCGATTTCTCAAGCAACTCCACACATTCAGCAATTAGATCATCCAAGAGTTTTACCGAAGACGTTGCTCCTGCTTTGATTTCCAGTAAAAACTCCATTTCCTTTTTAGAGATATCACCATCTGCTAATATTTCCTTACGAAGAATCGCAACTTCTTTTTGAGTAATATGTCCATCTGCTAAAGCAAAAGCTTTAGCTACTTTGCGCCATTTAGCCATTGTTTTCCCTCATAAAAAAATATTAAAAAAGATTTGTACATTCTTACAAATACCTCCCTGATTTTGTTAGGCTAACATGTTACAAGAGGACGGAGCAAGTCAAATAAATCATGCGTTTGAGAATGGCACTAATCTGTTCATGGTAGAAATATGATACTGATTATGGGCATTACCGAACTCAAACCCCGAATAGCAAACTATTTAAAATTACTCCAGATTCAGTCAAAAATACCCCAAAGCGAATGCCGACCCAATCCACGCAGCCACAATAACCAGTATCAATCCCGGGATAACCGCGCCGACGAATCGCCAGTTACCACTCAGGACAGCAAGTACAACTTTAGTGATGCTGTTCGTCGTTAAACTGGCAAGAATGGGTAATACGGCGTCGTTTGCACTGAGTTTTCCTGCGGCCACTTGAGACGCTACAGCAACGGCTGCTGAATGGGTATCGGCAAAACCGGCAATTGCTGCGGCAACAATCACGCCTTCTTTACCAAGCCAATGCTGAAGGGCTGCCGTGAGCAGCATGACTGAGGAAACCGTACCGGCGAACATCAATGCAGTCTTGATGCTGACTGGTTGTCCTAAATCGACCGATTCAGGCGGTTTTTGACGCAGTGCGATTAGCGTAAAAATGATGCCATAAACGATTGCGGTAACACCGGCACAAACCAGTGATAACCATAAGACCGATATCGTTGCTCGACTGGTTGCAGTTAGCACCAACGAAAGTTGAATAATAGTCGCCACGGTTGACAAGACTGCCCCGGCAACTGCACCCCACAATAGGGCAGGTGCCTTAGCAACGCGAACACCCATTGAACTGATGGTGGCTGCGCTGGACACAAAACCAGAAGCGAAACCGGTGATGGGTAGACCGATAAGCGGCCCCATGATCCGGAGCGAAACGTATCCAGCTGCACTGATGGACATGATCAGAATAGCAATCATCCATATTGTACGGGGGTTCAAAGCATTAAAAGGCCCCATATACTGGTCAGGGGCCAGGGGTAACAGCACGAGCGCCGAGGCCGCTAAAACCAGGCTATCGTTCAGTTCCGTATCTGTCAAAATTGTTTTGACGAAGCGATGAAGGATAGGTCGTGCTGTCAGTAATATGGTCAGAATGACCGCAACACCTGACGCTAAAGCAGGCTCCCGCATTGCTAAGCCGCCGAGTAGAAGAGTAAGCAGTAACGCCGCTTCGGTAGTTAAGCCTGGATCTTGCTCCTGGCTAGACCGAAAAGCCATCGCGGTGAGTACAGCAATAGCCAACGCCATTATGGCCAGTAGTGCCGAACCGCCAAGCGTAAAACTGACAGCCCCCAGCAAAGACACTGTGGCAAAGGTCCGAATACCCATCGACGCACGTGCAGGTCCACTGCCTTTACGACGTTCTCGTTCGGCACCGATGAGCAGCCCTATGGCAAGGGCAATGCCAAAATTAAGAATGGGTTGATCTGTTGATGGTATTGAGTTCACGATACATCCGCTCATTCAGTCTTGATTGGAGATAAGTTATTGCCTTAGCGAAACATAAATACACTGCGAGGTACACAAAATTAGCAGGAAGATGCCAGTGGTTGGCCTACTGACAGACATTTCAGGCATTCAGTGTGTTCGATTCCGCTAGACAAACTCTTAAAGGACTATATCACAATAGGCAGGGCACATTGAAACGAATCAAGCAGAATTGACGTCGTTTTAAATTTTCCGGAAATTGAACCATGACCCAATAAATTGCTCCGCTGAGACCTGATAAATTCTTGCACGGTATGGTTATTTTCAAAGTAAGCGAAAGACTTTTACGGTTCAGATCACATCAACCCAATGATTCTGTTTAGCTCAGAAGGTTGTTTCCGAGTCTAAGAATTGTCATCAATATGTCACACATCAGCTATAGCATAAGACTTTTGCTTTCAAGCTCCCAAGCTAACCTGATGGTGCAAAATGAATATTTTGAAGTTGATGAAACTGGCCGATGTTTTTACTGTTGGTAATCTTTGTTGCGGCATACTCTCAATTTTGCTGGCAATTGATGAACAGTATGGGCTAAGTGCAACGTTGTTAATGTTAGCCGTGGTGTTTGATGTGCTTGACGGGAAAATAGCCGGTTTGCTGCATCAAAAAAATCTATTCGGCAAACAAATTGATTCGATGTCCGATCTTGTTTCATTTGGCGTCGCCCCTGCCTTGTTATATTACGCAATGAGTTCACCCGGTATCTTCGGTATTGTCGTGACCTTGTTTTTTATCTCCTGTGGCATGCTCAGGTTGGCAAGATATAATATTTCCGATGGATCGGGTTTCGTGGGCGTACCCATAACAGTGAACGGGGTTTTATTTCCACTCTTATTTGTATTACTCATTTATTTTCCCGGTACGTTGGATTATTGGCCGGTGGTCTTTTTACTACAGGGTTTCCTGATGATTTCAACTTTAAAAATCTCCAGAATTTTCTAGCTAGCCAGTAGCCCATATGCACCGCAGTGAAATGCGGGAAATTGAAGCAACAAATCTCTCGATTTCTCAAGCCACAGCCAAGCTGCTTAATACTCGCTGCGCTCTGTGCAAGTCATGCGGTGTAATACGCTACGCTATTACACTCTATGCTTTTGTGATGTCTTAAATATGCGACTTACCGTACCGCCATCAATCCAACAAATACGCTGGCATTTCATCCTTAAGCGCAACGCCAGTAAACCCGCATTTCAAAGCTTTCTGACTAAGATACAGCGTTTTGGCTGCGGCTTCTTCGTATGACAAACCGTCTGGTGGACGAACATTTGAAATGCAATTACGGTCGGCATCGGTATTGCTTGGTTGCGGTGAGTGCGTTAGATAGATGCCCAGGCTATCTGCGGCACTTAGGCCTGGTCGTTCACCAACAATCATGATGACTAACCGGGCAGCTGTTAATGCGCCGATCTCATCTGACAAGGCCACTCGTCCATCGGGAATTAAGCAGATTGGGCCGAGTTGGATGGTGCTGGTTTTGAAAGCCGCAAGCAAGGTTTCTAACAGCGGCAAACCATGCGCGTCTAATGCCTTGCTGGATAAGCCATTGGTGATGATTATTACAACATCGCTTGGTTTTTTAGGCCTAATTTTTAGAAGTAACTGGCTGCTGTCACTTAACTGACGGCCTAAATCCGGCCTGAGCAGATATTGCTGGCGGTTGATAATTGGTGTGGTCAGGCATAGCGTTTCCAGACCAAAATTTTGCACGCTTTGCGCGAACTGCTCAACATCCCACGGTTGATGCACGGCATCCCTAGCTGCAGCATGGGCCAGTTGAAAATCCAGCAAGGCTTTGGTTGGCGTGCCGCAACCAGCATGCCCCTGAGCAATTCTGGCTTGGGTAAACTGACGCAGGGTTTGC
>Ga0066429_1000441_pt1 | contig 12906 bp, 16 predicted proteins | sample LakWasMet43_HOW7_2_FD_59517 | JGI IMG/M metagenome (GOLD analysis project Ga0066429, IMG submission 59517) | Freshwater sediment methanotrophic microbial communities from Lake Washington under simulated oxygen tension - Sediment Metagenome 43_HOW7 | ecosystem: Environmental > Aquatic >...
CTGAGGCTTGAAGAAGCTGAACGCGAACATCAGGAACACGGCCGAGTTCAGGATCACGAGGGACCATAGACCGTAAGCGGGTGCGTCGTGTGTCATGGCCGATCTCCTTCTTTGTGCTCATCGCGATGGGGATGGTGGTTGCCTGAGTGATGGTGTCCGCGATGCATGAACACGTGCATCAACGGGCAGGCCAACAGGAACGCAAAGGGCAGGAAGCCAAGCAGATGGGCGCGGTGCTCCTCCCAGAGGAACCAGCCTGCCACGATCGCCATGACGATCCAGCCGATGCCGAAACGCGAGCGCCAGAACGGCGGGTGTTGCGGGTCGTGATCCATGATGATCTCCCGATGTAGGTGAGCTTGCTTACTTGCTGCCCTTAGCCGATGTGGCCGGCATCCGGTCCATCATCATTTCCATCATCGTTTGCATCATGTCCATGCGCTGCTCCATGGCCTCCACGCGGGCCTTGGGGTCGGCCGACATACCTTTTCTGTTCATCTTCATCATGTCCATGCCACCCTGCATGGCCTTCATGTGCTCGCCCATCAGCGCCTGGCGCTCCTCGGGCGTCTTCGCGTCCATCATCTTCCGGTGCATGTCCTGCATCGCCTTCATCTTGGCGGCCATGTCGGCGCCCTTCGCCGGCAGCGCTGTGGCAGCCTTCGCGGGTGCGTTGGCCAATGGCGCCGAGGCCGCGCCCTCGGGATGGTGTGCCTTGTGATCCTGATCCTGGGACTGTGCCGCAGCGAGGCCGGCGGCGACGAGCAGGGCCGCGGTGGTCATGACGATCTTGTTCATGGAGTTCTCCGAGCGATAGCGGCGAGGGGTACGACCCATGGGGCGGTCGAGGACACGCGTGCTGCCTCGCCATCCAGCACGCGCTTTGTTGGGCGTGCAGATGCGGCGCCATCCGGAGCAAGTGGCCCCGGCGCGCGCAAATAGAGGACTAGATCGTCAGCCGCAAGAAGCGGATGGAGATAGGCGGGCCGGTCTCACGAGCGGGAAGCAGAGTGTCGGGGGCGTCCACATCAGGGTCGTCGCCCGACGTCCAGGCCAGGGCAGTGGGCTGCAGCAACAACAGCGGCAGCATGTCGGCCGTGCCGCCCAGCGCCTTGAGGGGCACATTCAGCGTCGAGCGCTCGTCGTCGCAAAACTTCTGACAAGCCGGGGGCGGGGTGTCAGAAGACGGCTCCGCCTTGTGCAAGGGCGCGTCGGCATGGCTATGCCCGTCCATCGCCTCGTCGTGCTGGCGTGCAGACGAAGCCTGAGTCGCGAAACCACCATGAGCTTCGCCAAGTGCACAGGCGTTGGCAACGCCGGCGAGCAGCGCAAAGATCCAGACGAACAGCATCGTGGCGGCAAGGCGTCGCTTGGATGATGGTCGAAGAATCATGGTCATGGTGGTTTCCACTGATCGGCCCACTGATTGAGCCTTGGATCACATGTTCTGACTTCCGGGTGCGGTGGGAATTGATCCCTATCAAACAATCGATCATGCCCTCCCGGTCGATGAAACCGACCTGCTTTGCAGTGGGTTGCCAATCGGTGACCACGAAACCGCCAACACCCATCAGCGCCGCCAAGCGCCCTCATGACGATCCCATCGTCATCGGCAGATGACAAAACCGTAATGTTTGGGTCGGTCTTTTGTCTAGCCGAAATTTCTAAAGTCACTCCCGTGGCGCCATCATCGTGCCTTAGCAACCCCATCCGTCTGCTGTCTATTCAACCTTAGGATCGCTTGATGCCCCGCTTCAACGCCATTGCTTCTGTCTTGGCCGCCGTGCCTAAGTTCTCCTCGAACTGCAACTGGCGCGAGACGATAGCAGCCTGAAATGCTTGGCCGACACCACGCTCGCAACTGCTGACTGCCGCCTGCCGTACACTTTGACAATGAGCAAGCTTCTGCAGATCGTGTTGGCATGGCTGCTGGCCGTTGCGCTGCCCGTTCAAGGGTTCGCTGCGCCAGCCATGCTGATTTGCGTGCCTGCTCATCACCAAGGCACGACCGTACATGATCACGTCTCCCATGAGCGCGACGTCGGCGCTGTGCATCTGGCCGAATCTGTTTCGCCACCCGGTGATGCCAAGGGTTCAACGGATGCATCGCTAGTGCCTCACGCGAAAGCGGTCAAATCGGCTCATGCCGGCAAATGCAGCGCTTGTGCGTCTTGCTGTAACGCAGCGGCAATCACGAGTTCTGTGTTTGCCGTGGAAGTCATCCCCCAGCACGCGCCTGTGGTCGCAGTGATTCCGGCCTGCAACGCGGTTGACGCTGTCGGCGGCCTCGAACGCCCCCCACGGTCCGTCACGGCCTGACCTGCGGCGGCGCCTCCAGAGCGCCACGCCGCCAAGAGCCGTTCTCTGCATCCGCGCGTGATCGCGCGGAACGCCGGTGAACGCAGTTCATGTCTGCTCGTGAGAAATCTATGGAATTCCTTCCCAAGGGAGTGGTGCTCGTCGCTGCGTATGCAGCCTTGGCGCTGCCTGTCGCTGCCCAAGGCACGGCACCTGCATCCCAGTCATCAGCGCCGACGTCCAAACGCGGCGATGTGAGTGACCCCAAGGCCACCGTACCGCCGCTTGTCTACAGCTCTGCGCTGCAAGGCTATCGCCCCAATGTCGAGGTCGAGGGCGCTGCGTGGAAAGATAGCAACGACAACGTCGGACGTATAGGCGGTTGGCGCGTTTACGCCAAGGAAGCCCGTCAACCGGATGCCGCGACGCCTGGTGCTGGCGCTGCTTCAGCCCCAACTCGGCCGTCAGCGGAGCCCACATCGGGCGACCACGCTGGGCACAAGATGCACTAAGGACAGGGCATGACGACAAAGACTTTCGAGCGTCGGCGGCCGACCGCATTGCGGCTACGCCGCTTCGGCCTGGCGACCCTGCCATTGGTTCTTGCCGGTTGCGCCAGCTTGAGTGGCGAGGGCGGCTTCAAACCGATTCAGCAAGCGGCAGAGCAGCATCTGGGCAAGACCGTCCAATTGGTGACGTCTGAGGCCGATCAGGACGCCGTTGGCGTTCGCGTCTCCGAGTTGCTGGCCGAGCCATTGAGCGCCGACAGCGCCGTACAAATTGCGTTGCTCAACAATCGAGGGCTGCAAGCCAGCTTTCAGGAACTCGGCATTGCCGAAGCCGAGTTGGTGCAGGCCAGCCGTCTGCCCAATCCCGGAGTCTCGATCGCGAAGCTTCGGCGCGGTGAAGAGCGTGAAATCGAGCGCTCTTTCAGCGTCGATTTGGCGCATCTGATCGCTCTGCCCTTGACCAGGCAGATGGAAAACCGGCGTTTCGCCGCTGTTCAACGCAGCGTCTCCATGGAGATGTTGTCGCTGGCCGCGGAGTCTCGCAAGGCGTTTTATGCGGCGGTGGCCGCCGAGCAAACGGCGCGCTATTTGCGCGATGTTCGCGACACCGCAGACGTCGGGGCCGAACTCGCCAAGCGTCTGACACAGGCAGGCAACTGGACCAAGCTGCAGCAGGCGCGGGAGCATGGGTTCTTCTCGGAGGCGGTACTCAATGCCGCGCGAGCCGAAGCGGCGCGTGTCTCGACGCGAGAACGCCTTATCCGGCTGCTGGGCCTGTGGGGGCAGCAAACCAGTTTTACTTTGCCAGACCGGCTGCCGGATTTGCCACAAGAGCCGCAGGATCGCCCCGATGTGGAGCAACAAGCTGTCGCTCAGCGCCTGGACGTTCAAGCCGCAAAGCAGCACACGGAGGCGATGGCCAAGAGTCTCGGGCTCAGCAAGATCACCCGGTTTGTGAACGTACTGGATCTCAGCTTCCAGCGCAACGGCTCCAACGAGTTGCCGCGCCAGACGGGCTACGAAATTAGTTTCGAAATTCCCCTATTCGACTGGGGGGACGCGCGGATCGCTAGGGCCGAGGCCATCTATATGCAAAGCGTGCAGCGAGCGGCGCAAGTTGCAGTCGAAGCACGTTCCGAGGTACGCCAAGCCTATCTGGGCTATCGCTCGTCCTATGACATCGCCAGGCATTACCGCGACGACGTCGTGCCCACCGCCAAGCGCATTTCGGACGAAAACGTGCTTCGCTACAACGGCATGTTCATCAGCGTGTTCGAGTTGCTGGCCGACGCCCGCTCGCAGATCAGCGCCGTCAATGCCTCCATCAGGGCCTTGTGCGACTTCTGGATCGCGCAAGCGGATCTCGACATGGCGCTGATTGGCAAGCCCAGCTTGTCTGGTGGCATGGTGCCCACAACGGCAACCGGCAGCGCCGGCCCCGCCCATTGATTCAGGAGCGAGCAAGATGGTTTCTCGACGTAGTTTCTTCCAAGGTGCAGGCGCCCTGACGGCGGCCGTGTCGGCCGCTGCCGTCAGCCGTGTGGCGATGGCCGCGCTGCCCGAACCGGTCATGCAGTCCAAGCCGGACACGATGCCGCCGCTGATTCCAAACAGCGGCCGCCCCTACAACCCGGTCGTCACCCTGAACGGCTGGACCTTGCCGTGGCGCATGAACCAAGGGGTCAAAGAGTTCCACTTGGTGGCCGAGCCGGTGGTGCGCGAACTCGCACCCGGCATGAATGCACATCTGTGGGGCTATAACGGTCAATCACCCGGGCCGACCATCGAAGTGGTGGAGGGCGATCGCGTGCGCATCTTCGTGACCAACAAGCTGCCTGAGCACACGAGCATTCACTGGCACGGCCAGCGGCTGCCTAATGGCATGGATGGGGTTGCCGGGCTGAACCAGCCCAGCATCAAGCCCGGCAAGACCTTCGTTTATGAGTTTGTCGCGCGCCGCCCCGGCACCTTCATGTACCACCCTCATGCGGACGAAATGACGCAGATGGCCATGGGCATGATGGGCCTGTGGATCACCCATCCAAAAGCCAAGCATCCACTGATCGATGAGGTCGATCGCGACTTCTGCTTTTTGCTCAATGCTTTCGACATCGACCCCGGTGCGGCCACCCCGAAGATCATGACGATGCTGGACTTCAATCTTTGGTGCTGGAACAGCCGCATGTTCCCTGGCATCGATACCTTGAATGTGCGCAAGGGCGACAAGGTGCGCATCCGTGTCGGCAACTTGACGATGACCAACCATCCGATCCATTTGCACGGTCACGAATTCATGGTCACCGGCACCGATGGCGGCCCGACCTCCAAAACCAGCCGCTGGCCCGAGGTGACGACTGACATTGCCGTGGGCCAGATGCGCCAGGTCGACTTCCTCGCCGACGAAGAGGGCGACTGGGCCTTCCACTGTCACAAGAGCCATCACACGATGAATGCGATGGGCCATGACGTGCCGACGATGATCGGCGTTGATCATCGCCAAGTCGTCCGGCAGATCACCAAGCTCGTGCCCGACTACATGGTGATGGGAGAGCGCGGCATGGCCGATATGGGGGAGATGGAGATGCCCCTGCCCGACAACACTGTGCCGATGATGACTGGGAAGGGCCCGTTCGGTGGTGTCGAGATGGGCGGCATGTTCTCGATCCTGAAGGTGCGCAAGGACCAGAAACCGGGCGACTACAGCGATCCTGGCTGGTACAAGCACCCGAAGGGCGAAATCGCCTTCGAGTGGACCGGCGCCTTGCCCGAGCCTGCCCGCTTTGCGGCCGAAGGCGGGCAGTCGATGCCGCGCCAGCAAGTCCCACGCAAAACGACTGAGGTCACCGTCCGCAAGCCTACCGGGCATTCCGGCCACTGAATCCCGTCAACACACAAACCCTCCGCCTTTGCGCGACACCTGAAAGGATCCTCAATGAAAATCCAGCACACACGCACCGCGCGCGCTGTATCTACCGCCCTGTCAACGGTATTGCTGTCCTCCATGGCATTGGCCAGCGGCAATCACGCCGGCGGCCACGGCCACGACGATGAAGCCATTGGTAAGCCCGGCATCGCCGCCAAGGCCAACCGAACGGTGCAGATCGACATGAGCGACGCGATGCGGTTCTCTCCGTCCAGCTTGAATGTCAAGCAAGGTGAGACGGTTCGCTTCGTCGTGAAGAACTCCGGCCAGGTGAAGCACGAGATGGTGCTCGGCACCGAGAAGGAACTCAAAGAGCACTACGAGGTCATGAAGAAGAATCCCGAGATGGAACATGCGGACGGGAACATGGTGACGGTCGCGCCCGGCCAGACTGGTGAGATCGTTTGGCAGTTCACCAAGACCGGCAAAGTCGACTTTGCATGCTTGCAGCCCGGCCACTACGACGCGGGCATGAAGGGCGCCGTGAACGTGTCTGGCGCAACCACTAAGAAAGCAGATGGCCATGGCGACCACAAGCATTGAGAGGCGGATGACTCCAATCCCTCGTCGCACCCTTCTTGCCGGGACTGCAGGGCTGTTGCTAGCTCCTGCAGCCTTGCTTGCCAAGACCGATCCGCCCACCAAGCCCGGCCCGCTGGTGCAAGTCTGGAAGGGCCCAAGCTGCGGGTGCTGTGTGGACTGGATCAAGCATCTGGAGGCCCATGGTTTCCGCACGCAAGTTCAGGACACCGGCAACACCGATGCGCGACTGCGGCTTGGCGTCGAGGCACGGTACGGCTCATGCCATACGGCCTTGGTTGGCGGCTATGCCATCGAAGGTCATGTGCCCGCGCGCGAGATCCAACGACTGCTCAAGGAGCGCCCGCCAGCCGTTGGCCTGGCCGTGCCAGCCATGCCTGTGGGCGCGCCCGGCATGGACGGACCCAGCTACGAGGGGCGGAAGGATCCCTATGACGTGCTGTTGCTGGCCAAGGATGGCAGCTCGCGCGTGTTTCAAACCTACCGTTAAAGGAAACTGTGATGCATCTGATCAAGAACCAGACTCTCTACAAGCTGGGCGCCACCCTGACGATGGCGGTCGGCCTTGCCGGCGCCGCCATGGCGCAGCCAACAGCAGCCGGCAAGCCGGACGCTCAGCTTGCCGCGTCGGCCGCCGACATGACCGATGGAGAAGTCAGGAAGGTCGACAAATCCTCTAAGAAAATCACCATCAAGCACGGCGAAATCAAGAGCCTGGACATGCCGGGCATGACGATGGTGTTCCAGGTCAAGGACCCGGCCATGCTGGACATGGTCAAGACCGGCGACAAGGTGAGGTTCAAGGTCGAGAAAGCCGATGGCGCCATCGTCGTGACGGAGATACAAGCCGCGAAATGAACCTTGCACGAAGCCGAGCCATGTCTGAAGCGACGTCGGATAGCTAACGCCACATAGACATTCAACGGAATGCGACCGGGCGCTTCTAAAAAAGCGACCGTCGCGCCGGACAAGTTCGCCGGGAGCTGCAGCGGGCTGACGAAAGGTCAGTTGATGGCCTGGGTCTTCACAGCAGAGAACCTGTGAACTTCAACATCCACTTCGCGAGCGGGGCGTGCCAATCCGGGTTGGCGCCAGACATGCAGAAGTAGTTGCGACCCGCCCGTGCATGCCGCGGGCGTTTTCACGTCTCGGCGACGGTGGATTGAGTGTCATCGCCCATGGCCCTTGGCTGCCGCTTCCTCGCATGTCTTCAACTCGGTAGCAAAATTCGCTTTTCGCTGCTCGTTGAGATATGGGGTCGATGCCGCGCGTGGCCCATGGTCGAGTGGCAGAGCAAGATGTTGGGTGGCGCACTTCTCATCTGGAGTGAGCTTCTCCATCTGGGCGACTTGGGTGCGATGGTTCTTGCGCGCTTGCTCAATGGCCTGCCAATCAGGCCCCGCGAACACGGGCGCCAACGCACCGAGCGCGACCGTACCAGCGACGATGGCAATCAATCTCTTCATGATGAACTCCTGATGCGAGATTGCGAACAGGCATTGACTTCATCGGCGCAGTGCCTGGGAGAGCCATGAAGCGGGGGGGGGCCGTAGGGCGGCAGTAATCGCCTCACGGCCTCCGGACTGCGCCGCACTTCAGCAAGCAGCTCGGTCCAGTAGGCCTGCTGCCCGCTGGAATGCGCAGTTACGCCGTGTCAGAAGCCGCGGTTGGTGTTCATGCGGCGCAGCGAGCCGTCTTCGCGCGCGCGCTGCAGCTCCAGCAGCACCTCCGCGCGCGTCCGCCCGCCGGCAGCCGGGGCCTCGAAGGAGATCTGGCCGTCGCTCTTGGCCATCTGCTCCTTGGCGTTTTCCGGCCGAGTCAGCGCGACGCGGGCGGGCGCTTCACGTTCGGGCGAGTACGTACGGTTGCGGTTCATCTTGGCAAACGTACCGTCCTTGATGGCGGCGGCAAGCTCGGCCTGCACCTCGGCGCGGGTATTGCCACCAGGCATGGCGTGGTATGAGCCGCCATTGTCGGTGTTCGAGGCAGTGAAACCGTTGCTGGCGAGGGCTGGCACGGCAAACGCGCTGATTGCGATGAAGGCGGCGAGAGTGTGAAGGCGCGACATGATAAAACTCCTTTTGCGTTGAACCGGGACGGTGAGCCCTTGGGGCCTACCGCCAAGACGCAGTGGGTGCGTCATGGTTTGTATTTTGGGAAGCATGTCCCGACAACAGGCGGTCCTGCAGATTACGAAATCGTCATCCTGGCCCCGCGATCTCGCGCGCACAATTCAGGCATGAAGCTCTTGGTCATTGAAGACGAAGTCAAGCTTGCCGAATACCTTCGCAAGGGTTTGAGCGAGGCCGGCTATGTGGTCGAGGTCGCGCACGACGGTATTGACGGCTTGCATCTGGCGCTGCAGGGCGATCATGATTTGCTGCTGCTGGACAGCATGCTTCCAGGCATTGACGGCTTAAGCCTGCTCGCGACCTTGCGCCGCACCAAACAGACGCCCGTGCTGATGCTGACGGCGCGGGTGGGCGTAGAGGACCGCGTACTCGGCTTGCAGACCGGTGCCGACGACTACCTGCTCAAGCCCTTCGCGTTCTCGGAGTTGCTCGCTCGCATACAGGTTCTGTTGCGCCGTGCTGGGCCTCGCCATGAGATTGAATCGACGGTGCTCAGAATCGCCGACCTTGAAATCGACCTGCTGCGTCGCAAGGCTACCAGGGCCGCCCAACGGTTGGAACTTACGGCCAAGGAGTTCAGCTTGCTGACCCTGCTGCTTCGGCGTCAGGGTGAGGTACTGTCACGTACGGAGTTGGCATCCCAGGTCTGGGACATGAATTTCGACAGCGAGACCAACGTCGTCGAAGTAGCCATTCGCCGACTTCGCAGCAAGCTGGATGTGCCGTTTGACAAGCCGCTACTGCACACCGTGCGTGGGATGGGCTATGTGCTGGAGGATCGGCCCACGTGAGCGCAAGATCGATTCATTCGTTGGGTGGGAGGCTGTCGCTCTGGCTGGCCGCGCAGACTTTCATTGGCCTGGGCCTCGTCTCGCTGGTGGTCTACCTGTTTGCCGTGGTCGATCACCGCGAGCGTCAATCGGAAACGCTGCTGCACAAGAAAGATTTGGTGCTTCACGTCCTGGCGGAGGCTGCGCAGGACAAGGACCTGGCCAATTTGAAGCACAAGCTCGATGACTTCTTTCTCGGACATCGGGAGTTGGCCCTGACGCTGCGGCGACCGGAAGGTGCCGCGCTGTACGACAACGCACACAGTGCTGCGCCGCCGTACAGCATGCGGATGATCGAATTCAAGTTCCCGGACTGGGAGCAGTCGGGAGGGCAGTTGTTAGCTCGGCTGGTGCTGGACACCACGGGCGATGACCAGTTCCTGCACCATCTGGGCGTGACCTTGCTGGGCGCGGCACTCGTTGGCGCGTTGGTGGTTTCGGTGGGTAGCTTTTTCCTGGTGCGCGTCGCCCTGGGCCCTGTGCACTTTCTGGTGGATCAGACCAAGCTACTAGCGGCCGACAACTTGCAACAGCGTCTCGACGGTTCGGGGCAGCCTCTGGAACTGCAGCCGCTGATCATGCAGTTCAACGAGTTGCTGGAACGACTCAGTCGATCCTACGCCCAGTTGGAGGGTTTCAACGCGGACGTGGCCCACGAGCTCCGCACTCCGCTGGCTACCATGATCACCAGCACCGAACTGGCCATCCGCCGAACGCACGATACACATGCGATGGGGGATCTCCTCGGATCCAATCTTGAGGAGTTGCGGCGCATGGCGGGCATCGTCAACGATATGCTGTTCCTTTCGCATGCCAACAGCGGCGCGGTCGCTCGCCGTGAATCGGTCGACAGCCTTGCCGCGCTCGCGCACAGCGTGGCGGAATACCATGAAGCGGCGATGGCGGAAACCGAACTCCAGTTGTCGGTTGAAGGCGACGCGTCCGGTCAATTCGACGCGGCCCTGCTGAAGCGGGCCATGTCCAACCTGCTTGGCAACGCCACCCGCTACGCTACGCCGCAGTCCACGGTACGCATCCGAATTGCGGCCGGGGCCGAGGGCACGGTCACCCTGGCGGTCATCAACCAGGGTAGATCCGTCGATTTGACACATCTGCCCAGGCTTTTTGACCGCTTTTACCGGGTTGATGCCTCGCGCAGCCAGGCCAGCACCAACCACGGACTCGGGCTGTCCATTGTTGCGGCCATTGCGCGTATGCACCATGGGGAGCCGTTCGCGCAATCGGAAGCTGGTCAAACGTGCATCGGGTTCAGCCTGACCGCGTCGCAACCCTAGCGTTTTGGCTTGTTCAACTGCGGTTTCCCGTGGAAAGCTAGCGTCAGAGATGGTTGGGAGAGCTTGTCGCCGCGCTCAGCGAGGGCACCAACACGCGGAATTAGCCTTGGCGCTCAGTACAGCAAGCCTTCTGATTAAATGCGCGGGGTAAGCTGTGACTATCTTTGGCACCGAATCCTGGCTCATGCGCGACAATCTCGGCGTTCTAATCGATCACTGGAAAGCGGACCTGCACAGCACCTTCAACAGTTGGTTCTTGTGGGAGGAGCGGCTGAAAAATTTCCGCTCGATTCGCCGCGGTATTGGACAAGTCGTTCGTGACATCGAGGCCGGGACATTCGGCAATCTCTATCGGGGATCGAGTCTGGAAACCGTGGTGGCTTCGGTGGCCGAGCAGCGCCAGATTTTCAAAGGAGCAGACCACGCGTTCCTTTGGAAACCCAAGCTGCGCATCCCGGATATTTACGAGAACTCGACGAACCAGCGGGCATTTGCCCGATTGCTGCACACCTGTGATTGCTGCGACACGGCCGAGGCTGTCGTCGAAGCTATCCAGCGCATCGACACACTGCAGATCAAGGGTTTGGGGCCGGCCGTCGCCAATCTGCTGTACTTCATTCATCCGACATTGGTTGTGCCGTTCAATACGGCCATCGTGCGCGGGTACAACTCGGTGACCGGCAGCAATGTGAAGTTGGGTCGATGGGATCACTATCTGACCTTGCGCGATGGCGCGATTCGCCTGAACGCGGCGCATCGCGGCCAGCTCTCGAACGACTTTGGAGCAATCGCCGGGCTATTGTTCGACATCGGCAATGGTCGTTACCTGGCGCCGCCGCGTGCCGATGATGCTGGCGCATTGAAAGCCTGGGAGGCCGATCTGCAGAAGGTACGCGAAGAATCGGCCGCCGCCCAGAAGCAGTGGGCGACCGAGCGCGCAGCCGACACGACGCACACGGAAATTCAAGGCTGGTTGCGCGACCTGGGGCGCTCGCTGGGACATGATGTCTGGGTGGCTTCGAACGATCGCGGCCGTGCGTACGCCGACGGCAGGCTCGCGGATGGCTGTTTGGCACAATTGCCCATTCCGTCCGCCATCGGCATCGAGTCGATGCGCCTCATCGATGTGCTGTGGTTTGAACGTGCAACGGGGCTGGCAGTTGCGGCCTTCGAGGTTGAGCATTCCACCTCCATTTATTCGGGCATCGTTCGCATGCTGGATCTGGCGCTGGGAACCGAGCTCGGCGCGCAATGCACGATGTTCCTCGTCGCCCCGGATGAACGGCGTGCCGAGGTCGCCCAGCAATTGCACCGGCCGGCGTTCTCCAGAGTCTCCGAACTGGGATTCCGCTACCTGCCATATGGACAGCTGCGCGCCCACCGCACTGCCATTGAGCGCTTTGGCTCAGGCCTGAAGCCGCTGATCGAGATCTCCAGCACGCTATAGATGCCGCGGCATTCATGACAAACTTGTAATGCAGCCGACGGCTTGACGACGCGGCCCCTTTCCTAGAGTTGAACTGTGCCTATTAGCACAAGGTCGATCCGAAAACCTTACTGGAAGGGGATGAACATGAAGTCACTCACTATTGCCGCCGCCGCGCTCGCCGCAACGCTTGCCGTCGCTGCCACTCCTGCCTTGGCGCGCGATGCGCTTGACCAGGCCGTCAAAACCAAAGTGGAGCTCCGCGACGGATCAATCCTCTACATCTTCAAGGATGGAAAGATGGCCAAGGAGGATGCTTATGGGCGCCCCGCACCCCTCAAGCGCGGCGAAGTTCTGACCGCAAAGGATGGCCGCCAGATCAAGGCGGTCGGCAACGAAAGCGCGCGGCTTGACGGACTGTTAAACGATGGCCATGGTGGCTGAGCCGTAGAGTTCACCTGGCAACGCCGCTTGGCTCGCAGCCGTATGTGCACCTGTTGCGGCGCTATTCGGTGATGAACTGACCCATCATGCCGGCATCTTCGTGCTCGAGGATGTGGCAGTGAAACATGAGCGGCGAGGCCGAGGCGACAGTTGCCGTCTGAACGGCGACCGTCACCGTTTGCATGGACTCCACGACGAAGGTGTCACGCAATCCTTGCTCGAACGCCGCGGGCGGCTTGTCGTTGCGCGAGAGCAAGCTCATGCGGACGCCGTGCACATGCATCGGGTGCGCCATATTGGTGGCGTTGACAAACGACCACAGCTCAACCGCGTTGGCGGGCACCGTCAGGTCTATGCGCTCAATATCGAAGCTGCGCCCGTTGATCGTGAACAAGCTTCCCATCATGCCGCCGTCAAGACGAAAACGCCGAACCGTTGGATTTGGCGGTGGAACAACCGATGGCCTAGCTGGCAGAGTTGATGGCACCGATGCAATTGCCTTGGCCTGC
>Ga0066429_1000444_pt1 | contig 12857 bp, 14 predicted proteins | sample LakWasMet43_HOW7_2_FD_59517 | JGI IMG/M metagenome (GOLD analysis project Ga0066429, IMG submission 59517) | Freshwater sediment methanotrophic microbial communities from Lake Washington under simulated oxygen tension - Sediment Metagenome 43_HOW7 | ecosystem: Environmental > Aquatic >...
TGACACCGCAACAAATCAAACACGCCCGCAAGCTGATAGAAGAAGGGGAAAGCCCCGCACATGTGGCGAAGCTGCTCAACGTAGCACGGTCAACGCTTTATCTAAGCTTGCAAGAATAAAACGACATATGCCGGCAGAAAGAGGAGAGATTAAGGAAGCCGAGCCATGTTGACACCTGTCGCTTATCTCGAAGCGCGAGATCCTACTCGCAATATTCACCGTGCCTATTCACTGGCTTATGGGCAGGATATCTTCGGCAATTGGGTCGTGGAAACCACTTACGGACGGATCGGCGGTAAAGGGCGAACCCTCGTGACTGTCTCGTCAGCAATGAAGAAGAAGAGCGCTCAAATACGTGCAGAAATCCCTCAAACGCCGGCAATCCGCCCCGAAGCGAATCGGAGTAGCCTATGAAGTTCGCACGACATTCGATCCGGATTAGTAGCAGGCTTTTGAAACAGTTTGTGCCAAAGCCAATTAGATTGACGAAAAACTGGCACTTGTCCGAAAAATTTAGGTTTTTTGGACAATCTTCGCCCCATAAAAAACAATTACAGACTCGGTGCACGGAGGGCCTGCCACCAGTCCATCTTTTGGCGGGCTCGCTCAATGGGCTACTTGGTAGCCTCCTTGACAACTATAGTACTTGGTGTTACCTTTCGTAGCAGGTGCTACATTTGAGCATGAAACCGGCAAAGCAAAGAGGCAGGGAAACGTGCGCATATTCAAAAATAAGACCTTTGCGCGATTTGCTCGAAAATCAGGGATAACCGATGCCAGTTTATGCAAGGCAGTGAAAGACGCCGAACAGGGCTTACTGGATGCTGATCTGGGCGGTGGGGTCATCAAGCAACGCGTTGCCCGTAGCGGCGGCGGCAAGTCGGGCGGCTTTCGCACCCTGATCCTATTCCGCATCAAATCGCTGGCGTTTTTTGTTCATGGTTTTGCCAAAAATGAAAAGGACAACATAGACGATGACGAACTAAAAGCCTTGCGAGAACTGGCATCCTACCTGCTGAACTATGACGATACGGCCTTGCGCCGCGCTGTGGAAACCAAGACATTAATTGAGGTGATCTGCCATGAAAAAACAATACCGTAGCCGTTTGATGGCATCCATTCACGAAACCGCCGAAGGTTTACATGAAGCAGGGTTAATGGATAAAGTCACCTTGCGCCAATTTAACGAGCTGTGCCTGACGCCGGTCAAACCCTTACGGCCCGAAGAAATCCTGGCTCTGCGGGAGCGCGAACATGCAAGTCAAGCCGTTTTTGCACGGTATTTGAATGTCACGACCGGCTTGGTGAGCCAATGGGAACGCGGCGAAAAACACCCGCATGGCGCCTCGCTCAAACTGCTCGCGCTAGTCGCCAAGAAAGGACTGGAAGCCATTGCCTAATCCGGAAGCCATGAGCGCCTAGTAAATACAGGCGCGGCTGAATAAGAGTGCCCGATCGGGATCAATACACGAAAATACCTATGCTTATATTCAAGACTTTTTCATAACGATAAGGACGGCCATCTTCTACAGATACCGTTGGAATTGGGGTTTTGCGTTCCCTCCTCACCCCCTCAACAACCATTATGGGAAACAACACCGTGATTCTACGATCCACTACCTCCAGCTCGCTTAAACTATGAATGCGGTAGAAATCGAGGAAGCAATCTCCAACCTGGCGCTTCAGCCTTTTGATCGCACTGAGTTTCCATTTTTATTTCTTCAGGCTTTCGGGAACAAAGAGACGACTATTAAGCGCTTACGCTCGGGCACATCGAATAAATCCGATTTGGGCGGCGTTTTACAAACGAACAACATCCACATCGCGGTTGCGCAGACGGGTGAAGCCACACAGACCCTTGCCAAACTGAAAGCAAGTCCAGCAACGAATAGGTCGAAGGCTCGGTTCATACTCGCCACCGACGGAACGGATTTCGAAGCCGAGGATATGGAGAATGGCGAGACAGTCGTCTGTGCTTATTCGGACTTCCCGAATCATTTTGGCTTCTTTCTGCCGCTGGCCGGGATCACGACTGTCAAGCAGATTCGTGAAAGCTCATTCGACATCCGGGCTACCAGCCGCCTGAACCGGCTATATGTCGAACTGTTGAAAGACAACCCGGAGTGGGGAACTGCCGAGCGATCGCATGAGATGAACCACTTTATGGCGCGGCTCATATTCTGCTTCTTTGCCGAGGATACAGACATTTTCGGCGGGACAAGGCTGTTTACCGGCACTATCGAGCAGATGAGTGCGAGGGACTCCTCCAACACGCACGAAGTGATCGGCGAAATCTTCCGCGCCATGAACACGCAATATGCAGATCATACGGATACCAACATTCCACGCTGGGCTACCGGGTTCCCGTATGTGAACGGCGGACTCTTCTCAGGGAACCTGGACGTGCCGCGATTCAGCAAAATCTCGCGCTCCTACCTGCTGCATATAGGCAGTCTAGACTGGACGAAGATCAACCCGGACATCTTTGGCTCGATGATTCAGGCGGTCGCGGACGACGAAGAACGCGGCGCGCTCGGGATGCACTACACCAGCGTGCCAAATATTCTCAAGGTACTTAATCCGCTGTTTCTCGACGATCTACGGGCGCAGCTTACGGCGGCTGGAGACAATCCCCGCACGCTGCTAAATCTGCGCAAGCGGATATCAAAGATTAGGGTATTCGACCCGGCTTGCGGTTCTGGCAACTTCCTGGTCATCGCCTACAAGCAAATGCGGGAGATTGAAAACACCATCAACGAGCGTCGTGGCGAACGCGGACGCAAGAGTGATATACCGTTGACCAACTTTCGCGGCATAGAGCTACGTGATTTTCCAGCCGAGATTGCGCGTCTCGCCCTCATCATTGCGGAATACCAATGTGATGTGCTGTATCGCGGCCAAAAAGAAGCATTGGACGAGTTTCTGCCGCTGGAAGCGCAGAACTGGATTACCTGCGGTAATGCTTTAAGGCTCGACTGGCTGAGCGTCTGTCCGCCCACAGGTTCGGCGGTTAAAATACATGCCGATGACTTATTTGACGCTCCGCTCGTTCAGTTAGAAATCGACTTCGAGAATGAAGGCGGCGAAACGTATATTTGCGGGAATCCACCGTATGTGGGCGATAAATTTCAAAGTGACGCTCAGAAAGCCGACTTGAAAAGTGTACTCGGAGGCAACAGCAATCATAAAGCTATGGACTATATAGCGGGCTGGTTTTGGAAAGCTTCCGAATACATTGCGACTGGAGGTTCGTTTGCTTTCGTATCAACAAATTCAATTTGCCAAGGTGTTCAAGTACCTATCATCTGGCCGCCAATTTTTTCAAGAGGGCAAGAAATTTACTTCGCCCACAAGGATTTTTACTGGTCGAACAATGCGAGTCACAACGCAAACGTAATCTGTATCGTTGTTGGAGTAACGAAAAGAAACAGTAAATTAAAGCAAATCTACTGGGAAGGTCAGTGCCAAACGGTTAATATAAGATCAATGCCTATCTTGTTAGTGGCCCAGATATCATTATTGATAAGCATCCTAATCCAATTTTTGATCTCCCTTCTATGGTTGCTGGGAATATCCCACGAGACAAGGGTAATTTCATGTTGACCAATAATGAAAAAGATATGATGCTCATAGATCATCCTGAGTCGTCGGTATTAATACGGAAGATTCTTGGATCAATGGAGTTCATCAACGGGGTTGAGAGGTATTGTCTCTGGATTGAGGACGAACATGTTGAACTGGCAAAACGTATTCCATCCATAAGAAAGCGATTGGATGCGATCGTCGATTATAGAATTGGCGGAAGCGAACGCGGCAAGTTGGGCATTGATACTCCGCACAGATTTGAGCGAATCATTACGGGCAAAAAATCGCAAATCATTGTGCCGCGGGTGTCTTCTCAAAGGCGTGAATACATTCCAGTCGGATTTCTAAAAAGTGACATCATCATTTCGGATGCTGCACAGGCAATTTATGATGCGCCGCTGTATGTCCTCTCAATCATTTGTTCACGGATGCATCTTGCTTGGGTCGCCCTCACTGCAGGAAGGATGAAGTCTGACTATCGTTATTCCTCTGGTGTTTGCTACAACAGCTTCCCATTACCAACCCTCACCGACAAAAACAAAGACGACTTGACCCGCTGCGCCGAAGATATCCTGCTTACACGTGAAGCGCATTTCCCGGCAACAATTGCCGATCTCTACGATCCCGATAACATGCCTGCCGATCTACGCGAGGCACACGAGCGCAACGATGAAGTGCTGGAACGCATTTATATTGGACGCCGTTTCCGTAACGACACAGAGCGACTGGAAAAGCTGTTCGAGCTTTACACCCAAATGACCGCATCAAAGATTCCACCTAATAAACGCAAGAGAGAAGCAGACGCATGACCATTGAAACGAAATCGGTTCCCTCCGTTTCGGTATCCTACGCCCGGAATGGAAGCTCGACCAAGGCCAATTCGCTCGGTATGCGGCCGATGCAGGAGCGCGTTTATGAAAGGCGTGGGGAACAGTACCTGCTCATCAAGTCGCCCCCGGCCTCCGGTAAGAGCCGGGCTTTGATGTTTATTGCGCTCGACAAGCTGCACAATCAGGGGCTTAAACAGGCTATCATCGTCGTGCCGGAAAAATCCATCGGTTCAAGCTTTAATGACGAGCCGCTGAGCAGATTCGGCTTCTGGGCGGACTGGCAGGTAGAACCGAAATGGAATTTGTGCAACGCCCCTGGCGCGGACAATGGCGGTAAGGTCAAATCAGTCGGCGCATTCCTCGAAAGCGATGAAAAAGTTTTGGTTTGCACTCACGCCACCTTCCGCTTCGCCGTCGATCAGTTCGGGGTCGAGGCTTTCGACGACAGGCTAATTGCCGTAGATGAGTTCCACCATGTGTCAGCCAACCCCGACAACAAACTCGGCGTGCATCTCGGGCAGTTCATCGCCCGCGACCGGGTGCATATTGTCGCGATGACTGGTTCGTACTTCCGGGGTGATGCCGAAGCCGTGCTGGTACCGCAGGACGAATCGAAGTTCGATACTGTGACTTACACTTACTACGAGCAGCTTAACGGCTACGAGTATCTGAAGCAGTTGGATATTGGTTATTTCTTTTATTCCGGCTCCTATGCCGACGACATCCTCAAGGTGCTCGAGCCGGCAGAGAAGACCATCGTTCATATCCCCAATGTCAACTCGCGCGAAAGCACGAAGGACAAAATCAGGGAAGTCGAGCACATCATCGAAGCGCTGGGCGACTGGCAAGGGGCTGATGCTGCGACTGGCTTTCAGTTAGTCAAAGTGTCGGATGGTCGAGTCCTGCGGATTGCCGATCTGGTGGAAGATGATCCGGCTAAGCGCGATAAGGTTTCCGCCTCATTGAAAGATCCGGCGCAGAAAAACAACCGTGACCATGTTGATATCATTATCGCCCTCGGCATGGCGAAAGAAGGCTTCGACTGGATTTGGTGCGAACACGCGCTGACCGTTGGCTACCGGTCGAGCCTTACGGAAATCGTGCAGATTATCGGCCGTGCAACCCGCGATGCACCCGGAAAGACTCGCGCCCGCTTCACCAACCTGATTGCTGAGCCTGATGCTTCCGAACAGGCAGTCACCGAGGCAGTGAACGATACCCTAAAGGCCATCGCCGCCAGTTTGCTCATGGAGCAGGTGCTTGCACCGCGCTTCGAGTTCACACCGAAGCACCCTTCCAATGCTGCTGTACCTGGCTTCGACTACGGCGAAGGTGGCTACGATCCCGAGCAGTGTAATGTCGGTTTCAATCACGAAACGGGACAGTTTCAAATCGAGATCAAGGGTCTAGCCGAACCAAAGAGTGTTGAAGCGGCGCGTATCTGCAAGGAAGATTTGAACGAAGTTATTGCTAGTTTCGTTCAGGATAAGACCGCTATCGAGCGCGGCTTATTTGACGATGAACTGGTTCCAGAAGAACTGACTCAGGTTCGTTTGGGCAAGATTATCAAGGAAAAGTATCCCGAACTCGATGAAGAAGATCAGGAGGCGGTGCGTCAGCATGCTATCGCCGCTCTCAATCTGACGCAGCAGGCTAAACAAATAGCGGTGGAAGGTAATGGTGAACCTGCTGTAAACACGGCACTGATCGATGGTGTGCGTAAGTTCGCGATGGACGTGCGCGAACTAGACATTGACCTGATCGACCGTATCAACCCGTTTAGCGAGGCATACGCCATTCTTGCTAAGACGATGAGCGAGGATAGCCTGAAGCAAGTTGCGGCAGCGATTGCGGCCAAGCGCACGAACCTGACGTTAGAGGAGGCCAAGGAACTCGCGGTTCGCGCCGTCAAGTTCAAGAAGGAACGCGGGCGGTTGCCTTCGATTAGCTCAACGGATGCCTGGGAGAAACGGATGGCCGAAGGCGCAGCCGCCTTTGTTCGGTATAAGGACGAGGGGCGCTATGACTGACCTGGACGAACTTCGCGCGGAACTGAATGAGTTTGCCCTGCCCGAGAAGAAGGGCGGACGCTCGCCCCGTGAGGAACGCATTATCGCTGGATTCGAAGAAATTCAGCGATTTGTTGAACAGCATGGACGCGCACCGCAGCATGGCGAAGACAGAGATATTTTCGAGCGGCTGTACGCCGTGCGATTAGATAGAATTCGTGCGCTAGAGGAATGCCAGTCTCTTCTGGCGTCGATTGATCATCAGGAGTTATTGAGCAGTGTTAAGACTGATCCGACAAAGCAAGTAGAATCGATGGATGATAACGAACTGCTCGCCGAACTCGAAGGAGCATCTGGTTCGACCGGCATCACCGAACTGCGCCATGTACGTTCTAGTGCCGAGAAACGTGCGGCTGAGGAAATTGCCAATCGCGAAAAGTGTAAGGATTTTAATCGCTTTCAGCCTCTATTCAAGCAAGCTGAAAGTGAACTTAAGACTGGTGTACGGATAACTCGGCCATTTGGCAGGGATGCAAGCATCACCGCTGGCAATTTCTTCATTCTTGGTGGGCAACTCGTTTATGTGGCAACAAAAGGTGAAGACTTTCAAACGCCGAATGGTCACGTGGATGCTCGGCTCAGAGTTATCTATGACAATGGCACCGAAAGCAATCTCCTGCTCAGGTCCCTACAGCGCGCGCTTTATAAGGACACCGCCGGACGCCGATTGACTGATCCGGATGCTGGTCCCATATTTAGCGAAACTTGGGAAGATGAAGACATCGAAAGCGGCACTATTTATGTACTTCGCAGCCTATCTAACCATCCATTCGTGACAGAACACCGGGAATTGATTCATAAAATTGGCGTCACAGGCGGCAAAGTTGAAACCCGTATTGCCAATGCAGCGCACGATCCAACTTACCTGTTGGCTGATGTTGAAGTTATCGCCAGCTATAAATTGGCTAGGATTAACCGTACGAAGTTGGAAAAACTTTTCCATCGCCTATTCGCATCTGCACAACTCGACCTCAATATCCTTGACCGTTTCGGCCAACCGGTGCGGCCAAGGGAATGGTTCCTTGTGCCACTTCATGTGATTGACGAAGCAGTACAACGTATTCGCGATGGCTCAATTACAGATGTTGTATACGATCCCAAATCAGCCCGGTTAGTCGGCCAGGCTCAATAACTGCTGAGTGCCTTTCCGACATCTATGGCTTCAACCTGACAACCTTGCGCCCTGGAGTACAATTTTTTCCGTTTTCTGTCACCCCCTTGCAAATGAGTTTTAATGTAAGATGCATGTTAAAATAATTCATATAGAAAACCGATTAAAGTCTAGTAGTAAGTTACAACCGTTTTTTTAGTTGACCGAAGGTTCAACGGTTAGTAAAGCCACTAAATGCTGAGAAAAGAATGGAGGAGGGGGCGTGCAAAAGGAGCTTGATCAATTGTTATCTGAACACCCAAACCTCAAAGCAAGAGATATTGCCAAAAAGTTAGGCCATCCAAAAAATGAAATCAACGCTTTTCTTCACAACCATAAAGGTCATTACCATAAAAACACCAATTATCAGTGGAGTTTGAAAAAAGGCGGGCGAAGAACCGTTTCCCTCTATTCAGGATGGGTTACAAGCGAGCAACTTGAGCAATGCCTCCAAGAATCGGGGTCTTTGCTTGAAATGGAGTGCGATACTGTAGAGATCATATTTCCGCAAAACTGCAAACCTATGATCGATGCATTGGCCCGTATTCTCGCCTTAATAAACCAGCTTTCTGATCAAGATAAAACAGTTTTCGTAGACTTTACCAATTGCCAAGATACCTGGAGTTACTTAGATCGTGCCGGCTTCTTTGATCTATTGGACGGCCGTGTCACGGTACGTCCTCAAAGGCCTTTAACTTCCGCCGCACAGATTTACAAAGGCAAGTGCGATGCCTTAGTGGAATTTAGACAGGTTGATCCTCAAAATGATAACGAAGAGCTTAAGAAGCAATTAACACAAGCCTTCGTAAGGCTCTCATCTGATGACTATCTGACAGTAGCCTACACTGTATTCGGTGAGCTTATCGATAATATTAAGGAGCATAGCCAAACACCAATTTTTGGCTTTGCGGGTCTACAGAGATATCGAGGTTCAAAGGAACATATTCAAATAGTTGTTTCTGACGGTGGATTAGGGATTGCCAACACCTTGCGCCCAAGCCTTAAAGAGTTTCATCCTGACCTGCATAAAAAATATTCAGAAATGACACCAAAATCCAATGCCGATCTGGTTTCAGAGGTGATGAGTAAAGGGGGCGTAAGCAGATTCGGCGAGGGCAGGGGACTGGGGTTTAAATCAAGCAGGGAGCAGGCAACCAAATTCAATGCACAGTTCACTGTAAGACAAGATCGTTATAGCCTTCAATTTGAATTTAAGGGCGGTAATCTAACAAACATTTCCTATAAACCAGACTTGTCCTTTTTGTCCGGAACCCATATTTGCTTTGACTTTCAAGTTGATTAATTGCGTTAACTCTGTTAAATTTCATCAGATGAAGGAGAAACCGACAATACTCAACCTGTCCGAGATTACCGGAGACAGAGAATTCCTATCTGGCAATGAGTTCGGAAGGTCTGTTTTTCAGCAATTGCAACAACTCGTCATACCTTCTCCTAGAAGATCAATTTTTGGAATCTCTCTAGCAGGTATAAAGGCAACTGATGCCTCATTTCCTAGAGAGAGCGTTATAGCCCTTGTTAAGCTCCTGTCAGGAGAAGCAGGCATTTTCCTTAGAGACTTTGCATCCAAAGACCTTATCGATAATTGGGATTACGCTGCCAAAGCGAAGAATCAGCCGGTAATCATCATTCAGGACACGGGGTATCAGGTCATAGGCCCTGAACTTAATGAAGGCATGAAAGAACTGCTCGATTTTGTGATGACCGAGAAAACTGTAACTACTTCAAAAGTATCAAAAAAATTTGATATATCAGCGCAAAATGCCAGCGCCAAATTAAAGAAGCTACATACCATGGGACTTATCATGGGCGCGAAGGAAGTGGCCGAAACCGGGGGACTGGAGTACGTTTACAAAGCCATCAAATAAAATTCTGATTAATCTGGTTGCGTTAATCAGAATAGGGTGCTATATTTAACACTGGCGGCGACGCCTTTTTTTAAACAACCTGGTTAAACAGGTTAACTTAATCAGATAATAGGCATTAATCATGGCTACAAATCCCCCCGCAGGCGATGGACACCGGAATGGCGCAGTACGAGGGCGCTCCCAGACAACGACTCCGTCTGGAAACTATGTAAAGCGCGATACCGATACGGGTCGCTTTATGGACGTTAAAACATCAACCAAGAAACCCTTCAAGGGCGTGAGAAAGGAACAGTAAGGAGATCATCATGACAAACGGTAAGGCTAAATCCAACAAACCTGAGCTGTTCATCGATAATGAACGCTATGACTGGGGGCAAGAGACGATTACGGGTGCGCAACTTCGTACTCTCGGCTCAATTCCCGATGACGTTCAAATATTCATGAAGCGCCCGGGCCAGACAGACCTGGAAGTGACCGTGGATATGGTTATCAATCTTGCAGAACATCCTGGACCAGCAAGGTTCGCTACGCAGCCTGTTGGCTCTCAAGCGGGGTGATTGATGGCGTTGCTACTTGACGAGGACTACGTAAAGCTTGAAGAGATGGGCGTGACCTACTGTGAAGAAGAAACCCAACGCTTTTTCGTAATCAGAGATTATGTGTTGCCCAAAGGCATTTATACCGTCGCGGCTTGCAATATCCTGATTACTATCCCTCCAAACTATAACCAGGCCGGCAATGATATGTTCTGGACATATCCTCGTCTTGTACGTGCAGATGGAAAGCCAATTCCCGCTACGCAGAATCCCGGACAAGGTGACAACCGGCAATTTGAGGGAAATGAATATTGCCGGTGGTCCCGCCATTGGACCCAAGGAGCCTCTGTTTGGAGACCGGGTAGCGACGATATTTCAACAATACAGAGGCGGATTGAGTGGGCGTTGAACCACCCCGATGCGAAATGATAAATAACCCAAGAATTACCCTGCTGGGATCACAGCATAATAAGTTGGTTCGATATCTTGAATCCCATCCTGAAGGTCATGAGCGAGCGGCTGTGGTCTTGTTTCGACGCATCCATGTGTACTTCAATGATCTGGAGGATTCTGACAGGTATCTGGCTGTCGAGATTATTCCTTTTGAGGCGGACTGGTTATCGGGAGATTCGCGATCTCACATCGCCTTCAATTTGGCGCCGCTTAGAGAGTTATTTCGGCGTTGCGAAGAAGAAGACCTTGTCTTTGGATTTGTTCATAATCATCCAACAGGATACCCTGACTTTTCTGAAACTGATGATGCCAATGAATCGACTTTGCTTTCAGCATTGCGCAACAGAAATGGGTTGAATATCAGCTTTGTTAGCCTGCTGTGGACAAATGGGCAATGGAAAGCCCGTGTTCGTCATGCTTCTGATGTGGCCCAAGCCGTTAATATCAGACATGTTGCTGTGCTTTCCGAAAAGCTCTCACTCTATTCTTACAGGGTAACTCAGCAAGGAAGTGAGGACATACTTGCAAAGCAAGCTGCGGCTTTTGGTAAACCGTTTGTCGATATGCTTCGTTCCGTACGCATTGGTATTGTAGGTGCCGGTGGAACAGGCAGTGCTTTATCTACTTTATTGGCCAGAGCCGGCATAGGAGAATTGATCCTTATCGATGGTGACCGTCTCGAAGATACTAATTTGAACCGTGTACGCGGTGCTGCAAAAAAAGACGTGAGTCGACACAAAGCAGAGATTCTTAGGGACTATATCCGTAGTCTTGATTTATCGGTTAAAGTCGCGGCCATAACGTCTGCCGTGGATACTGACCCGTTAGCTGTCGACGCTATAGCAAGCTGCGATGTGATCTTTGGATGCACCGACGATCAGATCGGAAGAGAATTGATCAATACCGCTCTTTATGTCTATTCCCTAGCATGCATTGACTTGGGGCTGGGCGGGAGGATCGCTGAAGATCCACACGGCCATCCAATATTACGCCATCACTTCGCTCGTATCAGTACAATTTTGCCGGAAGATGGGGAATGCCTATTTTGTCAGGATGTGATCAGACAAGAATGGATACAGCACCAATACGCTCTTCGAGACAATCCGGATATGTCCGAAGAGGAGGCAAAGGAACGGTATCTGGTCGGTGGCGGTGAAGAGGCACCAGGCGTTGCCCCTTTCACCGGCGCTGCCGCCGACTTTGCTGCGGCTAATCTCTTTGATCTCATTAGACCTTTTCGCAGGCTGCCAGGGAACGTCCGCAAGGATTTATATAATATTGATTTTATCAATATGGATATATGCAGCCGTCAGAAAAGATCAGATAATGCATGTCCTTATTGCCAACAAAAGAGCTTTTTACTTTTAAAGGAAAAGAGCAGACTCAACCGGCCAATCCTAGGGAAAAGAGATGAATTTCATTAAGAAAGGTTTTGAATGGTTTCTTAGTCTATTCAAGCATCAAAGTCAGCCATCAAGTGAAAATTCTCCGGCAAGGCCTTTTCCTCCAATTATTTATCCGGAGATTGTCGTTGTGGCAAAACCTCCAGGCAATGCAGCTGTTCAGAAAGGTATCGTTTACTGTGTAATAAACAACGATAAGCCTAAATGGAGCATGTTGGTCTGCCCTTGCGGTTGTGAGGAAGTCATAACATTGTCTGTACAAGCCATCCATAGGCCGCATTGGAAACTCTCTAAAACACCTGAAAACCTACCAACTCTTTATCCTTCGATATGGCGAGACAAGGGGTGCTTGAGCCATTTCTGGTTAAAAAATGGCCGAGTATTTTGGTGTTCCGATACGGGAACGCATCCTGACTTAAGGCGACTTCATTAGAAGTTTAACTATGAGAACCATGGCTTCGTGACGACCTTGAGAGCTATATAGTCAATATTTGATCAAATTTACGGTATCCACCTGATGGATTTCATCTTTTGCGTTGATCTAGATTGACTGCTTAATAATTCACCTTAAACGTCGGGCTGTCCTCTGGTCGGGTCTTGCGGTGATCATAAATCCGGGTCGTCGCGATGTTCGCATGGCCGAGCCATTCCTGCACCTTGGCGATATCGGCCTGGTGATCAAGCGCGTTGGTCGCCGCGGTGGCCCGGAGCGAGTGGGCGCCGATGGTAAAGCCCAATTCAGTCGAATAAGCGCGCACGAGCTTATAAATGCCATCGGGGGTGATCGCCTTCGCTCCGCCGCCTTTCGTGTTGTTGCTGAGTGGCCGAAACAGCGCGCCGGCTTCCTCGCTGCCGTGTCCGGCCAGCTCCAGGTAATCATGAATGAGGCCGCCGGCGGCCGGATGCAGCGGCACATAGCGGGTCTTGCCGCCTTTGCCGGCCACT
>Ga0066429_1000451_pt1 | contig 12748 bp, 8 predicted proteins | sample LakWasMet43_HOW7_2_FD_59517 | JGI IMG/M metagenome (GOLD analysis project Ga0066429, IMG submission 59517) | Freshwater sediment methanotrophic microbial communities from Lake Washington under simulated oxygen tension - Sediment Metagenome 43_HOW7 | ecosystem: Environmental > Aquatic > Freshwater...
GAGCGCGTCAAGGCCGAAGAAGCACGCGCCCAGTTGGCCGCCATTCTGGAGGCCACGACCGACCTGGTCGCAATCCTTGATCTGGGCGGCTGCCTGCGTTACCTCAATAATGCCGGTTATCGCTTGCTCGGCCTCGACCCCAAAACGGATATCAGCAAAGTCTGTCTGACAGAGTTGTTTCCCGAACGCATAGAACATCAATTAAAAAACGAAGCGCTGCCTATCGCTTACCGTACAGGCACTTGGTCCGGAGAGACGGCTTTGAGGCGTATAGACGGCATAGAAATCCCGGTGTCCCAGGTGTTGCTGGTGCATTATGATTCGGCTGGGAAAGTCGAATACCTGTCCACGATTGCCCGCGATATTTCCGAACGCAAACGGTTCGAAGCCGAATTGCAGCATCAGGCTACACACGATCTTCTGACCGGCTTGCCAAATCGGGTTCTGTTGCTGGATCGGCTTGCCGCGGAATTGGAGCGTGCCCGGCATGCCAATAATTTTGTGGCCGTATTGTTCCTGGACATTGATAACTTTAAGCGGATCAACGACAGCATGGGGCATGCGGTCGGCGATACCTTGCTCCAGCAGATCGCCGACCGGCTGCAGGCCGCTTTGCGCCCTAATGATACGATCGCCCGCCAGGGCGGCGATGAGTTTGCGATCATAGTGGGCGATCTGCCGCGCACGGAAAACCTGATGGTCGTGCTGCGCAAAATTTATGCGGCTTTCGATCGCCCGATGTCTCTGGGCCTCCAGGAAACCTACATTACCTTCTGCACCGGCATCGCCATCTATCCGAACGACGGCACCGGCGTCGAAGAATTGTTGCGCAATGCCGGTACAGCCCTGTACCGGGCCATCATGTCAGGTCATAATCAGCACCGCTTCTACGCACCGGATATGAACGCCCGCAGCCATGAACTGCTGACGTTGGAGACTGATCTGCGCCTGGCTTTGAAGCGCAATGAGTTTCTGGTCTATTATCAGCCTCAGGCTGAGCTTACTACCGGCCGCATTGTTGCCATGGAAGCATTGATTCGCTGGCGGCATCCGCAACGCGGACTGGTGACGCCGGCCGGCTTCGTGTCAATGCTGGAGGAGTCCGGATTGATCATGCAGGCGGGCGAGTGGATCTTGAACCAGGCTTGTGCTGAATACAGAGAAATGGGACTTCACGATGTGCGTATTTCCGTCAACGTCTCAGCTTCCCAGTTCAACGATCCGGACTTGCTGCACAAGGTATGCCGTGTCATGAAACGGGACAACATCCCCCCGAATGCGCTGGAATTGGAAATGACCGAAAATACCGTCATGCAGGACCCGGCAGCGGCGGCCGAGATCCTGAAGAAATTACGGGCGTTGGGCGTGCGCATCGCCATTGACGATTTTGGCACCGGCTATTCATCGCTATCCTATCTCAAACGCTTTCCGCTGGATGCGCTTAAGATCGACCAGGGCTTTGTGCGCGATCTGGCCCGTGATACCAATGATGCGGCCATTGTCGAGGCCAGCATCACGCTCGGTAAAAAGCTCGGCCTCGAGGTCGTCGCTGAAGGCGTCGAGGGCAAGGAGCAATTCGATTTTCTGCGCGCCCACGACTGCGATCTGGCGCAGGGCTACTATGTCAGCCGCCCCTTGCGCAAGAATGAACTGATCGATCTGCTGCGGGAAGGCCGGCGCTGGTGAAAAGGCATAGGCCAGTCATGCAGATTGGGTTGGCGCTTTAGCGGAAACCCGGCATAGGGCTTTGAAATGCCGGGTTTATCATCCAGCCTACAATAAAATAAACGCTCAACCGTCCGGAACCAACATGCTGCGATAAACTGCCGGGCCGCATCAATTTTTCAAACATTCCTGTCAGAGATAAAATGAGCGGATACTCCACCGGATATCTCTGAGCGGTTTTCATTCAGTTCCCGGTTTGGCCGACCATTCTGATTGTGGATCAGGTTGTATGACTTGAAACCGAGCAATACGTACAACCGTTAACCTGCCTGAATAATTGACCTGCTTTTTTCAGGGCACTGTCGCAATTGCTGATGGCTCCCAAATATTGAATCGCTTCCTTGGCAGGAAGATGAGCGCAATCCGATCTATGAACCACATGATCGCCATTGCTTTGAGCATTTCTCTCAACGTAAAACTCTGCCATAGTCGATACCTCTTCAGTTTGAGTTGTCTGAAAATTGGCTCGAAAAAATCAGTCCGTATGACCAAATCCGGCTTCTGTCGGGCTTCGCACATTCAACCTGCACGATGTCATAAAAATGACAGAATATAACGCTGAATACCGGAAACTTTCGAGCTCGTTTAACAAATTAGCAGAATTTGTACCAGCTCAAGTCAGGGAGGCAATGATCCTTGAAGATTATCGCTAAATCAGACGGGCGTAACCAGACCTGACTTTACAGTTTCAGTCAGGCCTTGTATCTCGCCGTCGGTGATAAACACCAGCCGGCTGCGGCCATCATCCGATGTTCTGGAGGGCAACAGCGTCGGCGGATAAAGCCGGCCGGCCGATCCTTGCACGCACACCGGCACATCATGCTCGGTAGTGTAAACCACGCCTTTCAGGCGCAGCAATTGGGCGGCATGCCGGTCGAGCAGGCCCTCCAGCGCAGCTTTTAAGCGCGGCCAGGAAACAGGATGGTCGAATTGCAGCGTTGTGCTGCCAAACCCGTGTTCCGGTATCGGCGTATTGGTTTTCAATCGATAGCAATTTCGTCTCGGAAACGCAAGCAAAGTGGCGGGATTAATGTCGCCATGCGCAGCCTGAATTTTTGATGCGGCTGGCGCCAGACGATTCAACAGCGCTATCAGGTTGTCAGTTTGCTGGTCTTCCGTCAGATCCGTGTGCGTAATGATCAAGGTATCGGCCCAGGCAATCTGGGCCAGGGCCTCGGGAAAGCGGTTCAAGACATCCGCGCCGGAAGCGGCTGAAACCGTCACGATCACGCCATCCAGTCGATAGCGCGATGACAGCCAGCGCTCTCTTAATAAAGTGTCCAGCACCGGCTCGGGGTTGGCGATGCCGCTGGTCTCGATCAGTACGCGGTCGAACGGCTTCTGGGCTTGCGATTGCCAGGCCATGCGCAGGTTTTTCAGCAGTGGCGTTAAAGCGCCGTGTACCTGACAGCACAGACAGCCGCCTGACAAAGTGCTCAAGGGCACGTTGTGCTGTCTGAGTAATTGCTGATCGACAGGTGTGGCGCCGAATTCATTGATTACGACAGCCGAGCGCGGCGCATGGCTTAGCAGGCGGTTCAGCAGGGTGGTTTTGCCGCTGCCGAGAAAGCCGCTTAAGATGATAACGGGAATTTGTGTTGGCGAATTCATTTAATAACTGATTTTTAACAACCTGTGTAGGCTGGGTTGGAGCTTTAGCGGAAACCCAGCATGGGTGGCCGAAATGCTGGGTTTAGCAACCCAGCCTACCGCAGCTTTTAGCGGCGGTGCTCGGCGCGGCAAACGGGATGAAACCGGCTTTGCGTAACATCAGTTAATAACTCAATCTAAAGCCCACTTCCGCTCCACGCCCGGCTTCCGGCGCAAAGTTGCGCAGATAAGAGGTCGAATTGCGAATATTTTGATCGAGCAAATTACTGCCTTTGGCGAACAACATCAACTCGGCGTCCTTATAAGCTTTGATTCTGTAATTAGTGCCCACATTGAGCAGGAAATAACCGGCGGTCGAGGTTTCGAAGTCGCCGGCATGCGGCTGGGAATCGGCGCGGGTAAAGCGCAGGTAACCGGAAAATTCCTGCTTGCTGTAATCCAGCTGCAGGCCATAGCGCAGCGGCGGCATGCGAGGCACATCGCCGCCATTGACGAATTGCCCCCGGGTGTAGTCGCTGAACAAGGTCAGGTCCAGTTGGCCATGACGGTTTTGCATCACTGGAAAGATCAGCTTGGCCTCATAGCCTTTGAAAATCGCATCATTCTGGCGGGTGGTCAGCACAGGCACGCAGTCGACGGCACAAGGATTGCCGTCCTCGTCGACGAATTCGCCGCTGCGCTGCTGCGTGATGTAATCGCTGGCCCAGTTGTGAAACAGATCGAATTCAGCGCGCATCCAGTCGGAGCTGAAACGGTAGCCCAGGTCCAGGTTGTAAGAAGTTTCTTCTGTTAAATTAATGTTGCCGCGTTCGAAGCTGCGCGTGGCATCATGGAAGCCGTTGGTCAGCAATTCCTGGACATTGGGCGCCCGCGAGGAACGGGTGACGGCCAGATTCAGATTGTTTTGGTCATTGACTTTCCACTCTGCCGAGACCGACGCACTGACCGGCGTATAGCTGAGGTCGTTCATGCCCTCCGGCTGGATGTCGGTTTGTTCGACCCGAGCGCCGAGCTGGTAGGTGACTGCGCCAACGTCAATCGATTCCACCGCAAATACGCCGTAGCTGTTGATTTGGGAATGCGGAATGATGTGCTCGCCAGTGAGCTTTTCAATGGCATTAAAGTCGCTCGCTTGCGCCTGAAAACCTACCGAGCCATACAACGGTCCCAAGTCCTGATGAGTCAGTTCCAGCCGGCCTTCGTAAGTTTTATTGGTGTAAAATGCGCCGGGTTCGCCATTGGCTATCTCCGTGTGTTGATAGTCAGTATAGCCGAACCGGGTGCGCAGGCTCTTGGCAAAGCGGAACGGATCCTGTAGCTCGCTTTTAAAATCGTACTTATCCTGCCTGAGGGCGATCCGCACGGTTTCCTCGCCGGTGCCGTCCGGCGCGATGCCGTAATTATTGTTCAGATTGTTGATAGAAATGCCGGCGAATCCCGGATCGCCGATCCAGGACAGACCGGCCGAGCCGCTGATGGCTTCAGCACCGGTATTGTTCAGATGGCCGGCGGGATTGTCGACCACAACCAGCGACGGATCGGTGATCGATACGGCAGCCGTATCGATGGCACGGCCGCCGATATCGAGATTGCCGCGATGGCGGAAAAAACCGTCGAGATGATAGGCAATGTTGCCTTGCCCGCCTTCCAGCTTCATCGTGGTGCTGGTTTCATTGGACGTGGAGTCGAAGCGCTGTTCCAAGGCGCCGCCCAATAACTTATCCGGCATCTGGCCGGGGATGCGATTGTCAATGACGTTGACCGCTCCGCCTATTGCGCCGCTGCCATAGAGCAAAGTGGCGGGGCCGCGCAGCACTTCGATGCGTTCCGCCAAAAGCGGCTCGACACTGGTGGCGTGATCCGGGCTGAGCGCCGAGACATCATTGCTGCCAATACCGTTATTCAGCACTCGTACCCGAGGGCCGGCCTGGCCGCGAATGACCGGCGTACCCACGCCGGGGCCGAACGACTGATTGCTGATGCCCAGTTCGTCTTTTAAGGTGTCACCGATGCTGTGACCGGTCTTCATGCTTAGTTCGTCATCTGCCAGTATCGTTACAGGAGCCGCTGTTTTCAATGAGTCGGCTCGCAAAGGCGCAGTGACGACCACTTCCTCCAATTCAATAGTCGATGATTCTTCGGCAAGTACAGGAACAGTGAGAGATCCTGATGCAGCCAGTAAAATCAATTTTTTGTACATCATCGTTGTAAATTAATGAAAACTAATGTTATATCGTTACACTTAAGCCATAAATGGACAGGCGCTTTTTGCGTTCAGATTAGGCTGATTGATCATGAGATGATGCGCATCCAGCGCAGGTGCCATGGATTTCAATCGATTTATAGCTGATGGAAAAACCGGCCTGTTTGATTTCCGACGATAGGGCATGCATGACTTCGAAGGCGGCGCGTTCTTCAATCTCATGACACTGATCACAAATCAGCAGTAGTTGTTCATGCTGTCTGCCTGAGCAATTGCAGCCGACATAGGCATTAAGGCTTTCCACTTTATGAATCAGGCCCTGGCTCATCAGGAAATCCAGCGCGCGATAGACGGTTGCCGGCTTGGCGGAATAGTTCAAAGGCTTGATTTGATCGAGCAGGTCATAAGCCTTAACGGCTTTGTGGCTCTCCCAGATCAACTCCAGTACTTTGCGGCGTATCGGCGTCAATTTCACGCTGCGGTTGATGCAAAGTCGTTCCGCCATGTTGATGGCTTCGGAAATACATTTCTCGTGATCGTGAGACAGGGAGTAGCTCATGGTTTCATTGGAAAAAGTTAATCAGAAAGATCAACAATCCGTTTGGATGCAGACGGAGGCTGAATATCTATTAAAATGTTATGTTATAACATTTTAAACGAAAAAGATAGCTAGCGTGCGAACCGATCGTATTGCTTTAAATTTGTGGGTTGTGGCGGGCGATTGCTTGACTTGACGAGCGTGTTTATCGTTCTGATTGCGGGCGGGTTTTACAGGAGGTCGCACTGCATTGCCATAACCATCAATTCGGCCAGATTTTCGGCCTGCATTTTTTCCATGATATGGGCTCTGTGTACGTCAATGGTGCGGTTGCTGATATCGAGTATTCTAGCGGCTTCTTTGTTGGAATGACTCCTGACTATCAGGTTCAGTACTTCTCTCTCGCGTGTTGTTAAATGACTGAGACGCTCGAGTATCTTGTTTTTCTCTCTGAGTTGCTCTCTGACTTGAGCATCTTTGCTCAGGGCTTCTTCAATGCGGCTCAGCAATATTTCTTCATTGAACGGTTTTTCCAGAAAATCGACGGCGCCGGCTCTGAATGCTTTTGCCGAATCGGGCACATCTGCATGGCCGCTGATGAAGATAATGGGAATATCTATGCTTCTTCTGATGAGCTCTTCCTGAAGATCCAGCCCGCTCATGGACGGCATTCTAACGTCCAGAAGCAGGCAGCTTGGCTGTTCAGGATCATAGTGGTCCAGAAAGGATTCGGCCGATTCGAAACTCATCACAGGCTGTCCAGTTGATTCGATCAATATCGTCAGCGAATCACGCACGGCGAATTCATCATCAACTATATAGACTATAGGAGTCGTCGGCTTGTTATGCGTCATTAGATTTCCTCCGTACAGGTATGGTGAAATAAAAAGTACTGCCTTTTCCCGCCTTGCTGGCGAAATGCAATGAACCGTCATGGGATTTGACTATAGATTGGCTGATGGACAATCCCATTCCCATGCCGGACGATTTAGTCGTGTAAAAAGGCGTTAATATTTTCTTTTGGCTGGACTCGCCGAGCCCGTGGCCGTTGTCTTTGACCTTTACTTCGATAAAATTCTCATCATTCAAAAGTGTCTGAATGAAGAGCTTTCGTTGTTTGTTATGTGCCACGTCTTTCAACGCATCGATGCTGTTTCTGACAAGATTTAGAATGACCTGTTCAATTTGGACGCTATCGACATAAATACTCGGCAGATTATCGGCCAGGTTGAAAGACAGCTGGATATTGTATTGCTTTAAATCTGTTATTGACAGGCTGACCGCATTTTCGATCAGCGCATTGATGTCGGCGGTCGACCGATGTATTTTTTTGGACCTGACAAAGTCCCGCATGTGATGGATGATCTGTCCGGCTTTCAGCGCCTGGTCATGGGTTTTTTCCAGAATTGACCTGAGTTTTGCCAGATCGGGTTGATCAGCCTGAATGAAACGCAGACAGGCCTGCGCGTAATTGACGATCGCTGTCAGCGGCTGGTTGACTTCATGAGCGATGCCCGATGCCAGTTCCCCCATCAGGCCGAGGCGCATGACATGGGAAAGCGCTTCCAGATGCTCTTTCTGCTGCAATTCCTGCATCTTGCGCTGGGTGACGTCACGGACAATGCTGGTGAAATAATCCTGGCCGTCGAGCGTAAATTCGGCGATGGATATATCCAGCGGCACTGCAGAGCCGTCTTTGCGCATGCCCTCAACCTCGCGAATGCGGCCCAGCACTTTGGGCATATCGGCTTCTTGCCGATAGCTCTTTCGCTCGCGATGAGAGCATTTATCCTGAGATAAGGGCATGAGTTTGTTGATGCTGCAACCGATCAGTTCTGCTTCCGTATAGCCAAAAATGGTTTCTACCGCTGCATTCGCGGAAATGATCTTGCAGGACATATCGCAGGTAATGATGCCTTCTACAGACGCATTGAAGATGGAATTAAGTTTAGCCTCGCGTTCCAGTATCTGCTGCTTGGAATGCTTGAGCTCTTCAACCAGTTGGGTCAGGTTCTGATTGCTCAGCGACAAATCGCAATCTTGCTTGAGCACCTTTTGAGCCAATTTCTTATTGAGATTGGCTATGGTTTCTTCAGCGCGTTTGCGCTCCGTAATGTTGTTTAAAGTCAGCCAGATTTCGCTGTCATTATTATTGATGTCATTGATTTTACCCTGACATTCCACATGAGTGATCTCGCTGCCGTCACTCTTGAGCCGGACATCCAATGACTGATGAGTGCGTTCCGTTGCCAGTCTGCGCAGGAATAAATAGTACGGGTCCTGGTCGCTGGCATCGATATATTGCGCCAGTTTCCTGTTGATCAGCTCCTCAATGGGATGATTCAATAGACGCGTCGCAGTCAGATTGGCCTGCAGGATAACGCCGTCTTTATTGAGGGTCAGATAGCCAACCGGAGAAAGGTTGTATAAGTTGGCATACAGGTCGCGTGAGGCGAGCAGCTCCTGATGCGTTCTGTTCAACTCCTCATTCTGGAGCTCAAGCTCTATCTGGTGGACCTGAAATTCGAACAGTAGCTTTTGAATTTCCTGGCTGGACATGCGCGTAATGTCGGTTCCGGATTTGTTAAGCATCGTTTCCGCCCGATTGCGGAGATTCTCTCGATACTGGACAAGCAGGTTCTCCGCATCTGTCTGGAGAATTTCGTAATCGATATTCCCGTCGAATGAATTAAACATGGCGATTTATTCCAGCGGATAAGTGAAAAAGTGAACGCTTGCGGTTGGGGCAGGCGCTCGCCGGATTTATAGTGCGCAATTTTTGCCTATGCGCCGGAGAAATTAGGACGATTGTATTCATGGATTATCCCGTTCGACATCTTCAATGGCTAACAGAATGCGTCTGGCATTGGTCGATGACTGCTGAAGCAAGCGGCCATTGAGGGTTAGATGTTTTTTTCCTATGACAGGGCATTCACACGTATAGTTAAACGCATCGAAAGGAGTATTGCTGTTTAATGTTTTGTATAAATGGCCGCGTAATTGATCCGAATCCCAGGCCGACCTATTGATAGTGAAGAAAGATTGTCCTGTCAGGTCTTCATGGGACGGATTGAAAGTCTTATGAAACGCAGGATTGGCGGTAATGATGCTGAGATTTTCATCGAGCACCAGCAGCGGGTTGGATACGGTATTGACAATCGCGCTGGCCATACTGGCGTCCAAAGCCGCCTGTTCGGCTTTCTTCAGTCTGTCGATGTCGATAAACGTAATAACCAGCCCGTCGATCATGTTTTCCGCGGTTCGATACGGCAGGATGCGCAACAGATACCACGCACCGTTTGTGGACTGCACTTCTGTATCCTTGTAAATCAGTGTTTGCAACACCGCTTTGGCATCATCTATCAGGTGGGCATATTTAAGACTTGACGCCAGGTCGCCGAGCGGCCGCCCTATATCGCTGTTGATCAGATGGACAATATTGATGGCCGATTTGGTGAAGCGTCTTATTTTGAGGTTATTGTCGAGGAAGATGGTTGCAATATTCGTGCTGTTCAAAAGATTTTGCATATCGTCATTGATCTTCGATAAGGCATCGACTTTTGTTTGAAGCTCGCTGTTGATGGTATTTAATTCTTCATTCAAAGACTGCATTTCTTCCTTGGAAGTTTCCAGTTCTTCGTTGGAGCTTTGCAGCTCTTCATTGGCCGATTGCAGTTCTTCGTTCGTGGACTTGAGTTCTTCGTTCGATGTTTCCAGTTCCTCGATAGTTGCGCGCAGTGATTTTTTAGTAGAAAGCAGTTCATGAGCGAGCTGCTCCTTATCGTTTTTATTGATCAGGATCGGGAAGACAGCTGGCTCGCCAGTTTGTGAGCCGGCATCTTTATGATGCGGATGAAAACTGACCAGGAACAGATCCTGTAGTGCTTCCGGCTCCAGGAGCCTTACCAGCTTCAGGTCGATCGTTTCAAAACCGTTATTGGTTTTGACCTTGATTCCACTATTGATGATTTCCATATCGCCCTTTTTCTGGACTTTACGCAGCGATGTCGCCAGCGGCACGCGCAAGCCCTCCCGGGCCATTTCGATGATATTCCAGTTGGGCTGGCCCTGCGCAGGTTCCAGATAATTTCCTGTATGGCCATGAATGTAAATGATTCTGCCGTGTTCGTCGATGATAATGCAGACCGGGGCATAGCGCTCCAGCAATAACTTCTCAATTTGCCGGGCGATCTGGCCGGGCTGGGAGTCGAGTTTGTGTGATTTATGTTCCATTGATGGTGCGTTTTTGGCGCTTGTCGGCAACAAACGGGGTTTGGATGTCGGCAAACCGGCCTGGATATCTTTTCGCTGATAGATCTTGCTCTTTTTGTCAACAACTGAGAACAGATGATCAAAATTGCCGATCGACTCGGATGTGCCAAGAAACAGGAGGCCGCCTGGCTTCAGAGTGTAGTGGAAATGCGGAAAAATCTTTTTTTGCAGTTCGCCGTCCAGATAAATAAGCAGATTACGGCAACTGATCAAGTCGATGCGGGTGAATGGCGGATCCTGAAGCAGATTCTGCGTGGCAAATATCACGGTATCGCGAATTTCCTTGGCGATACGATACTGGCTGTCTTCCCGTTCAAAGTAGCGGGTCAGGCGATCCGGCAAAACATCGGTTTCAATGCCGCTTGGATAAAGGCCTTCCCGTGCCTGAATGATGGATGACTCGTCCAGGTCGGTGGCAAAGATCTGAAAGCTGTAAGTTTTGCCATGTGTTTCATTATATTCTTTAAACAGAATGGCAAGCGAGTAGGCCTCCTCGCCGGTGGAGCATCCCGGAACCCATACGCGCATTTCGTAATTGTCGGGTTTATTTTCAAATAGTTTCGGCAGGGCAATATTTTTTAATGCCGCGAATGCGGGTTCGTCTCTGAAAAAATTAGTGACGTTGATCAACAGTTCCTTAAACAGTTTATCTATTTCAACAGGGTTCTCCTGCAGAAACTGCACGTAAGCGTTCATGGTCTGGATATGATGGATATTCATGCGCCGGCTTATGCGGCGGTTGACCGTGGTAGGCTTATAAGCCGACAAGTCATGGCCGGTGCGGTTGCGCAACAGGATAAAAATTTTTTGTAAAGGTTCGGTGGCAGCTAACATTTCCGCCGGTTCCAGCGTTTGAAAATTGTTGAAGCAAGGTGCATCAAAATATTGAAGCAGTTGTTGTCCCATTTTTTCAACGGGCAATACAAAGTCGACATCGCCCCTTGCTATCGCACTCTTGGGCATGCCGTCAAATTTTGCGGTTACAGGATCTTGAACCATGGCCATGCCTGATGCGCTTTTGATGGCTTTTAGCCCCAAAGTGCCATCGGTACCGGTACCTGAAAGAATAATGCCGACACTCATTTCTTTTACATCTTCCGCCAGGGAATGAAAAAAGAAGTTTATAGGCATACGCATTGTCTCATGATCGGTTCTGTCCATAAGATAAATTCGACGATGGAATACGGCGAGATTTTTCCCGGGAGGACATACGAATATATGATCTTTTTTCAATGGCATACCGTCTTCGGCAGCAATCACAGGAATTTTGGTAAATCCAGCCAGTAAATCAGGTAGCAGGCTAATGTGTCTGGGCTGTTGGTGAGATACTACGATGAAAGCAAAACCGTTGTGCAACGGCAGATTGGAACAGAATGCTTCTAATGCTTGCAAGCCGCCGGCTGACGCTCCAATGCCAACTACAGGTAATAGAGAGCTTACTAAATGCTTTTTATGCTGTACATCATGAACACTTGATCTAGATGTGACTTTTGGCTCTACTTTGCTGTTGCCTGACTTCACAGAATAGGTCCTCTAATTTGCTACCTTGCTGAATTATTTTGGATTCTTGTTTCATTTCTTCATGTTTTTGGTGAAGGATTTCAGCTTAACACCCGATTAACCTTAAAAACAAGCGCTCTATCAAGAGCTTTGATGCCCTGTTTGAGAGAGGGTGCGCAGTATCAATAAATATGAGTAATTAAGGAAGCATCAGAACCAGTGACCTCAGCAAAGCGGCAGTCGAGTTAATCTACGAATTTTCCAGAATGAGCGTTCTTCAACAATTGCGGACCCATTTTCTCGAAACAGAATCTCAATTTCGTCTACGTGTAAGAAAATTACTACATTTCCCAATGGCTATATATGCGTAAAAACACTTAGGTGAATATACGAATGTTTTAATCAAGCTCTTTCTTTTATAAATATAAGACCATTTAGATAGTTTTAAGTTTAGCTTTGCAGGACTGCCTTCAAATTGAGTATCTCTTTAGGGTGTTTATACATAATTTATCCAAATAGATAGATTTTCAGATTTAAATGGTTGTTGAAAATTCAGATGAAATAGCGAGTATAAAATGTCGGCTAATATTAATGCACTTAAGCAACAGAAAAGTTTTGATTGGCATTACGAAATTGACGAGGTTGATATTGAGTTAAAGGAAAAGAGATTTATGGATGATGAGTTCGAGTATTACAAATCCACAAAAACCAAATCCAAGAAAAAAGTTCGCCAGGACAGGCAAAATAAATAGTAGCGAAATTCTGTAGATGATCGAATGTCAATTGGGCGAATTATCCGGCAAGGCATCAACCGGAACATCCGGAGAATCATGGCGGCCGTAAGAGTAAATCAAGTCATTATCAAATAACAACATTAAAGATTAAGTTAGATTTGACTG
>Ga0066429_1000521_pt1 | contig 11856 bp, 9 predicted proteins | sample LakWasMet43_HOW7_2_FD_59517 | JGI IMG/M metagenome (GOLD analysis project Ga0066429, IMG submission 59517) | Freshwater sediment methanotrophic microbial communities from Lake Washington under simulated oxygen tension - Sediment Metagenome 43_HOW7 | ecosystem: Environmental > Aquatic > Freshwater...
GCGATGCCTTTGCGCCGCGCATAATCCGCTAACTGGTCGCGGTCGATTTTTCCGACATTGAAATACTGGGCGTCAGGATGGGAGAAATACCAGCCGCTGACAGCCGAAGCCGGATACATCGCATAGCTTTCGGTCAATTCTATTGACGTGTTTGCAGTCACATTCAGCATTTCAAACAGCTTCGCTTTCTCGGTATGGTCGGGACAGGCCGGATAGCCAGGCGCAGGCCTGATGCCCTGATAGTCCTCGCTAATGAGTTGTTCATTGGCATAAACCTCGTCTTTGGCATAGCCCCAGTATTCCTTTCTGACCGCTTCATGCATATATTCAGCGAATGCTTCGGCCAATCTGTCGGCCAGGGCCTTCAGCATAATGGCGCTGTAATCGTCATGATCCTGTTCAAACTGACGCAGTTTTTCTTCTATCCCGATACCGGTTGTAACGGCGAATGCACCGATATAATCGGCTTTGCCGCTATCTACCGGCGCAATGAAATCGGACAGGCAGTAATTGGGCCGGCCCGGCGCCTTTATATTCTGTTGCCGCAAATGATGCAAAGTCTCGAGCTTTTGCTGACGTGAGTCATCAGCATAGACAATGATATCGTCGCCTTCGCTGTTGGCCGGGAAAAAGCCGATAACGGCACGGGCTGACAGCCATTCCTCGGTAATGATTTTCTTCAGCATGACTTGGGCATCGTCAAACAACTTTCTGGCTTCATTGCCGATGACTTTATCGTCGAATATTTTCGGATAGCTGCCAGCCATTTCCCAGGTTTGGAAGAAAGGCGTCCAGTCGATATACCAGACCAGCGTGTCCAGCGGGAAATGATCGATGACGTTGGTGCCCAGAAACGTTGGCTTGACCGGCTCATAGTTGCCCCAGACGTATTTATTGCGTCTTGCCGCAGCCAGGGTATGTTGCTTGGTTTTTGCCTCGCGGCCTTTGTGCCGGTCCCTGACCTCCTGGTATTCTGAACGGATTTTCTGGATGAAATCGTCTTTCAGGTCAGTGCTCAGCAGATTGCTGGCGACGCCGACACTTCTGGACGCATCGGTTACATAAACGGTAGGTCCATGATAATTGGGCTCGATTTTGACCGCCGTATGCGCGCGCGATGTAGTCGCACCGCCTATCATCAGCGGGATATCGAAACCCTGACGCTCCATTTCCTTGGCCATATGCACCATTTCGTCAAGAGACGGCGTAATCAGGCCGCTCAAGCCAATAATATCGACGTTTTCCAGGCGCGCAGTCTGCAGGATTTTTTCCGCCGGCACCATGACGCCCAAATCGATGACTTCATAATTGTTGCATTGCAGCACGACACCAACGATATTCTTGCCGATGTCATGGACATCGCCTTTAACTGTCGCCATCAGGATTTTGCCGTTGGTTCTCATTTCTCCGGACTTGTCGGCTTCCATGAAAGGCATCAGATAAGCGACGGCTTTTTTCATGACCCGAGCTGATTTGACGACTTGCGGCAGGAACATTTTGCCGGCGCCGAACAGATCGCCGACCACATTCATGCCGTCCATCAATGCGCCTTCAATGACATGCAGAGGCCTTTCGGCTTCCAGTCTCGCCTGTTCGGTATCTTCCTCGACAAATTCGTCGATACCCTTGACCAGTGCGTGCTCCAGGCGTTTATTGACGGGCCAGCTGCGCCATTCCTGGTCTTCCTGTTTTACCGCACTGCCGCCCTCGCCGCGGTATTTCTCGGCCAGTTCCAGCAATTTTTCCGTTGCGCCCGCGTGACGGTTTAATACCACATCTTCGACCGCATCGCGCAAATCCTCAGGAATGTCGGCATAGATCGCGAGCTGGCCGGCATTAACGATGCCCATGTCCATGCCCACATTGATGGCATGGTACAAAAATACAGCATGGATTGCTTCTCTTACCGGATTGTTGCCTCGGAATGAAAACGACACGTTCGACACGCCGCCTGAGACCAGCGCATGCGGCAGAGTGCGTTTAATTTCACCTGTGGCTTCGATAAAATCCAGGCCGTAGTTATTGTGTTCGTCAATACCGGTCGCGATCGCGAAAATGTTCGGGTCAAAAATGATGTCTTCAGCAGGAAAGCCGAGCTGCTCGGTAAGAATCTTATAAGCCCGCTGGCAAATTTCGATTTTCCTGTCTTTGGTATCGGCCTGGCCCTCTTCATCAAAAGCCATGACGATAGCAGCTGCGCCATAGCGGCGGATCAGCTTGGCGTGCTGTATAAAAGCCTCTTCGCCTTCCTTGAGTGAAATGGAATTAACGACGCCTTTGCCCTGGATGCATTTCAAGCCGGCTTCCAGAATTTCCCATTTGGACGAATCGAGCATGATAGGCACTCTGGCGATATCGGGCTCGGACGCGATCAGATTAAGAAAGCGCACCATCGCTTGCTTGGAGTCCAGCATGCCTTCATCCATGTTGATATCGATAATCTGGGCGCCGTTCTCAACTTGCTGTTTGGCGATGTCCAGCGCGGCCTCGTAATTGCCTTCAACGATCAATCTCTTGAATAAGGCCGAGCCGGTTACGTTAGTGCGCTCACCCACATTTACAAATAGGGTCTGCGGACCTATATTCATGGGCTCCAGCCCGGCTAACCGGCACTGTTTCTCGATGACGGGAATAGGTCTCGGACTGTATTCTTTTACGGCTTCGACTATCGCTTTGATATGCGCCGGCGTGGTACCGCAACAGCCGCCGATAATATTCAGATAGCCGCTGCGCGCCCAATCGGCCAACTCTTCCGCCATCGCCTCCGGCGACTCGTCATATTCTCCAAACTCATTAGGGAGACCGGCATTCGGATGCGCGGAAACGTAAGTATCTGCAATGGTTGACAGTTCATCTATATGCTGACGCAGTTCTTTTGCACCTAAGGCACAGTTAAAACCAAACGCTATCGGCTCGACATGCCTGAGCGAATTCCAGAAGGCGGCTACAGTCTGTCCGGAAAGCGTTCTGCCCGAGGCATCGGTGATCGTGCCGGAAATCATGACTGGCAGCTTATAACCAATCTGTTCAAAATATTGTTCGACCGCAAAAATGGCCGCTTTGGCATTGAGCGTATCGAAAATGGTTTCGATCAGAATGATATCGGCGCCGCCGTCAATAAGGCCGCGTGTCGCTTCCGTATACGCCTCAACCAGATCGTCAAAGGAAATATTGCGAAATCCCGGATCGTTGACATCGGGCGACATGGAGGCTGTGCGATTGGTGGGCCCTAAAACACCGGCGACAAACCGCGGCTTTTCCGGCGTCTTTGCAGTGAATTCGCCGGCGGCTTGCCTTGCCAGTCGCGCTGATTCAACATTGATCTCATAAACCAGCGATTCCATTTCATAATCGGCCATGGCAATGCTGGTCGCGTTGAACGTGTTGGTTTCAACGATATCAGAGCCGGCTTCAAAATAGGCTTGGTGAATGGCTCTGATAATGTCGGGCTGAGTTATCGACAGCAGATCGTTATTACCTTTAAGATCCACAGCCCAGTCGGCAAAACGCTCACCCCGGTAGTCTTTTTCTTCCAGCTTGTAGCTTTGGATCATTGTACCCATCGCACCATCAAGAAATAAGATTCTCTGGGATAATAGCTGCTTTAATAATTGTATTTTGCTCATTGACACTGCCAAGGTGGTATCAGTTAGGATAAAGATTGATAGCGATAATCGGCTTGAATATAAACATTGCTTAAAGAGCAATCAACCACTATTATTTTAATATTTCTATCGGAGAAGGACATGTCGAAACCAACAGTAATTCAAGTAATTAAGAGCGTTCTGTCCGCCGTCGTCGGTGTACGGAGTGAAAAGAACAGACAACAGGACTTTGAACAGGGCTCGCTTTCAACTTATGTTATCGTAGGGGCAATCTTTATTGTTCTTTTCGTGTTTGGTCTCATCTCACTTGTCTCAGTTATCGTTGGCGACTAAGTTTGCGCTTTTCCGATGTCTCATTAGAAGATTCTTCTCTGCCTCCGATTAAACAAGGCGCTGCATTGGCGTGAACTTAACTTCGGCCAACAACTTGGAGCCTTCATATTTTCCAGAATTGAGTCTTTGATATATTGAATAAATATACCCAATACTGTCTCGAATAAAATTCATCCATGTGCTTTAGGAATCAGCATGCAATAGTCATAAAAAAAGCCCAAGCATCGCTTGAGCTTTATTTTATGACTACTCTTATCTTTTACTTTTCTGTGGTTTTAAAGCTTTGTTTTATACCTTGAAACATTTCTTTAATGCCGCTGAATAAATTAGCTAAATTAAATTCTTCTTTAAGAACAAATTTATTGCGAATCACCGCAACTGCTAAAAAGCCAGCGATTGGTGGCATCAATTCAAAAAATACTGATAACAATATACCGCCAACTCCTTGAAAGCCGCCCTCATTCTTTCTGTCGCCAATGGTCAATAAATCACGCTCATATCCACTGCTGGACTCACTGCCTCTGACCGCTTCCAAAATATAGATGTTGAACTGAACCAATAGCATTTGCACAATAAAAAAAGCCACTGCACAAATCCCAACCCACATCAATACATTGTTTACTTTTGCTCTCATGGCCGACTGGTAAACCCAGAGAGCCGCAATAATCATTACAATACCGCCTATCATCGTTATACCTCTGTTTTAATTATCATTTTTTTGTCAGGAAGAAGAAAAGATATGTACATTTTAAAACCATTTGGGAATTGTCTTTTTCAACAACCTTACATGATTCATACTTTTCTCGTCCAGGTGTGCTTTGTTTTTTCAGTACGCCATCTTCCACGAAGTACTTCAGGTTAGCTTTAAACTCAGGGGTTCGACCGACAGAGTCAGTCGCTGTTGTTTCAAGCGTACCATCCTCCTTAAAATCCCACTCAACAGTGATTTTCTTCTTTTCTCCATTCAATTTGATCGCTTCCGCATATAAATCCCATTTACCCAAAATCTCAGATTTATCCTTCAATTGGACATCAGCATTTGCAGAAAGCGTAAAGAAAATCGCAACGAGCGGTAACATCTTAACGTATTTTTTCATCTTTTTATCTCGACATATCAGCTTTCAAGCTTTAGATTTTAAAGTATAACACACCCGCTTTCGAGCTTTAAATTTCAGCTCGGAGCAATATCTCTTGATCAATCTCTTCATAAAGTTATGTGATAATTAAGCCTTGACTTTAACTTCACCTAAAGTATCATACGATTTCCGTTTGCTATATCATTAGCAGTTTCTAAATTACAAATTATAGGTAGGACACTCATGGGAGCGATCTTAGATATCACCGAAATGTTAAAATCACCAGCTGGCATGATCGGCGCAGTAGTTGTTATTGCTGCTGGCTACTTCCTTGTAAAATGGGTATTCGCTGAGCACCCAGACGACGAAAAGTAAGATTTAACAATTCCGCCCCTACTTTGGCCGCTCGTATCGCATCAGTCTGTGTTTTCGCGGCGGCCTCAGTTTCCTTCATAATTCCCCCCTAAAAATTGAGATTTATTTTATAATTTATACATTGATTGTTTCGAATTTTCGAATTTAGAAAATGTATAAATTACTCTCTTCCAAGATTTCAAGCCTCCATTCCAAACGCGCACCTGCAACAGGCGTTGGTTTATTCCGAATTTTTTACGGATTGGTCACACTGCAGGAAATTATCTTCCTGTTATATTTCAACCACTTAATTTTTGATCCAATCCCCTATCTGGATGTGGAATTTCCTATGATTCCCTTCTTCCTGTGCCTATGGGGAGTTATTGCTATTTTTATTGTTGCCGGGTATCGCTATCAACTCGCGATCATTTGCAACTATATCTTCTGGATCATTTTCGTTAACTTTACCCCTATGCAAAGGGATTTTGACGGAGGCTTTGATGTATTCATGATAGGAGCAGGATTCTTCCTGCTTTTTATGCCCGGCAATCGCGCTTTTTCCATAGATAGCCTCAGATACAAGCTCAGCAATCCCTTTGTGCACTACAGCACTTATTCCAAACCAACTGTTTCAGCGCTTGCTTATTATTTGCCTGTCGCTATCTGTCTTGGATTTCTCTACTTTGATTCGGCTATCCATAAAATGTTTGCCGAACACTGGCGCAATGGCCTCGGGTCCTGGCTGCCGGCAACACAGCCTTATTATGTTTCAGCAATTGACATGTCTCCCTTGCTTAACAACGAGCTTCTGGAAAAAACCATTGGCTACACTATTTTGGTCTTTCAGTTTACTTTTATATTTTTCTTCTCCAATCCTCGTTTACGTATAGTTTACCTTCTCATCGGGATTGGACTTCACTTAGGCATTGCCCTGTCTTTCAATATTTATCCTTTTGGCATGGGCATGCTTACGTTTTATACGCTGCTCATCCCTTTCAGCTGGTGGCGATCTATTGGCGAACTGATCACTTCGAAGCAACCAGCACTTACTGTATTTTATGATCAACAATGCCCTCTTTGTAATCGAACTGTCCTCACCCTCAACCATTTTGACATCTTCAAGCGCATCGATTTTAAATCAGCGCAAGAATACGCTTCCGCATATCCGGCTCTTGCATCAATAGATAGCAAGATCTTACTCACCGATTTATATGCGCTGGATAATGGCAACCGCATCTATTCCGGCATCGATACTTACATTCAAATATTTGCCAAAATGGGTTATTTACTGCCAGTCAGTCTGGCTATGCGCCTGCCCGGCATTTATCAATATGCAGCCAATAAATACCGTACCATTGCAGATTCTCGCACTCGCATTACCTGTTCATCTGAATGCATTGTTGCCACAAAACTGCCTGATAATAGTCTTTATCATCGCATCTTTGAACAATTCGCCGCTCGCTCGCCTAAGCTTTTTGCAGTGCGAGTCTCAAAAGTCCTTATTGCCATATTATTTCTGCAATTAAACAGCACTATACATTATGGCTTCATCTATAGATTCAAGCTGGACACAAAGCAAAATGCATTCAGCGTTGCTCTCGCCCAGGCTAGCAATTCACTCCTTATGACCTCTCAGAGCTTTTTAGGCATCATACCCCATGCCCTATACCTGCATGATCATTTTGCCGGCTATGACCATATCTTAGCCATTACGTATATCGATCAGAATAATGTTGAACGCTGGCTGCCATTTGTTAACGAGCAAGGTCGATTACTGGCTCCAAATTGGGGCAGAGTTCACTCCATGTGGGCTAACATTGCTGTTACGCCCAATATTGATAACAAGCGTTTGCATAAGTTTATTATGAAGGTCACTGCTTTTTGGGGACAAAAAATTGACTTAAAGCTCGACGAAACGGTGTTTCATATAAAACTCAAGAAAATTGATGCGCCTTCTTATTGGGTTTACGATCAATTGCACAAGAATTTTTCTTCACCATGGAGCACTATTGGCACTGCCAAATGGAATCATGGCGTAATCACCCTTGATCTACCCGATAATATCAATGAACTATAATGATCCTAAAAAATTCGAGGGATTTTATATTGCATCATCCATGCAGTCGTGATATAAATTGCTTGTGCTTAAAAACTGGCGCAAAAAATATATAAAAATAATTTACACCCCTATGGAGGATATTATTATGAAGAAAGTATTATCACTTTTAGCTATGGCATTGATGATCGTTGGTTTAACTGGTTGCATCGACGATCCAGATGGCACTAAACAAAAAGTTTCTAGCTCTATCTCTCTTTAATCAATAGAGATCAAAGAACCAAAAAACCCAGCTTTATGCTGGGTTTTTTGTATAAACGCAAATTTTTTTCAGAAACATTTCTTAGTAGCTCTTATTGGATTCCGGGGAAATACCCAAGCCTATTTGAAGCAAGCCTTGAATTTGAGGTTCAGTATCCCCAGATAGGGCGGATGATTACCTTACCTCAGCTATTAGACAATGCCAAATGCTTTGAAACAGTTCGCACCCTTGCGCTGCTCGAGTAAAGTGTCTTGCCCCCCATTACGGTTCAGAAGCCATTATCAAGCAGGCAAGGATGATACCTAACCTGAACAACAGCGCTATAGTTGCACGGCTTGTCAGCGCAAATGCAACGATTTAACAGTACGATTTTCGCGGACCACCACCAACCTCTGAAAATCTGGGTGCTGTGCTTGTATTTTATGGGCTTGAACTTATCGAACGCGCAGATTGCCCGCGAATTGGACTTAAATGAAGCGGATGTTCAGCAAATGACTCGCCAGTTGCAGTCAGGGATCGTCAACAAAAGACCGGTCGTGGTACTGGAGGGCGAGGTCGAATGCGATGAAGTTATGGGGTGGCGGGGCATAAAGGCCAACCGGAAGCCGTAAAAAAGACCGAAAAGATCGGCGTAACCGCTTAAAAGGCGCTCGTGGACGCGGCACGCTGGACAATGTTCAGCAAACGACCATCCAGCCCGTTATCCAAAGCATCATAGTGCCGGGTACGCTCATTTATACCGATGAATAGACGATTTATGACCGCCTGGCGTCATGGAGATACGCGCGAAAAAGCGTTTACCATGGTGCCGGAGAATATGCTCGCGATGAGGATGGCGATGGATTTTATGAAGTGCATGTGAACACCATGGAAGGGTTTTGGTCACTGCTCCGCTCCTGGTTACGCCCGCATCGCGGGATTTCCCAAGCGCATCTGCCCATTTATTTAGGCTTTTTTTGAATTTGTGCATAACGCCAGAAAACGCGGTAAAGCATTATTAAGTTCACTGCTGGAGCTGATTATCAGCCATCCCCTCCCGGAATCCATTATGAGCCTTGATTTTTTGCCATTCAGCCTAAAAAATCGTCCACATCGCAGAATAAGAGTGTTCGTCAGTAGCTAATTTTAGTTTGAGAAAGTTAGCGTCGAAAAACTTATTTTTTTTATATAGCAAAAATCCGCTTCCTTTCCTTACCCCGAACTCAGGTTAATTACATTCTCGCATTGTTACCGCCAGCAATAACCGCCTTTATGACAGCAGCCCAGTTTCTGGTGAATAAACTCATCATTAATGATCTCAAACGGTTAAAGCAAGTATACTTTCAACTAACTCTGCTTACTCTCTAAACATCATTAAATAACTCGTAGCGCCGTTATGGCATCACCATAGGAAGAGGCCAAAAGCATACAACCAATTGCCACTGACCGGCTTATCTGAAAATCGCTGGCATTTTCCTAATTGCTGCGCTTTTGACACGAGGGAAAGGCGATACATTGACCTCCCCGTCGCGTTCACTTCTAACCTGTCTTCAATTCGCGCCTCAATCTTCTAAAAATGATCAATTTTTACACGATTCTTTTCTGAAAAATTGCTCAATTCCAGCATTTTTAATAGCGCCGTTAATTTCAAGTAGCAAAAATGTACTGTCTATTTTCGTCTTGTCCAACTTTTTATTATCCAGAACAACAATTGCCTTGCTCCGCCTGCGCCTCACAACCCGTGCAATATTAGTGAAAAATCCAGCCCATACACAATCTTTCTGCACAAACATTGTGCACCATAATGATTTCTGCTCGTAATAACTGTAGCCTTATTTATTTCCGGAAATTTAATGTTTTTAAAGTATTAGCCAACTTATTCTCTGAAATTTTCATTTTACAGACAGTCTCAGCATAAATTACTTCAACCGCATTTAAATGGCCATCCTGATCCCAATGTAAAGTCACTATCTCTTTGAATATACTTAATAAGCATGTTAAATCATTCGAAATATGATCGATTTCTGTTGATTTACGCTTATTCCATCCTTACGCGATTTCAATCCATTTATTAAATTTACTACTCAACCTTTAATTGTTATATCTTTTATTTTTCACAAATAAAAAACCCCCGTTACCTTTCGGTAACGGGGGTCTTAACCCTTAACTGACAACCAATGTTATCAGCTAATTATTCATTAGATGAATGTTGGGATTAATGGAGCGTCTACAGTAACCAATTGACGGTTGCCAGCTTCATCGTAGAAGAACAACAAACCAGCAAAACGGCTGTCTGGATCGTAGATCAAGTCAGCTAAACGATAAACTTCCCATGCAGCGTCAGAAGCAGTAACTTCAACAGTTCTTGATTCGCCTGGAGCAAGTGGGCTGTTATCGCTAACAGTCAGACCTTCTTCAGCTAACAAGTCATCTGGATAGTTAGTTGTATCTTCAGAAACTGCTGGATCCAAGAAACGTACGCCAGCTGTTTCGAATTCGCCTAAACGAATAGCTGAATCACCGTTGTTAGTAACAGTCAGTGTCATTTGCATAGCACGACCTGGTACACGGTAAGAAGCATCTTCAACTTTAACGCTTACAGTTGCTGCAGGCATTTCAATTGGCTTCATGCCACGCATCAAACCAGCTTGCAGAGGAGTAGTTACAGGATACTGCTCGTTAGTGCTGCCCATTGAGAAAGCAACGATAGCGATAGTACCAGCTCCGAAAGCCATAGCAACTTTCTTGTCAGTAGCAGAGATTAAAGAATCAGCTTTACCTGATTCAACTGCAATTGAACGTGGAACGAACATTGGCTTACGAGCCCAGTATACCAACCAAGCTAAGCCCAGAGCATACCAGAAAGCGTGCCAGAAGTAGATGTTACCCAGGTTGAAGTGTTCCAGGTCGATTGTTTCGCCTGTCAAAGTTGTGATTGGGTTAGTGAATGATCCCATTGTACCAGTAATAGTTACCCATTTACCTGGACCGATGATTGGACCACCGCCTTCAACGTTCATCATAGTATGAACGTGCCAGTCACCTGGACGACGTGCTTTTAACAATACTTTAAACTCATAAGTTTCACCCAGTTCCAGAGTAACTGAACGAGGAACCAATTGACCACCGATCCATGATCCTGCACGAATAAATACAGCACCTGGAATACCAATGTTCAAGAATGAGACTTCTGGTTTATCAACAGTTTCTGGCCATCCAGCAAAAACGTGGAATTTACCAGAAATTGTCATTGTATCGTTAACTGCTACTTCTTCTTTTGACCAGTTCAAGTCAAACCAGTGAATAGTACGCATACGCATGAAAGCAGCCTGTGACTTTTCACCATGAGCAGATGCAGTTGGCGTGTAGAACATCGCTGCTGTGACAGTCATCAGCAGTGCGACAAAGGATAGTTTCGCAACTTTGTCTTTAATCAATTTCATATATCCTCCTCTGTAATAGAGAGTCTATTGTTTTTCCGAGTATCCTAGGGCAACTGAAATAATACGGTTGCCTCTAGTCCTTTTAATGTGTAGTTTTCTGTTAAACGATTCTTATGCAGACTGAACGAAGTCAGGTTTTGAGAACCATTTACCGAAGAAATGCCACAGGAAGTAAATTAAGATACTCACGAAAGCAGAGAAGAATGCTGATACTGGAGCAACGTCTTTACCGAAAGTTCTTAGTGTACCTTTTTCAACCATTCTGATGTACTCAGGAGTACCTGTTCTTACGTAGTGGTAACCTTGTAAGTCAGCCAGAGTAAACATCATGCCATTGTATTCAACAGGAATGTGCAATGGAGCAATGATTGGCCAGTTGCCAGGATAGAACAACAGACCCCATGCCATACCGCCAACAACCGCTGTCAATGTCATGCTGTTTGACAACATCAGGATAACATCAAGAACGATAGCGCCTGGCACCAGGTTTGAAGGGAAGCAGAAGTTTACTGGGAAGTATGTCCAACCCCAGAAATTCAAGTATCTGTTAACCCATTCGCCTAACAGCAGACCCAGTACGCAAACAACTGCGCCGAAAGGCAGTCTGTAACGGAACCACAAGCATGCTTGAACAGCAGCTGGGAAAGTGATTGAAACGATAGGTGCAACAGTCACCCACAGACGTCTGTCTTTCCAGTCAGTCCAGAAATCCCAGTCACCACCAGTTAACATGTAGTGAATGTGATAA
>Ga0066429_1000536_pt1 | contig 11721 bp, 10 predicted proteins | sample LakWasMet43_HOW7_2_FD_59517 | JGI IMG/M metagenome (GOLD analysis project Ga0066429, IMG submission 59517) | Freshwater sediment methanotrophic microbial communities from Lake Washington under simulated oxygen tension - Sediment Metagenome 43_HOW7 | ecosystem: Environmental > Aquatic >...
TGCGACCCTGGGTATCCTGATACAGATTGAAGCTTGCTGCTGCCATCAAATATCCTTGTGTTTCGCCTGATTATACACAACGCGCATCACCTGCCTGTAAGACCACTGGAAAAGCTAGCGGGATGTCTGGCCTAGATTAAGCAGACAGCAGGCTTGAGTATCCGCTTATATAATCCGGATACTTCAGCTCAAAGCCTGTTGCCAGTAACCGCTGGTTGCTCAGGCGCTTACCACCCTTTACTGCCGGCACCTCGACACCCTGGGTCGCCACCTCAATCTGGCCTGCAATCCACTGCAGCACTTCATATTGGGCAACAGGTTTGCTGTCGGTCACTAGATAACAGTCCTCGACGGGTAAGTGGTTGTTCACGCGCGCTATGATATGGGCAATAGCATTTGCCGCATCATTTCTATGTATCCGGTTGGTCCAGGCATTACTTTGCGGCCATCTTTGCACATCGCGCGCCAGGTTAATCATGCGGTTGCGACCTGGGCCATATATACCGGAAAGCCGCATTACCGTGCCTGTGCAGGCAAGGGATTTTAGCAAAGCCTCGGCTTGCAACATGCGTTCCCCAGAAAAATCAGACGGGATGGGGATTGTGGTTTCATCCATCAAGGCATCTCCCTGTTGGCCATAAACACCGGTGCTGGAAGTAAATATGACATGGCGCAGCGAAGCTGAAGCGGATAAAGCTGCCAGCACATTGCGCAGACCATCCACATATTGCGCCCGGTAGCTCTCATCAGTATGCGCACCGGCGGCAACGCAGTAGACCAGAATCTCGGGGGCCAGGCTGGCCAGGCCCTTTAGGCTGTCAGGTTGCGTGACATCTGCGCGCAAGGCCTGCATGCCGGGAGGCAACGCTGCTTCGCCACGACGCAGGCCAATGACGGCATAATCTTTAGCGACTAGTAGCTGACCCAGATAGCTGCCTACATCACCGCAACCGGCGATCAAGACCTTGATGGCCATGCTCCTTGAAGGTACTTTTCGGCCCAGAATAAAGCCACGATGGTTTTACCATCCGTAATTTCGCCACGCTGCACCATGCCCAGGCAGTCCTCAAGACTGGCTTCAATCACATGCAGCACCTCATCCTCATCTCGATTGTGCGCACCGGCAACAAGCCCGCGCGCCAGATAAATATGGATAACTTCGTTGGAATAGCCTATGCAGGGATGTTGCAAACCAAGGTAAACCCATTCGTTTGCACTATAGCCGGTCTCTTCTAGCAATTCACGTTGCCCGGTCAGCAGCGGATCCTCACCATGATCTATCTTGCCAGCAGGAAGTTCTGTGAATACGCGATTTAAGGGGTAGCGGAACTGGCGTTCCAGCACGAGGTTGCCGTTATCAAGCAAGGCAACAATCACCACTGCACCGGGATGCAGAACATACTCACGCTGGCTGGTAGCACCACTGGGCAGGCGCACCTGATCTCGCCTGGCCGTGAGCATGCCGCCCTCAGCCATGATTTCAGAAGATATGCAGGTTTCCGTCAGGTCGTTATCGTTCATCGCTCACCTTGACCGCATACATTGAAGAGTAATTCAGACTTTCCAGAAAAAGCGGTACACAAAGCCTGGAAAAGCAAACACCAGGAACATGCACGCGGTTACCGCATAGAACTCCCATTTTTGCGGCGCAATTTGCCCCATGGTGGCATTCTCTGCATACATGGCAATAGCCCCCACCACAAAATACAGCACGATGAGTTCCAGCAGGCACCAAGCCACAGATTTCGGCTTATGTTTAACTGGAATCACAAAGAACAGGCGCTCGGAAAACCAGGGGGAATTGGCCGCTAACAGGAACAGCAATAACAGGATAAGATTGGTCATGTACTTTGTCGGTGACTATTGAAGGCTACGGGTAATGGCGTAAGCGCAGATTTCCATCAAGCGCTGCGGCATCAGCCCCAGAATCAGCAAACCTATGGCATTCACGCTCAGTACCATGTTCATTTCGGCATTATTCGCTATCGGTGTGTGATCTTGCGGTTCGTCAAAGTACATCAGCTTGACGATGCGCAAGTAATAATAAGCCCCTACCGCGGCCATTAGTACGGCAAACACCACCAGCCAGATAAAACCTGCCTGCAACGCTGCCTGCAGTACGGTGAATTTTGCGTAGAAACCAAGCGTCGGCGGTACACCAGCCATGGAAAACATGGTAATCATCATGAGGAAGGCAAACCAAGGGCTGCGCTGATTAAGGCCTTTCAGGTCATCCAGGTTTTCCGCCTCAAAGCCTTTGCGTGACAACAACAGGATGATACCGAAGCCAGCCAGTGTCATCAGTACATAGGCTGAGATATAGAACATGGAAGAAGCATAGCCATTAATACTGGCACTGAGGAAGCCGAACAGCAGAAACCCGACATGCGAGATGGTGGAATATGCCAGCATGCGCTTGATGTTAGTCTGGGCAATGGCCGTGATGTTACCAATAGTGATAGACAGTACCGCCATAATGATCAGCATACCCTGCCAATCTACTGCCAGCACATAGAGTCCTTGTATCAGCAGGCGCATCATGAAAGCAAAGGCCGCCAGCTTGGTCACCGACGCGATAAACAAGGTCACCGCAGTTGGTGAACCTTCATAGACATCGGGCACCCACATCTGGAACGGAACAGCACCCAGCTTGAACGCCAGGCCTGCCACAATAAACACCAGTCCCAGCACCAGCACGGGTTTATCTTGTACCCCACTGATGAGTGCTGCAGAAACCTCTGATATATTCAGGCTGCCTGTGGCGCCATAGAGCATAGACATGCCGTATAGCAACATGCCTGAAGCCAGTGCACCCAACACAAAATACTTCATGGCCGCTTCTGTTGCACGTGCATTGTCACGATCCAAGGCCACTAAAGCGTACAGACACAGCGACAGCAACTCAAGACCCATATAGAGCGTGAGGAAGTGCTGGCCGGAGACCATGATCATCATGCCCAATATGGCAAACAGTACCAGCGCATAAAACTCGCCGCGGAACATGCCACGCAAGGTGATGTAGCTACGTGTATATACCAGCATAATGGAGGCACTGAGGTAGATCATCAGCTTCAGCACATCGGCCAGCGCATCATCGACAAACATGCCATTGAAGGCATAGCCTACGCTTGGCGCGTGGCTGCTAATTGTCAAGTAAGCCGCGCCCAGCAATGTGGTCTGCGCGAGGATGTAAATAATGATGCGGTTACCGGGCTTGAGGAATAAATCCAGCAGCAGTATGAACATCGCCATACAGAGAACCAGTATCTCCGGCATTGCGCTGAATAAATCGGTTTGGATACCATTCATGTTTCTAGTTTTCCACTTTTACTTTTGATGGCATTTGAGGTGTAGGCATTTTATGTCCCATGATTTTTCTTGATCAAAGGCCAGCAGGTAGTTTGCTCTGCGCCATATGCGCAAGCAAGTTGCTCACTGTCGCATGTGTCATCTCGGTAATCGGCGCAGGGTACAAACCAAAACCAAGCACCATCGCAGCGAGAATCGCCAGTATCAGGAACTCACGCTTATTGATATCCACCAATTCCGCCACATGCTTATTGCCGATGTCGCCGTAGAAAACACGCTTGACCATCCATAGCGTATACGCAGCACCAAATATCAACGTGGTAGAAGCCAGGAATGCATACCAGAAGTTCACTTGCATGGCGCCCAGGATCACCATGAACTCACCGACGAAGCCGGAAGTGCCGGGCAATCCGGCATTGGCCATGGCAAACAGGACGGCAAACGCAGCAAACTTGGGCATGGTATTGACCACACCACCGTAATCGGCGATCTGGCGCGAATGCATGCGGTCATACAGCACACCGACGCTGAGGAACATGGCACCTGAAATAAAGCCGTGGGAAATCATCTGCACGATAGCGCCATCCATACCCAGCGGATTGAATATGAAGAAACCCAGTGTGACAAATCCCATATGTGAAATTGATGAGTAAGCGATCAATTTTTTCATGTCCTGCTGCACCAGTGCCACCAGAGCGATATACACCACGGCAATCAGCGACAGCGTAATCATGAAACCTGCCAGGTAATTAGCGGCATCAGGAGCAATCGGCATGGCAAACCGCAAGAAGCTGTATCCGCCCAGCTTCAACATGATGGCAGCCAGCACCACAGAACCGCCAGTCGGCGCTTCCACGTGGGCATCCGGCAACCAGGTATGTAGCGGCCACATGGGGATCTTCACCGCAAATGCCATGAAGAATGCCATAAACAGGAATAGCTGCACGTTCATCGGTAGCGGCATGGCGTAGTAATCAACCAGCTCGAAGCTATTGCTCTGGTGATACAGGTAGATAAAAGCCACCAGCATCAGCAAGGAGCCCAGCAAGGTATACAGGAAGAACTTGATGGTAGCGTAAACACGGTTAGGGCCGCCCCAGATACCGATCACCAGGAACATAGGGATGAGCATGGCCTCCCAGAATACATAGTAAAGGATGGCATCCAGCGCGCTGAACACCCCTATCATCAAACCCGACATGATGAGGAAAGATGCCATGTATTGGGCAACGCGTTTTTCGATCACCTCCCAGCCGGCAATCACCACAATCACGGTGGTAAAGCTCGTCAGCAGGATCAATGGCACAGATATGCCGTCTACACCTAAGTGGTAGTTAATGTTAAACGCTGGTATCCAGCGGAAACCTTCCTGAAACTGGAAGCCACCATCGGCAAAATTAAAACCGGTGTACAAAGGAATAGTGACAGCAAATGCGACAAGACTGCCAGCCAATGCTAGCCAGCGTGCCAATGCGGCATTTTTATCATCGCCGGTACATAGCACCATGATGCCTGCAAGAATCGGCACCCAGATGGCAAGACTTAAAATAGGTAGGTCCACCGATTAAACTTTCATGAATAACGTCAGTAACAGAAACACACCAATAATCATGGCGAACGCATAGTGATAGATCAATCCCGACTGCAGCTTGCGTATCACGCCTGAGATGCGAACTATGAGGCGTGCAGTGCCATTCACCAGCGTGCCATCAATCACCTTGATATCGCCTATGCGCCACAATTTATCGCCTATATAGCGGGAGCCGCCAGCAAACACCTTCTCATTGAAGGCATCAAAACCATATTTGTTCTCAAGGATGGTGTAAATCAGGCTGAATCTATTTTTAATCGCCTCAGGGATATCCGGACGTTTCATGTAGAAGAACCAGGATAAGGCGACGCCTGAAGCTGCCAGCAGGAATGGCAAGGTGGTCAGCCCGTGAACAGCCATGGCAAATGCACTATGGAAATGATGCGCAAGCTCATGCATGACAGGGTGTGCTTCTGCATTGACGTAAATGACGCCATTGAAAAAGTCGCCATATAGCATAGGCTCTATCGCAATATAGCCAATCACCAGTGAGGGGATCGCCAGGGCAATCAACGGCAAGGTGACCACCCAGGAAGACTCATGCGGTTTGTCATGCGGGCCCAGTCCATGGTGATGGCCGTGATCGTCGTCGTGGCGTGCGTGACTATCGTGATGTTCGGCTTTTTCCATCCAGCGCTCTTTGCCATGGAACACCAGGAAATACATACGGAAAGAATAGAATGCCGTGACGAACACACCAGCCAGTACCGCAAAATAAGCAAAGCCACTACCGGGAATATGCGACATCTCGGCAGCCTCGATAATGGAATCCTTGGAGTAAAAACCAGACAGGAATGGGGTACCAATCAGGGCCAGTGAACCAACCAGCGAGGTAATCCAGGTGATAGGCATATACTTGCGCAAACCGCCCATATTGCGGATGTCCTGATCATGATGCATGCCCATGATCACCGAGCCGGCGCCCAGGAATAGCAAAGCCTTGAAGAAAGCATGCGTCATCAGGTGAAAAATTGCCACTGAATATGCAGATGCGCCCAGTGCTACCGTCATATAGCCCAGCTGTGACAGTGTGGAGTAAGCCACCACACGCTTGATATCGTTCTGGATAATACCCAGGAAGCCCATAAACAGGGCAGTAATCGCACCAATGACCATCACCGTAGACAATGCGGTAGTAGAGAGCTCAAACAATGGTGACATGCGTGCCACCATGAAAATACCGGCCGTAACCATGGTCGCGGCGTGAATCAATGCCGAGATAGGCGTTGGGCCTTCCATAGAATCCGGCAGCCAGACATGCAAAGGCACTTGCGCCGATTTGCCCATCGCGCCAATAAACAACAGTATGCAGATCACGGTCATCAGCGACCAGTGTGTACCGGGAATAATGCTGACCGTCGTATCAGCAAATTGCGGTGCAATGGAGAACACGGCTGCGTAATCCAGACTACCGAGGAAAAACAGCACCATGCCTATGCCCAGCAGGAAGCCGAAGTCGCCTACGCGGTTGACCAGAAAAGCCTTTAGATTGGCATAAATCGCAGTGGGCCGCGTGTACCAGAAGCCGATCAGCAGGTAAGAAACCAGGCCTACTGCTTCCCAACCGAAGAACAGCTGCATGAAGTTATTGGCCATGACCAGCATGAGCATGGCAAACGTAAATAGTGAGATATAGCTAAAGAAGCGGCTGTAACCGGGGTCTTCCTTCATGTAGCCTATGGTGTAAATGTGCACCATCAGTGAAACAAAGGTGACCACCACCATCATCACTGCGGTCAGCCTGTCCACCAGAAAACCCACCTCAAAGCTCACACCACCGCTTACCAGCCAGGTATACACCGTGCCGTTAAATACATGGCCAGCCAGCGCATCCATAAACACATAGACTGAAAGCGCAAATGCCCCACCCACGCCCAGTATAGTCAGCACATGAGCGGCTGACCTGGGCAGTACTCGCCCGAATAAGCCGACAACAATAGCTGCAAATAAAGGTAGCAGCGGGATCAGCAGGTAGATTTTTTGCATCTCGGTCATATTTTTATTCTTAAATTTAGCCTTTTAAGCTATCCAGATCATCCACATTGATGGTTTTAAGATTGCGGAACAGCACCACCAGAATCGCCAGGCCTATCGCCGACTCGGCCGCAGCCACCGTCAGAATAAAGAATACGAATATTTGCCCGGCAATATCGTTGAGGTAATGTGAGAAGGCAATAAAGTTTAGATTCACCGCAAGCAGCATAAGCTCAATCGCCATCAGCAGCACGATGACATTTTTGCGGTTGAGGAAAATACCGACCACGCTGATAGCAAACAGCAGTGAGCCCAGAATAAGGTAATGCGACAAGCTGACCATCAGGACTTTTCCTTTCCATCAGCAGCGCCGGTATCAGGCACCTCGGTCTCGGCAATCATGCTGACCATGCGAATGCGGTCAGCACGTTTCACTCGGACTTGCTCAGCAGGGTTCATGGATTTAGAGTCTTTGCGATCGCGCAAGGTCAAGGCTATCGCGGCCACAATAGCCACCAGCAAGATGACAGAAGCCAACTCAAAAGGTAACAGGTAATCCGTGTATAACTGACGACCTATCTCTGCAGTATTGCTGTAGCCCTGGAGATGCTTGGTTGGCGCGCTAATGCGATCCATGCCGAAATGTTTACTGCCCAGTATCATTACCATTTCAACAGCCATCAGTACCCCAACCGGCAAGGCAATGGGCAAGGCCTCCCAGAAACCTTCACGCAACTTGTCGAGGTTGATATCCAGCATCATCACCACAAACAGGAATAGCACCATCACTGCGCCCACATAGACCAGCACCAGAGCAATGGCGAGAAACTCAGCTTCCAGCAATAGCCAGATACCGGCCGCCGTAAAGAAGGCCAGCACTAGGAACAAAGCAGCATGCACAGGGTTGCGCGCAGTGATAACGCGCAGGCCTGCAAACAGCAGTATCGCTGCGAGCACATAGAAAACGTAGTCTTGGAATATCATCGTGTTGTTCTATCTGAATTTTGCGTCTTCGGCACGGTCAGCCGCAATTTGTGCTTCATATTTATCGCCCACTTCCAGCAACATCTGTTTGGTGTAGAGCAGATCGCCACGCTTCTCGCCGTGATAATCGAAAATACGGGTTTCCACGATGGAATCCACCGGGCACGACTCTTCGCACATGCCGCAGAATATACATTTGGTCAGGTCAATATCGTAGCGCGTAGTACGGCGTGTGTTGTCTTCACGCTGCTCGGATTCAATCGTAATCGCCATGGCCGGGCAAACCGCCTCACACAGCTTGCAGGCAATGCAGCGTTCCTCGCCGTTCGGGTAGCGACGCAATGCATGCAAGCCACGAAAGCGCGGTGAGATTGGGGTACGCTCTTCCGGAAACTGGATGGTGATCTTGCGCGCAAAGAAATAGCGCCCGGTCAGCGCCATGCCCTTGAGCAGCTCAACCAGCATCAAACTTGAAAGAATCTCTTTAATTTTGCTCATCATATATATTCGCAGCGGCGCTCCTAATGGAACAGGTAAGCCCAGGGAGTTTGCATCATGGCACCCACTACCAGTATCCACACCAGCGTAATCGGAATAAATACCTTCCAGCCCAAGCGCATGATCTGGTCATAACGGTAGCGCGGGAAAGTTGCACGGAACCACAGGAAGAAGAATAGCAGGAAAGCCACTTTAGCCAGAAGCCAGAGGAAACTGTCTGGCAGGAAAGGCACTGGAGACAGCCAGCCACCAAGGAACATGAGGGCTGCCAGCATGCTCACCAGGATCATATTGGCATATTCAGCAAGGAAGAATACGGCAAAAGTCATCCCGGAGTATTCAACATGGAAGCCTGCCACAATTTCCGACTCACCTTCCGCCACGTCAAATGGCGCACGGTTAGTCTCTGCAACGGCACTGATGAAGTAAACGATAAATAAAGGGAATAGCGGCAACCAGTACCATTGCCAGAACCCACCGGCCTGCGCCATCACGATCTTGCCCAGGTTGAGGCTGGTGGCGCACATCAGCACGCCTACCAGCGCAAAGCCCATGGCAATTTCGTAGGAAACAATCTGTGCCGCGGAGCGCAATGCACCGAGAAAAGCATACTTGGAGTTGGAAGCCCACCCAGCGATGATTACGCCATATACCGCTACTGATGTCATCGCCAGGATATACAGCAGGCCTGCATCGATATCCGCCAGTACCATGTTCATGTCAAAAGGCACAACGGCCCAGGCCGCAAATGCAGGCGCAATCGCCAGCACCGGACCGATCAGGAACAACGCCTTGCTGGAAGCGCTGGGGATAATAATTTCTTTGAACAGCAACTTAAGACCATCGGCAATCGGTTGCAATAAACCGAAATAACCCACACGGTTGGGGCCGATACGCACCTGCATAAAGCCGATGACTTTACGCTCAGCCAGTGTCAGGTAAGCAACAGCCCCCATGAGCGGCAGTACGATGGCAACAATCTTGGCCAGGGTCCAGACGACAGGCCAGGCTGGCCCAAACAGGTTTTGCAATGTGTCCATCATGCCCGCGCCACCTCAACTTCGCCCATCAACTCGCCCAGTTCAGAGGTCGCCGAATGTGCACCAGCAACCCGCACACATCCCCTAGCCACCCGGGCATCAAGCTTGGCAACCAATTTCGCACTGCCACTACCCTGCTTAACAATGACTTCGTCGCCTTCTTGCAGGCCCAGTTTGGCCAATTGTTCTGCATTCATCGCGGCAACCGGTGTCGCCATGTATTTGGCTTTTTGCAATGGCGGCGAACGGCGAACAATAGGGTCGGCATGATAAAGCGAGACCTCGCCTATGCGTTGCAGCTTGTCTGACTTGATGATGACTTTAATATCAATCAGTTCGCGCAAGTTGTTGTTGAGGCTGCGCCACACCAGTTTTGATGGCTTTTCGCCACCAAAAATCTCATCTTTCACTTGCTCGCTGCTATCAAACTCGAAACCGCTCAACCCCAAGGTGTTTGCCAATACCCGCAGCACTTTCCACGCCGGACGACACTCGCCCAAAGGCTTGTTGACGGCCTTGAAGCTCTGCACGCGACCCTCCATGCTCATGAAGGTACCGGAGGTTTCGGTAAATGGTGCGATAGGCAGCAATACATGCGCATTGTTCAACGCCTCAGACTTGTATGCAGTCAGTGCGACCACACACTCAGCCTGCGCGATGGCTTGCTTCGCCAGCGCGGCATTATGGCAATCCAGCTCAGGTTCTATATTGAGCAGCAAATAGGCTTTGCGTGGGGATTCCAGCATGGCTTTGGCATTCAAGCCCTCCACCATCGGCATAGCACCCACCAAGTGAGCGCCGGTGCTATTGGCATGTGATGCCAGCAAGCCGAAAGTTGCTCCGGATAAGGAGGCTATTGCTTCCGCCAGACTACACAGCTCAGTGAAACGCGGGTTATGCTGGGCAATATTGCCTAAAAATATGCCAGTACGCGGGCTGATAAGGTCGTAATCCTTGCCCAGACCAGCCAGGCTTTCCGCCATGGCCTGGGTGTTATCCCAGACACTCACGGTTTCCAGCAAATCGCTCAGTGACTTTGGCAGGCACAGAGAAAGTCTTTGCAGGCCAGACATAGCCTTAAGAATTTGTGCCAGCACGTTAACCATATTATTCGGTGAAGTGATGGCTTTATGCGTCACCTTCATCAGCGGATCGTCACCCAAAGGGTTGACGAAGCTCAGCTCAGCGCCATTGGCCACAGCCTTGCGGATGCGATGCGCAAGTAAAGGATGCTCATTACGCAGGTTGCTACCGACGATAAGGATACGGTCCATTTTTTCCAGGTCCGGGATATTGCAGCCCATCCACGGTGTACCCATGCGCTTGCCATCCATACGGAAGTCAGTCTGGCGCAAACGATAATCCACATTATCACTACCCAGGCCATGTGCTAACTTCTTGGCCAGATGGATTTCTTCCATGGTGCTATTAGGTGAAACCAGCACGCCCAACTGGTCGCCACAGTCTTTATCGGTGATTTCCTTGATATGCCCAGCAGCAAACTCCAGCGCGGTTTTCCAGTCTGTCTCATGCCACTCGCCATGATGCTTAATCATAGGCACTTTGAGGCGATCAGGGCTGTTCAGGCCTTCATAGGAGAATCTGTCACGGTCCGAAATCCAGCATTCATTAATGCTTTCTTTCTCGCGCGGCAGTACACGCATGACCTTGTTATCTTTGATATGCACTTCCACATGCGAGCCCAAGCCATCATGCGGCGCGATGGAAGGACGGCGGGTCAACTCCCAGCTACGCGCAGAATAACGGAAAGGTTTGCTGGTCAGGGCGCCTACCGGACACAGGTCGATGATATTGCCCGACAATTCAGAATCCACAGATTTGTCGACATACGCCGTGATTTCCGCATGCTCACCGCGATTAATCAGGCCCAGCTCCATCATGCCGCCCACCTCCTTGAGGAAGCGCACGCAACGCGTACACTGAATGCAACGCGTCATATCGGTAGACACCAGCGGCCCGATGTTCTTGTTCAGTACCACACGCTTTTCTTCGGCATAGCGGGAGCCGCTGGCACCATAGGCTACCGCGATATCTTGCAAATCACACTCACCGCCCTGGTCGCAAATCGGGCAATCCAGAGGGTGATTGATCAGCAGGAACTCCATCACGCTCTTCTGTGCCTCGACGGCTGACTTGGAACGCGTAAATATCTTCATGCCATCGGCAACCGGGGTCGCACAGGCTGGCAAAGGCTTGTTGAATTTTTCGACCTGCACCAGGCACATGCGGCAGTTAGCCGCTACAGATAGCTTCTTGTGGTAGCAAAAACGTGGAATGGCGATGCCAAGCTTGTCCGCGGCATCG
>Ga0066429_1000570_pt1 | contig 11178 bp, 13 predicted proteins | sample LakWasMet43_HOW7_2_FD_59517 | JGI IMG/M metagenome (GOLD analysis project Ga0066429, IMG submission 59517) | Freshwater sediment methanotrophic microbial communities from Lake Washington under simulated oxygen tension - Sediment Metagenome 43_HOW7 | ecosystem: Environmental > Aquatic >...
CATCGGCCTTGGCCTCGAGCAGCGTTTCAATTAAAGGTTGATAATCAATCATTCAGGTAAGTTAAATGCGCTGTCCGTGCCGGGCACAGCATTAACTGAAAAAAACGGGGAATTGTGCAGGTCGGAGCTAGTGGGCATTGCCACGAAGCTTGTAAGCTTCGTGGCAGTCAAAACTAAAAGACGAGAGCCGGGCAATTAAGACCTGGCGGATGTTGAACCTGAAGCAAGCGCTTCAGCGTTGCGTTTGGCCAATCCGTCGATCACCGCGGCCAGTGAACCCTTGGTTTTGACTTCATTGGTGAAAGTCGTACGGTAGTTGGTCACGAGACTGACGCCTTCAATCATAATATCGTAGGCTTTCCAGTTGCCTTGGCTCTGCACCATCCGGTAATTTACCGCAACAGGCTGAATGCCGGGTTGCAGAACTTCGGTTTTGACGACGGCTTTTGTCGCGCCTGGCTCCATTTCCAGCGGCAGAAACCGGACTGTCCAGTCGCGGAACTCAACGAAGGCTCTGGAATAGGTCCTTATCAGCAGCGTCTGGAATTCCTGCTTAAAACGCGCCCGTTCATCATTGGTGGCGGTTTTCCAGATCGGGCCCAGCACCAGTGCGGAGATTCTGTCGAAATCGGTATGCGGCATAATGACTTCATTGACAAATCGCGTAACCTGGACAAAATCCTGGGCGAACGTTTTGTCCTGCAATTTGGCGTGTAATTTTGTCGAGGCATCTTCAATCGCTTGTTGTGGAGGCAACAGATCAGCCGCCATGCCTTTTGTCATCGGCATGAAGCCGAGCAACACTGCAAATAAAACAAATACCGTATATTGTTTAGCCTTCATAAAACCCTCTAAGAATTGAAACTAGCGAATACTTTCTATTTTCGAATATCAGCGACCCATATTCCCTGATAAAATAAATCCCAAGCCAAACAGTCCGTCAAGCTGACTTGACGGAGTGCATGACTCAAGCCAGAGGTTCTGATAACTTTCCAAACCCATGACTATGGATAAGATGACATATAATAACATCAATTTCCCCCGCACACGCATGAGAAGAATGCGTTATAACGATTTTTCCCGCCGTTTAATGCGCGAACACCGCTTATCCGTTGATGACTTGATTTACCCGATGTTTGTCACCGAGGGCACGAATCAAAGAGAAGCCATTGCCTCGATGCCGGGCATAGAGCGGCTCTCCCTGGACTTGTTGCTGGAAGAGGCGCATGCGCTTTATGATCTCGGCATTCCTGCCATTGCGCTGTTTCCGGTAACGTCTCTGGATAAAAAGTCCGATGACGCCGCCGAGGCTTACAACCCTGACGGCCTGGCTCAGCGTAGCGTAAGGGCTTTAAAGAAAGCCTTGCCGGAATTGGGCATTATTACCGATGTCGCCCTCGATCCCTTCACGTCTCACGGGCAGGACGGCCTGATCAATCAGGACGGCTATGTCATGAACGACGAAACGATAGCCGTGCTGGTCAAGCAGGCGCTATCCCATGCCGAAGCCGGAGCCGATATCGTCGCGCCTTCGGATATGATGGACGGACGCATCGGCGCGATAAGAGAAGCGCTGGAAGCCCAAAATCATATCAATACGCGCATACTTGCTTATTCCGCCAAATATGCATCGAGCTTTTACGGCCCTTTCCGAGATGCCGTCGGCTCGGCCGGCAATCTGGGCAAAGGCAATAAATACAGCTATCAGATGGACCCGGCCAACTCCGATGAGGCGCTGCGCGAAATTCAACTGGATCTGCAGGAAGGCGCCGACATGGTCATGGTCAAGCCCGGCATGCCCTATCTCGATATTATCCGCCGCGTAAAGGACCAGTACGGCGTGCCGACTTTCGCCTATCAGGTCAGCGGCGAATATGCCATGCTCAAAGCGGCCGCCATGAACGGCTGGCTGGATGAGAAACAGGTTGTTCTGGAATCCCTGCTGGCCTTCAAGCGCGCCGGCAGCGATGCGATTCTGACTTATTTTGCCAAATCCGTGGCGCAATGGTTGCGGGACTAATCAGTTGTTGCCTTAACGCTCTGAAACAAGCATTTTTCATAACCCTAAATCTGGAATCCGTACCATGTCAGAAGATTATCTAATTCCCCCCAAGCGAAGGTTTCACTTTGAAGAAGCCATCCTGGTCCTGCTGCTGATCCTGTCGCTGGTAGGCATCGGCATCAACGATTTTTCTCCTGCCGATGGTTTGGGTTACTGGATTATCATGGTGTTCGTGTTCGGCCTGTTCGGGATACTGATCGGCTGGCTGCAATCCAAGCATAATATCGACGATTTCAAGAAAATAGTGCGCGAGCAGTCCATTCACTGGCTCACTTCCCTGATAGTGGTCGGCGGCGCGTTCTTAGTGCAAAAGTCCGGCCGCATTGATCCTGAAAGCGCGGGATTGGTCATTTTATTGATTTTGTCGCTATCGACCATCCTCGATGGCCTGCGGGTAGGCTGGCGCTTCAGTCTGGTTGGGCTGTTCATGGGCACTTCCGCCGTTGTTGCCGCTTACACGGAACACTTTCTGTGGATAGAAATACTGATCGCTATTAGCATCGTACTGCTGACGATTTTGTGGGAATACTGGATGGAAAAAAGAGAATAGCCATGATGACAACAGATCGCTATGCCGTTTTCGGCCATCCCATCAAGCACAGCAAATCCCCTAGAATCCATCGGCTTTTCGCCGAGCAGACAGGCCAATCGCTTGAATATACCGCGCAGGATGTGCCTGCCGAACAATTCGAGGGCGCGGCCACGGCTTTTTTCGCCGCAGGCGGCAGAGGGCTGAACTGTACAGTCCCCCTGAAAGGACTGGCCTGGGCTTTTGCCGACGGTAAAACCGAGCAGGCTCAGCTTAGCCAGGCGGTCAATACGCTCGCCGTACAGGCAGACGGCTCTATTCTCGGTGATAATACGGACGGCAAAGGCTTGGTAACGGACCTGACGACCAACCATGCCCTCGCCTTAACGGGAAGCCGGATTTTAATCCTGGGCGCTGGCGGCGCCGGCAGAGGCATCATAGGTCCTCTCCTTGAGCAGGCCCCGCATTCCATCGTCATCGCCAACCGCACTGTCGAAAAAGCCGTCGATCTGGCGCAAGCTTTCCATCACAAGGGAGTTGTCAGCGGCTGCGGGTTTGACGACTTGCAGAGCCGGCAATTTGATTTGATTTTAAACGCGACCTCGGCCAGTTTAAGCGACCAGCTGCCACCTTTGCCCGATGGCCTGCTAGCTGAAAACGGCGTCTGCTATGATCTCGCCTATGGCAACGAACCGACGGCTTTCGTGCGCTGGGGGCTCAGGCAAAACGCGGCAAAAAGCCTGGACGGACTTGGCATGCTGGTCGAGCAGGCAGCCGAGGCATTTTTTATCTGGCGCGGCGTTCGTCCTGAAACCCGGCCCGTTATTGAATTGCTCAACTCAGAGCGTCAGGCGTGAAAGAAACACGCGCCCAATCAATCGGCCTGCGCTTCATTTTGACCTATTTCAAATACTGGTCCTTCAAATGCATATAATGCTGAGAAGAATACTCCAGAAATTCTTTTTCAGACTCTTTTAAAGGTCTTGCCTGCTTGGCGGGCGCGCCCACGTAGAGATAGCCGCTTTCCAGCGTTTTTCCGGGCGGCACCAGCGCGCCGGCTCCCAGCATGACATAATCCTCGAGCACGGCATCATCCATAATGATGGCGCCGACGCCTATCAGACAGCAATTCCCGACAGTGCAGGCATGAACCACGGCCCGATGCCCGATCGTCACGCCTTTGCCGATCGTTAACGGATGCCCTTGCGGCGAAAACTTGCCGGCATGCGATACGTGCAATACGGCTCCATCCTGAACATTGGTGCCCTCGCCAATCCTGATGCTTTCCACATCGCCTCTGACCACCGTCATCGGCCATATTGACACGTCATCGCCGATCGTCACATCACCAATCACCACGGCGCTGTCATCGATATAGACGGACCTGCCGATGCTGGGCTGCTTATCATTGAATTTCCTGATTGCCACACTACCTCCTGATTGTTGACTATAATTTATGTTTTAAATGCATATGCAAAAAGACTAATTGATGCTCGTACGCACCGTGTTCCGGCTTGGCATATTAAAACATGATACATCAAAGGCGATGCGGGCAGATCATCTTCATAGATAAACCATGAAATTATGGCTAAATGCATCAGCTGTGCAGCACCACTGCCGGCAAACACCAACAAATGTTCATATTGCGGCTCATACAATGATGTCGATCTGAACAACAGGCATTCATATACCGCTATCCAGAGACGGCCTGACCGACTGTGCCCTCATTGCGAAAAACCCTTGCAAACCATCAATATCAACGGCACCGTTCTGATTGAGCGCTGTGAATATTGCTTCGGATTGTTTTTTGATCCCGGAGAAATAGACATCCTGCTTGAAAGCACTGTCCCGAACGTTTCCGATGCAAATCGGCAATATCTGGACAATATCAATAAGGATCGCCATCAAGCCAATAAAAAAGTCAAATACATCAAATGTCCTGTCTGCCGCACCCTTATGAACCGACGCGTATTCGGCCATCGCAGCGGCGTGGTTGTCGACCGCTGCAAAAACCATGGCATCTGGCTCGACAGCGGCGAAATAACCCATCTTATGGAATGGAAGAAGGCCGGCGGCCAGCTACTGCATGAGCGGACAATTCAAGTCGAAAAAAGAACAGGTCGTCACAAAATGACTCGGGATTATACTGGCGCATCCCCATCCGATTACGCGGACAAGAGCCTGGGAGTTGAATTATTAGAAGTCGTAGTTTCGCTTATCGGAAAGTACTTTGCCGATTAAAACTGCAGAATTCATATCATTGCGTGATATGTCCGGTGAGTTAAGCGAGGGGATTTGCCGGGCATAAACCATACCCGGCACTCATTCAAAAATGAGCAGCCGAAAATGCAGGACGCATTTCCGGTTATTTCTATTTATTTGCCTTCAGTGGCAGGTGCTGCTGGTGCTGATTCAGCAGGAGCTGATTCTGCTGGCGCTGATTCAGCAGGTGCTGTAGTTGCTGGTGCAGGAGTAGTCGCTGCAGGAGCCGACTCTGATGAGCTGCCTGTTGCAGGCGTAGTAGTTTCCTCTCCTTTATTGCAACCAGTCAATAAAGCCAAACCGAATAAACCTACTGCGATAATTTCTCTAGTTTTCATTGCATATCCTTCTTATTATATGGTTATTAACGCACTTTCCTTACCTGCAAAAAATTACAAGTAATTATTTATTTTAACATAGAGATTACTAGAGCTAATAATCAAAAAATTATTTCTCCAATAAAGTCTATATTCGGAATATAGATGGTATTCATAAACACTATAATACCGACCAGTAACAACTGGTTTAGACTGAATCTATAACATAAAACAACAGCTCCACATGACTGACAGCGGAAGCGGAATTTATTAATTTATGTAACCGGCATGAGATATCTTTTTCTCCATGCCGCATATTAACAAATTCACCCACAGAAAAACCGCTCGAGCTATAGACAATACTGTCTTGCTGTTTTAATGCCTTAATGCCCGGAAGAAAAACAGCCCGATAAGACGATGCTTGCCGGCCGGGCGGCATCAAGCCGATCACTTCGGATTCAAAGCCAAGCATTTCGATTCCCAAGCCTACGTCCTACTGATCAAGCCTATCTGCACTCTATTATCTTTAGCCGAAATCAGCGCAAAAATATCGCCGACCCCAATCTTTAAATCAGCGGATTTCCATAATATGTACAGCCCCTGGGCGCTGTTATTAATTATTTCAAAAGCGCCAACGAACACATCTTCAAGCAATTTGCTCTTCTCAATATCCGACGGTTTCCAGACTCGGCTATCGTATGAGATTTCCCTGCTGAACTTCAAGATTCTGTTTATTGCTGAACCCTGATGCTCTTTCCCGTAATGCATTTTCATCTGACGCATCCAGCCACAGCTTTCCGGCACCAGTTCCCAATCGGGAACCTGCCAGTTTCCCGACAATTCTGGAATCTTTATTTTTGAATCGGAATTAAATTTTCCGTTTCGTTTTTATTATTCTTGCACAGGAATCTTATTAAATTATTAAAACCAATAATGCCCAGGCCATCCCTCTGTTCGGCAATTCGGGTATATTTTCTTTTTTGCGCCAGGCCCAAAGACTGACCACGCGCATGGACAGTGGCCGGTTTATTGGCTTTAACACATCATGACCGACCACTTCCTGTTTTAATAACTGATAAAGATTTCTGAAAGTGAATAATTTTCAGCCAGCATCGCGTAGGCAAATGTAACAATATCGACATGCGCCCGCTCTTCCATACCGAGAGGAAATCCAGCGTCCAGATAGCTTTTTTCCAACTGGCCGACAAGATCTTCCAGGCAAGTATCGATTTCCTGCAAATAAGCCAAATGCTGCTGAGGATCGATCTCAATGCGGGTGAGCTTGCAAGAGAAAGAAAACTTCTTTGCCCGAATTGTAATCCCGCTTTATGGACAAGGTGCGCAGCCAGTCGATGAGCGCTTGCCTGTTAAGCGCAAATGGAATTTTATAATCGCTTAGATCCGACACCATCCTGAATCTTGAATTGTCCATTGTCCTCCTCAATAAATATACAAGTAGCGCTGACTGTGGCATTCAGTACAGTAGCGTTTTCATTATATTTTTAACCCTTCAGCGTCCTTTTAAAATATTGAAGAAATATTGAGGATGGAATTAAGCAGGGCGGAATTTAGATTCTGCCCTGCCCGTTTATTGCACGCGCCGCATGGCGAACAGAGCCAGCGCCAGGACTGTCAGACTGGGGAGAAACGCCATCAACGGAGGATTAAGGTCATAAATTAACCCCATGTGGCCGACGATTTTATCGAAAATATTGAAGCCCATGCCGATGATCACCCCTACCATCATCCTGCCACCGACGCTGACGCCTCGTTTAACGCCTATCACGAACGGCGCCGAAACCAGCAGCATGATGAAGGTGACCAGTGGATTAACCACGCGCCCCCAGAAAGCTAATTCAAAGGATTGAGATTTTTGATGATTTTCCTTAAGAAAATCTATGTACATCGCCAGATCATACAACGACATATTATCAGGGCTTATAACAACAACCTTCAGCAAATCCGGCGCAATCGATGACTTCCAAACCTGCTCGCTCTGTGCACTGGCGGCCATTTGCTCTGTTGAAATCTGTGATTGCCTGATGCCTTCCAGTTTCCACTGCTGATCCTTTAAAAAAGTCGCCTTGTCCGCATGCACAGATTGGCGCAACCGGCGCTGATCATCCAGTTCATAAATACTGATGTCAGCGAGATGCCCATCATCGATGATTTGCCGGACGTTGATGAACTTCTCGCCTTCACGCAGCCAAAGGCCATACCGGTAATTCATGGAAACTTGCTCATTCTGGGCAGTGGATTTGATTATCTGCGCCGTGCGTTCAGTCAAAGGCGCCACAAACTCGCCGACGACAATGGAAATCACTACTAAAATAGCACCGGCCAGCATCACTGCTTTAATAATGCCCAGAACGGACAGTCCAGCCGCACGCATGGCGATCAATTCGCGATTATTGCCCATAGAGCCCAATATGAACAAACTGCCCAGCAACGCCGATGACGGCATCAGCTCATAAAAAACCCGGGGAGAAGTCAGCGCCAGATAGGAAAAGATCTCCTTTAAGCCATAATGCCCTTTTCCCAGATCCTTTAACTCATCGCTAAAGGTGAACAGATTAAACAATGTCAATAATAATAGAATCGCAATCAGCGAACCTTTTAAAATCTCCTTGACGATATACTTCGTTAATACATTCACCTTGTCACCTTTTCCCTGATTTTCATCTTAACCCACTGCCATCCGTACAGTTTGATCAATAATCCAATGCCGACCAGCAACAATATCCAATAAACCCCAACACCGCCCAGCCAGGCAGGAATGGTCTCGTTAATGACCCAGCTCTGGCTGACGCGGATAAGATTTCCATAACTGAAATAGATCAAAAAGGCGACCATCATATTGCCGTAAACGCCGCCCCTGGGCGCACTCTGCGCCAACGGCACGGCAAGAAGCGTAAGAAAAATCATGCTCAAAGGAATGGAATAGCGGCGCTGCAATTCTGCAATGTCGCGTATGGCGTTAGAATTCTTCAGCACCTTCATCGGGATCGCCTCGCGGCTCACATTGATGACTGAGCTTTTCTCATCCAGCCTGACAGCGTATTCGGCAAAGTTTTCAATCACATAATCCACCGCTCCCGGCTGCCCCTGTATGCGCTCGCCCTGCTCCAGAATCATATAACGGCCATCTTTTAAATCCTCCAGCCGTCCTGCTTCAGCATTAATAATGGCCAGCTTGCCATTACGCTGCCTGTGTTGCACAAAAATCTTGTGCATCTTTTTATCTTTGCCAAGTTTTTCCACGTAAAAAACCAGATCCCCCTGGCTGTATTCGCTGAATTTTCCCGCCGCGACGCCTCTAATATCGGCGGATTGCTCATCCTGTTGCATCAAAGCCTCTGTCTTGGCCTCAGCCCAGGGCGACACATACATCGAGAGCCCTGCAGACACTATGCTCAACGGGAAAACCAGCAGAAATACCGCCCGATAAATTGTGCTGGCGCCGCCTCCGGCGGAAGAAACTGCCGACATTTCCTGATCGCGGTACATGCGGCCCAACACCATCAACACGGCCATGAATAAAGCGGCCGGCAGGAAAGCGATACTGGCAGTGACTATTTTCAAACCCAGAATGGTCAGCAATGTTTCATTGGAGACTTGCCCCTCAATCGCTTTATCCAGGATTCTGATAAATTTCCGACTGACGATTATGACGACAATCACGGTCAAAACAGCTAGCAATGTTTTGATTAAATCGCGCATAATCATCTTATCCAGAACGGTGATCCACGGACGCCGTCCCATTTTATAGCCTTGCGGCCAATCTGCTCCCAAAAGCCTGTCTCCCCATCAAAATATATTTGTGTTGTATAATCCGAAAAACAAACAGCCCATCTTGGCAGCGGCCGTCTAAGACGGCTTGCTCAAGATAACCATTCTCTCGCAACTACACGATAAAAAATTATGGACTATTCTATAGAAATCACGCCTTTAGAAAAACTGCAATCTGACTGTGTTATTGTTGGCGTTTACGAGGATCAGCAACTGAGTCCGTCGGCCATCGCCCTCGATGCCAGTACTCAGGGAATCATCAGCAACATCGTCAGCCGTGGAGATATCAGCGGAAAAAACGGCGAAACCGTCCTAATCAACGTCGTGCCCGACAGCGCCATCGAACGCATTTTACTGGTCGGTCTGGGCAAAAAAGAGCCTTTATCGGGCAAGAATTACCGCAAGGCACTGGCAGCGGCTATTAATAATCTGAAAAAGCCGCAAATAAAATCCGTCGCCTGCTGCCTGGCCGAATGTGATGTGACAACCGGCGATTGGCAGTGGAAAACGCGCCAAATCATCGAAGTCTTCAACGATGCAGTCTATCAATTTACCCACCTGAAATCCGACAAGGAAACGGAAAGCAAAATCGAGAAGGTTAGCATCTGCGCGCCGCAAAGCGAAAGCGCCCTGGCGCAAGCGGGACTGGAGCAGGGTCGAGCCATTGCCGAAGGCGTCAATTTAACCAAACACCTGGCCGACCTGCCGGGCAATATCTGCACCCCAACCTATCTTGCCGAACAAGCAGTCGAACTGGGCAAAAAATTCGACAAGCTCAATGTGAACGTGCTGGAAGAAGCCGATATGGAAAAGCTCGGCATGGGCGCTTTGCTGGCCGTCGCGCGCGGCAGCCGCCAGCCCGCCAAGCTGATCACGCTGGAATACCAGGGCGGCGATAAAAACGGCAAGCCGATTGTCCTGATCGGCAAAGGGCTCACCTTCGATGCCGGCGGCATTTCCTTGAAGCCCGGCGCGGGCATGGATGAAATGAAATACGACATGTGCGGCGGTGCGGCCGTTTTAGGCACTCTGCAGGCCGCCGCACAAATGGAACTGCCGCTCAATATCGTCGGCCTGATTCCATCGACGGAAAACCTGCCCGACGGCAACGCCGACAAGCCCGGCGATATTCTGACCAGCATGTCCGGCAAGACCATCGAAGTTTTGAATACGGATGCCGAAGGCCGTCTGATCCTTTGCGATACGCTGACCTATGCCGAACGCTACAACCCCGATGTGGTCATTGACCTGGCGACCCTGACCGGCGCCTGCCTGGTGGCTTTAGGCCGCGTGCCCAGCGGCTTGCTCGGCAACGACGACAGATTGTGCAATGAACTGATCGCGGCCAGCGAGACAGCCACCGACAGCCTCTGGCGCCTGCCGTTGTGGGAAGAATATCAGGAACTGCTCAAATCCAATTTCGCCGACATGGCCAACATCGGCGGCAAGGACGCCGGCACCATTACGGCGGCTTGTTTCCTGTCGCGTTTCGCCGAAAACTTCCGCTGGGCGCATCTGGATATCGCCGGCACGGCCTGGCGCACCGGCCCGGCCAAGGGCGCGACCGGCCGCCCCGTTCCGCTCTTGTGCCAATATCTGATTAACCGTACGCCCAAGGCCTAACAGCGCATGCCGGAAGTCAGCTTTTATCTATTGCCGTCACGCTCGCAACAGGAACGGTATCTGTTTGCCTGCAAGCTGATAGAAAAAGCCTACCGTAGCGGCCACTTCTGCTATGTGCTGACCGATTCGGCCGAACAAAGCGAAATCATGGACAACCTGCTCTGGACTTTCCGGGCAGGTAGTTTCATCCCGCACGAACGCTATACGAACGATACAGCCTCGCACCCGCGTGCGGAATGGCAGCGCCATGTCATCCTGATAGGCACGCAGAAGGCGCCTGAAAACTGGCAGAAAACCGTGATCAACCTTTCTTCGCAATGCCCGCAGGACCTCGAACAGATCGAGCGCATCCTGGAAATTCTCGATGACAGCGAGGAAACCAAAGAGGCCGGCCGGCAACGCTATCGCCAGTATCAGCAGTTGGAGCTGACCATTGCCACGCACAAGATTTAGCATGAAAATTTGAGATATAAGGCGCAATAACCTTGCTTCTTAAACGCATAACTTTTACAAAAACACAACACATCCATGGATAAAACATACGCTCCCCATTCAATTGAACAACGCTGGTATAAAATCTGGGAAGAAAAAGGCTA